>PVMS01042213.1_pt1 | contig 11658 bp, 7 predicted proteins | sample 1853461 | NCBI WGS metagenome assembly PVMS01 (sample SAMN08582032, study PRJNA380276) | Marine sediment metagenome, whole genome shotgun sequencing project. | isolation source: ocean sediment barecode stripped | collected 2017
ATGTGAAACAGACATCCACTAGCGAGGTTGATGGCAACAATGTCAGATATCTTTCATATCGACTCGCGAGCTCTTTTAACGCTTCTTCGCTTTTTGTCGATAGAGTTAGAAGGTGGTGTGATCGGCCTACTTCCCGCGGCTTGGGTTCGACTCTCGGCGCTTCTTCCACGATCATGTGAACGTTGGTTCCACTCAAACCCAACGAGCTGAGCCCGGCAATCCGGGGCTCTTTTCCATTAGGCCAAGAGATTCGCTCATTTGGAATCATCACTGGGATTTCGTCCAGTGAAATGTGCGGATTAATCTGATTGAGGTGCAGATGAGCCGGGATTTCCTTATGCTGCAAAGATAGCACCACCTTGATCAGGCCAGCCACCCCAGCAGCCGAATCTAGGTGACCGATATTGGTCTTGACCGAGCCGACTATCAGACGCTCCTGGTCCGAACGGCCTTCACCGAGCACCTCTCCCAATGCACGAACTTCAATGGGATCTCCTAGTGATGTTCCTGTGCCGTGGGCCTCTACATAACTCACCTGGGCAGGCTGCACCCCTGCGTTGGTTAGCGCTTTGCGTATCACAGCTTGCTGGGCACGGCCGTTGGGCACTGTTAAACCACCACTGGGACCATCATGATTAATCGCCGAACCGCGGATTAAGGCTAGAATATTGTCGCCGTCCGCGATTGCATCTGAGAGGCGTTTGAGCACTACTATCCCGCAGCCCTCTCCTTGCCCGAAGCCGTCGGCCGCCGAGTCGAAGGTCTTGCAGCGACCGTCGGGAGATAGGGCTTTAAACTTGCACATTGTGATGGTTAACTCAGGGGATAAGATTAGGTTCACTCCCCCGGCTAGGGCCATATTGCTCTCTCGCAATCGGAGACTTTGGCAGGCAAGGTGGATCGCCGCCAATGACGAAGAGCACGCCGTATCCACTGCCAGGCCGGGACCGTGCAATCCCAGAACGTACGAGATTCGACCAGCTGTAAAGCTAAAGTGGTTGCCTGTAACGTAGTATGCATCTAGATTGTCAGTTCCCTCAGCCCGAAGGTAAACTTTCGAATAATCGTTTTCCATAACCCCGACAAATACACCGGTTTCGCTTCCCACCAGCTTGTCCGGTGCCAAACCGCCATTCTCCAACGCCTCCCAGCTCACTTCTAGAAGCAGTCGTTGCTGGGGGTCCAAACTGATGGCTTCTCGAGGGGAAATCCCAAAGAATTGGGCATCAAACGTGTCTACTTCATCCAGGTACCCACCATGTCGCGAATACATTTTCCCCGGTGCATCGGGATCAGGATCATAGTAAGCATCGATATTCCATCTATCTGCCGGCACCTCGCTGATGGCGTCTACCTTGTCTCGCAAGAGTTGCCAATATGCCTCCGGATCGTTGGCTCCCCCTGGAAACCGACATCCCATACCGATAATAGCAATCGGCTCTCTTTTTGCGCGTTCGACAGCTTTGAGCTTGGATTGCATTTCATCCAGCGCAAGAAGTGCCTGTTTTAAAGGGGAAAGATGACTGGTAGATTTTGAGACTTCACTCTTTCTAGAATTCCTTCAAACGCTTTATAAGTAACGCTTCCGCTTCCTCTTCGGAAAGCTGCTCCAACTCGACCAGCCGCTCGTCTCGTAGGACGTTGTCGTCCTTTTGCCCATCTGCCCGAGACGCTGATGTTTCTTCCAGAAGCAGGATTTCTCTGCCGAGATATGCTGTAAGATCCTCAATTGTCGGAAATTCGAAAACCAAAGTTGCGGACAAGGATTGCCCCACGCTCGTTTGAAGAGAGTTCACCAACTCAACGGCTGACAGGGAGTTCAAGCCCATATCGAAAAATCCTTGCCGCGGCTTCAGTTGGTAAGGTTGGTCGAGTCCTAGCACTCTAGCAACCTGCTCTCGAACGTGAGCCTGCAAGAGATCCCAGTGTTTAGTTGCCGGTGCCTCTTCCAGTTTCCGCAAAAACTCAGGCTGTTCCAGCGCTGTCTCATCGGCCGATTGTGCCTTATCATCCATGATAGAAAGGTGTTCCGGGTCGTCTAGCCATTCAAGCCAGAGCCGCTCACGTTGCCAGGGAGTCGTTGGAAATTGAACACAACGGCCTCCATCTGGATAAAGCGCCGACCAGTCCAGTGCATGTCCACGGACATAAAGTGTGCCCAGAGCCTCCAGCACCAAAGTTTCTTTTTCATCTTCGCCTGCTAACGATGGAATCACAGTGCCACTCGAGTCACGAAGATGCAAACATTTGTCAATCGCTTCTGCCAGGTCTGGACGAATCTCGTGATCTTCTGTAATAGCTTGGCTCGAGAAGTCTCCGTCTGAAAGCTGTCCCTGCAGGAAAGACTGTAAAGACTCGACGAATCTCGTTCGAGATTGAACGATAAACGCGAGCCGGTGCGCCTGATGGCTTCGCCGCACGCTGGCCGTATAACAGATGTCGTGCAGAGACAAATCGACATTGGTTTCATCATTAACCAGGTATTCTTCGACAGCTCTGACTAGGGACAATAGAGCCTCTGGGCTATGGGCCGATAAGGGCATGAGTTGAGGGAATCCGGCTCCGAGCCTTGCGGTGGGAGCACGAGGATTGGGGTCAGGAGGCGGTCCTTCCAACACCATATGGGCATTGACACCTGACATAGAGATTGCCGTCACCCCGGCAAGGGCTGGCCCAGTTTTATTGGGCCAGGCACCCAGTGTATGCTGCGCTGCCAATCCCAGTGCTTCCAAGGGAATATCCGGATTGACATCCTTAAGATGTATCGTTGGTGGGATTTTTCTATGGTTGAGGGAAAGGGCCACTTTAATTATGCTGGCGATGCCGGCCGCCGAATCCAAGTGGCCGATGTTGCTCTTTACCGATCCGATTGCACAAGGGTGATCGCGACCGGGCTGGGTTCCGATTACTTTCCCCAGGACCTTTGCTTCAATGGGATCGCCCTTTGGAAGACCTGTACCGTGTAACTCAACATAGTCAACGTCTGCTGGGTCGACACCAGCCATAAGATAGGCATTACGGAGTGCCGCTTCCTGCCCTGCAGCGCTGGAGGCCATAATCCATTCATTATGACCGTTGTGGTTTAATGCCGCTCCACGGATGAGTGCATAAACTCGATCCGAAGAGGTTAATTGGGAATAGGGCTTGAGAACGACGATCCCCGCCCCCTCTCCACGGACAAAGCCATCCGCCCTGGCGTCGAGGGTCATACAATGCCCTTCGCTGGAGAGAACCCCGGCTTTGGATAGCATGATATTGACATCAGGTGACAAGATGAGATTAACTCCACCAGCAAGCGCCAGGCTTGCTTCACCCAACCACAGACTTTGGCAGGCGGCGTGTACCGAGGCCAGGGATCCGGCACATGCGCTATCGATAGCAATACTTGGACCTCTCAGATCAAAGGTGTAGGAGATTCTATTTGGCGCAAAGGCGAAACTATTGCCTGTGGCCGAATATCCATTGAGGTGAGACGGATCTCTCGACTGCAATCTAAGATAGTCATTCCACATGATGGCCATATATACGCCGACTCGGCTGCCTGCGATATCCTCAAAGGGTAATCCAGCATCCTCCAAGGCCTCCCAGGCGACTTCAAGAAGCAGACGGTGCTGGGGATCCATATATCTTGCTTCGCGCGGAGGGATACGAAACGCTCGCCAATCGAATTTGTCTACGGTGTCAATTAAGCCCGCCTGGCGGTTGATCATCTTGCCGGGGCTTGATGGATCTGGGTCGTACAGCGCAGTCGCATCCCAGCGGTCTGCTGGAACCTCACGAACCGAATCCCCGCCTTCCTGCAGAAGTTTCCAGAACGCCTGTGGATTGGGCGCCCCCGGGAACCGGCATCCAATTCCGATAATAGCAATGGGTTCTGGTGTGTGTTTTGCAAGCACTATGATAGTCTCCTTATGCTGCCAGTATCAATTTAGAAGGTTCGTTCCAGTCCTCAGGGCAGATGATCTCTGGACCGCTACCTTCCTGGGCTGCCTCTAGTTCTTGAGACTCCCACCCCAGTTCATCAAACCACCGTCCGCCTATTTGGCGGTTTACAGGAAAGGCCTGACACATTACTCCTGAGAAAAAGATCATATTATTGCGATATAGAATCTCATCTCCCAGCTTTGCCAGCTCTTGGGCTCGCTCCTTCTCGTCTTCGAGGCAATCGGCCTCATGTACCACACCGATAAAATCCAGAGCATCATCAATCTTCCCAGTACACTCTTTGACCCAGGACAGTGGCAGAAAGCCGGCTTTAGCTTTCGCTTCCATCAAGCGGCGTACCGCCTTGAATCCGACATTTACCAGATCGCTGCGACTTAGCCACTTCGTCTCGTAGTTGATCCGGTTAATGATCGATGCCCGCTCCATCCCACGGCGGTGCTCTTCAACTGTACGGTAAAAGACACGGTAACCATGCTTATTGGGATATTCAAAGAATGTTGATGCTGGATCTAGAAAGGGGATCATAGGACACAAGATAGGATTGATCCGCTGGCCTTTATATAATTCCAAGAGCCGCTGACAGTAGTCAACTGTTTCCATGACCGACTTCTCGTCCTGTTCGGGCATACCGATGAAATACCAAATGTCAACCTGGCAGATCCCCAAATCCAAAGCCTCATCAAGCCAACGCTCCAGCTCTTCATTTGTATACAAACCGGATCCTGCTGATTTGGCCACTTGGAGGTCATGGCTTTGTGGCGAGATCGTAATACTCGTACGCTTATTTGCTTGCGCCATCCGCTTCAACATATGGTTTGGCGTTAAGTGGTGCTGTTCATAGCTAACAGACTTGAAGTTAGATTCGCCAATCCGGTTGAGGAAGAATTCCATATCTTTTTTTGATTCATTATAGGAGCCGACGGAGTAGAAGTGATACTTGTCAATGCCTGGGAGTTTGTTTGTCGTGTTAAGCTCGTAGGATATTTCGCCTGTTGGCTTTCGGATCATTGCTCGCTTGCAATTGTTTATCCTTCGAAATGAATCACTAGAACCACCACACCAAGGGCAGTTATAGGCACAGCCAACATTCTGTGTAGAAAGTATTTCAAGAATAGGCAGTGTCTTCGTAGTAACGCTCTGTGGATGATCCGACCAGTCAATGCCGCAACTATAGGTGTCTGGCTTGTAGGAAAAGCCATTAACATGAATCTGTTCGTTGTTGGACTTCCACAGAAGATTCGGGATAGCTCCCAGATCAGCGCCCTGCTTCATCGCATCTAACAAACTAGCCATTGGCTTGTGCGTATCATATCCTCGCATTACCATGTCAATAAAGGGATACTGGATCAGTTGATCCGCATAATAGGTCGAAGAGATCCCACCAAAAATCACAGGGATATCAGGCCGAGACTTCTTTATCTGTTTGGCAACGGCCAGACTGCCCTGTACATGTACCATCCAGTGGAGGTCGATTCCTATCAATCTCACGTCAAAAGCATCGATTAGCACCTCAAAATCAAGCCTAGGGTAGCGAAGCAAGATCGTGCTGAGGTTGATCAACTTCACATCGTGACCGCGGTCTGTCAGGAATCGTTTCAGTGTTTTAAAGCCCACCGGAAAATATTCATAAAGCGGCGTAATCGGCACATCACCTGATGTGCCTAAGAAGGGAAAGTATATGTCCCGTCGCTCACGGAAATCGAAGAAAGCCGGTGCGTGCATAAGAAGCAAGTCGGCACTGAGTTGTGGAAGTGATATATTCTCGTCATTCATTCAAAAACTCCCCTATTTCATATGTCTTAGCGTGTTATGCTGTCTTATTCTTCTCGAGCTCCAACACCAGATTAGCCATATCAGCCAGGTTTCCGAAATGCTCGATGGTAATCTTGTCGCTCGGCACTTCAACGCCAAAGCGCTCTTGAATGAAACTAACTAACCTGGCTATTTCCATTGAGTTGATGATCCCCCACTCGATCAGTGGCGTTGAACCATCTAAGCCGATATCCTTTCCATCCAGGATCTCACGGGAAATATACCCTTTCAAGCTCTCTAGAATTCCTGATTGATTCATCTAACTATTTCCTTTTTTTATTGTTCATCGCATCCTCCACCAATTTGAGACGGTCAACTTTGCCGTTTCTGGTGCGGGGGAGTGCGGAGATAAAGTACACATCATCGACGATCATGTAGCGGGGCAGACGCTCGGCACAATGACGTTTGATGTCTAGGAGAGTTGGTGGCTCATCTGCTGCGCTAACGCAAAAGGCGATGAGACCCGCCTCTACCCCGGAACCGGAGACGACGACTGCCACCTCCGGCATCTGTGGGTACTCCGCTAGAGCTGCCTCGATGTCACCAAGCTCTATCCGGTGGCCACGTACCTTCACCATGTGATCTCGGCGACCGATGTATATGTAGTTGCCGTCTTCCTGCAGCTGAACAAGATCGCCGGTCGCATAGGGTCTTTCCCCGTGCGCTGGTTGACCCCAGTAGCCGAGTAGAACCGTTGGGCCGGAAACCATCAGCTCGCCCTCCTCACCTGGCTTGACTACAGTGCCGTCGTCTTTCACTGCCCACACCTGATCGCCAGAGCTGGCGCGGCCGATTGGAACTGGTTTGATGCGCTCTTGAGCGATCTCGGTCACTTCATAAAATGTGCAGACGTTGGTCTCAGTCGGACCATAGAAATTCAAGAATCGTGCAGATGGCCATCCTTCAAAAAGCCGACGCAGGTGCTTAATGGGAAACGGCTCCCCAGCAAAGATGATAGCCCGGAGCGGGATAGCCGGTACGTCCAACAACTGACCCTGCTCCATCATGAGGATTAAGGCCGATGGGACAGAGTACCAAATCGTAATATTTTCTTGGATGATGAAGTCGACCAGCCTACTGGGAACGTAGGACATTCCATCAGGGATTAGGAATACGGAGGCCCCCGTTTGAAAGGCTACATAGAGGTCCAGCACCGAAAGATCGAAGTGAAAGGGGGCATGATTCGATAGCCGATCGGCCGATGTCGCTTTAAGCTCCTCGGCGGCCCAATTGACAAACGCAAGCGCATTACGATGGCTGATACAGACTCCCTTCGGCTTGCCTGTTGAGCCGGATGTATACAAGATAAAGGCGAGATCGTCATAACCAGCCACGGGTGCGTGTATGGGGATATCTGAGAACGACGCCAAATCATCCAGACTTGTTTTTGATCCGGTGCCATCTACAAATAGGCACGCCACCTGTTCTAGTTCGTCGGTCAGAATTTCTGTAGCGCGTTTTTTCGTGCTCACAAGCGCTCGCATGGCGCAGTCACGCACGATGTTTTGGGTACGAGAGGGGGGAGCCAGCGGATCGAGGGGTACATATGCCGCGCCAAGCCGCAGCACTCCTTGCATAGCCGCCACGGCACGCACTGACTTGTCCAACCAAATCCCAACGCGATCACCGCTGCGGACGCCTATCTCGGCTAAGGCCCAAGCCATCCGATTGGCCATGATATCGATCTCGCGATAAGTCATAATGCCGTCGGGACCCTTAATAGCTATAGCATCTGGTGTGCGTTGTGCACTTTGGATGAGAAGATCCTTCAAGTTCGTAAGCTCAACATTGTTATGCGGAGATTTCACGGGATCGTCTGCAGAACTGTCATCTGGAGACATCTCAAGTGATGTAACTCCTTGTATTTTCGGCCGCAGAGAATCCATAATATTTATCCTTTAGAGGAATAGTGGAAACCTGATTCCATTCATAATCTACAGTCCCAACCAGTTAGCAATGATCATCCGCTGGATATCTGATGTTCCCGAGTAGAGCGTCCCACCGATTGAGTCACGCAAATCGCGTTCCACCTCAAATTCCGTGGTATAGCCATATCCACCATGGACGCGTATCGCATCTTGGCTCGATTGGACAAAACACTCACTAAGATAGAGTTTGGCAATAGCTGCCTCCAACACCGCAGGCTTTCCCATCGCCTTGAGCCAGGCTACTTTGTACAAAATCAATCGGGCTGTTTCCAAGCGGACCTTCATATCGGCTATACGGTTGGACACCGACTGAAATTTACCAATCGGCTGTCCAAATTGTTGTCGCTCGCGGGCGTAACGAACACACGTTTCCAGCTGATGCTGCATTGCCCCGACATTGGTGGCCAATATGGAGCTTCGCTCCCATTCCATTGAATTGTTAAAAACACTTGCACCGGCTCCCTCCGGTCCTAATCGATTGTCTTCTGGCACGAAACAATTCTGCAAGATCAATTCACCCATGGGCGCAGTGCGAAGTCCCATTTTTTCTATATCACGGCTCACTTCAAACCCTGATGTGCTTGTCTCAACTATAAAGGCCGAAATGCCCCACTGACCCAGGTCCGGATTTGTTGTAGCGAAAACCACGGCCAAGTCGGCGTGAGGAGCATTCGTCACGAACATCTTGGTGCCGTTGAGCAGATAGCCATCGTCACATTTTTCTGCGCGGGTACGCAGGCTATAGGCATCAGAGCCTGAACCCGGTTCCGTCATCCCGTGAGCGCCGATTAATTTGCCCTGACATAAGCCAGGTAGATATCTCTGCTTCTGGGTTTCCGTGCCAAAAGTGAGGATAGGGTGTTGCACGCTCCACATTTGGGCGTTCAGAGCGAAAATCAGACCATTATCACGGCAACCATAGCCTAAGCCTTCCATGGTCAGTATCGTCGTCAGGATATCAGCGTCGGCGCCGCCATATTCTTCTGGGAACGGCAGCCCTTGAAGGCCAAATTCGGCACACTTCTGCCAGTTCTCCCGTGAGAACTCTCCTCGCTTGTCGCGACCAATTAAATCCTCATTCAATTCCCGCTGGGCGAACGCGCTCGCGGCGTCTTTGAGGGCAAGTTGTTCATCAGTCCAGGAATAGTCCATTTATTACGCTATCCTTATCTTTCATTTCCAGAGAAACGCCTTAACTAACTTATCTTCATCCAGTTCTATGCGAGAGCCATGTCATAGGCTCTTAGTAGATTTTGTTCTTGAAGTTCCCAACTTAATGAATCGACGACTCTTTGCCGGCCGCTTTCTCCCATCTGTCGCCGCCGGATTGGATCATCTAGAAGTTCTACAATAGCTTGTCCATATTCGTGAAGGTGGCCTGGTTCTACATAAATGGCCGCATCCTGAGCTGAATAGCGCGTCTCCGCTAGATCGAAGGCAACAATCGGTTTGCCCATAGCCATGTATTCGCCAATCTTGATAAACGTTGAAACCTCATTAAGTGGAGTAAGTGGCTCAGGGGACAAAAGCACATCAGCTGTGGAAAGATATGTGCGTAAAACCATGTTGTCAGTAATCATGCCAGGCATGAATACGTACCTATCTAGTCCACGGGCATGAATTTCCGCCTGGGCTGAAAGTCTCATAGCCCCATCACCAAGCAGTATAAAAAGGATATCGTGCCTATCCAGATCGTCGACGACAAACCGTATCGACGAGATCAATTCCATGATTCCATCCTCGTAGCCCATCGCACCTGCATAACAAGCTAAGAAGGGAAATCCTTGTTTCAGGGATGGATCAGGTTCAACAAGCGCAAACTTGCAGAGATTCGGGCCGTTGCGGACGACTATAACGCGGTCTTCGTCCACTCTCCCTCTCTTAACTGCAATTCGTCGGTAGGACTGATTGGTAGCAATGACTACATTGGCACTACGAAACGTGAGAAATTCCATGATCCGAGCGATCCCATAAAATACTTTGCCCGCCAATCCTCGATATCGTCCCTTTACCAATTCCGGAAAAAGATCATGATGGTCGAATACGACTTTGGCGCCTAGCAGCCGAAAGATCATGGCAATGGGAAAGAACATATCAGGGGGGTTACAGATGTGGAGAATGTCGAACTGCGCTTGCCTGAAAACACGCCATGAAAAACGAGTGATAGATAAAAACGCCGTGATATATTCCCGTAAGTAATTGAATATTCCGTGCTCTGCAAAAATCAATGGAAAACGGTAAACTGTTACTCCTTCAAGGTTATTCACAATAGGAACGGTCTTTGACCCGCTTTCGTCTGAGCGGGTTTCTTTTTTTAAGGGACAGATTACCGTAACTTCCCATCCCGCATTTCGCAGAGTGGATGCTTCGTACCAGACCCGGACATCAATAGGGACGAAACTATTCTCCTCAATAATTAGGACGCTCGGTTTTTTGGACACCTGCTTTCCACTCCAACGCTTTGGTTCAACCAAAGGTCACATTCTGTTCTTGGACGAATCCGTGTGACATGGAATATGTCAACGCCTTCCTCACACTCATTTCAATTACACTATGTATATTGACCTCTGCTCTTTGGCAAAATGTATATGTCGTTTGCTGTCAGGGTTGCCAAGGTAGAGGCCCGATCATAATGGCCACCACATATAGAATAAATAAGTGTCAGGCTCGAGTGCTGATGATACGGCTGTTCAATTGTGAGTCCTTCCATAAAAGACTGGAGACAGTCATGTTCAAGCGGGCGCGTATAACAAGCAACGTCATAGATCTGCTATGCTTGCGACATGACTTATGATTCCTCCTTCCTCTATAAACAAGCTAACCTGATCGCTCAAGGCAGCCCGATTTCCCTTTGTGCTTGTCTCAGGCAGAATTAAGGAAGGCTCCATGATGCGACCTCTGTTCTCTCTACAGAGTGTTATGAGAATTAAATAATTCTTAAGATTCTTATAGAAAGAAGAATGGAAGACGCCGAATGCTCCGGTAGTAATTAGAGTGTCGGTTAGTGGGACAGAAAGAGAAGGCGTGGAAGGTCCAACACTATGGTTGCTTTTCACCTTGATGAATGCTTGCCATGCCCAGTTATAGTCAGCCATATGCAGGCCAGAAACGATGACGGGGTGTTAACCATTAAAGGTAGGGGCGGATTATTTCCTGCAAAATGCTAGCGAGGGTTGCGAGACGGAGCACTTCATGACGATCTTCGTCGAATGAGCAAGTATCAAAAAACCGTTGTTAATGATTTAGGAAGAATGGGGTTAAGGCGTTTGCGCTATATCGGCCTTTAGCGAACACCTCTGTAGTATGTTACTTATGCGGCCGCAAGGAACATCTTAAGGTTTATAAACTAGCCGTCAGTTGGGCTACCTGAAAAGATTTGAGTGTCACCCTTTCAGGCATTGACTGCTTACTGACCTCGCCACCATGATTCGAATTGTTACTCGGACTCATTCACCAAGTTCTTTAGAACCTAATCGGCCGCCACATCCCCGACTTCTAATCGCCAGCTTTTTGCCTCTATGTACTCCAGCGACTGAGCGCGATACTAGGTATGGTATCAATCTTATTGCAATTGTGGGTTTTGAAAGGCGTCTGTGAATTCTATGGTGTCGGCGTCAATGAAGAGGGGCAATCTGCCAATTCTTCTCTTAATTCATCGATAGCAGCTGCCAACTCCTCCAACTCAACCCCCTGGGCTAATAAGGCTTTAATTTCCTTCTGCATTTCAAGGGCTTTCTGGCAAACATCCCGATCGATCTCTTCTAAAGCCGCGTCAATATCGATGAATTCGTCGACCTCGGTCACATTGCTGGGTGGCGTATTCGTTGCCGGCAGGGAAACAGTGGGCAGCGGCTGACTGGGTACCGTGGCCGTGGTAGTTTGCGTCGGCAATCTCTCGTCGCTCCCTCCACAGGCTGCCAGCAAGATCACGAGGACTAGCAAAAGGATCAAGAGCAATAGTCGGTTGGTGATG
>PVMS01164772.1_pt1 | contig 11657 bp, 12 predicted proteins | sample 1853461 | NCBI WGS metagenome assembly PVMS01 (sample SAMN08582032, study PRJNA380276) | Marine sediment metagenome, whole genome shotgun sequencing project. | isolation source: ocean sediment barecode stripped | collected 2017
ATGTGGTTCCTCTGGATTTTCGGCAACAACGTCGAGGAGGCTTACGGCACCGGCGGGTACCTGTTGATGTATCTGGTCGCGGGCGTCGCCGCAACCGGGGCGTTTGTTTACTCCAACCCGGAGTCGACGGTTCCCCTCATCGGAGCCTCGGGAGCGATTGCCGGAGTCCTGGGAGCGTATCTCGTGCTCTTCCCGACCCACCGCGTCCTCACCATCTTCATATTCTTCTTCGTCCACGTGCCCGCCGCGGCCTATTTGTTGCTGTGGCTGTTCCTGCAGTTCGCATACCAGGACCCGGGAGTGGCGTGGGAGGCCCATGTCGGTGGCTTCATTGTCGGAGCACTGCTCACATTGCCGTTGCGCCCCGTGTTGCTGGGCAGGGTGCGAAGATTGCACGAGCCGGTCCCGCAGTTCCGGATGATGAGGTGAGGGCGGGCGAGCGTTCCACAACGCGTTGGGTGGCCCCCTACCCCAGCGGCTCCGCCGCTGCGGTACCTTGCCCCCGGAGGGGGCCTGATGCGAGAGGGCTAGATGCCGAGGGTGTCTGGGAGGTCGGCTAGGGAGGCGATCACCACGTCGGGGCGGTACTCGTCGGGGACTTCGGCTGCGTCGTGGGTTACACCGGTTAGGACCAGGGCGGTGGCCCAGCCTTCGATCTTGCCGAGGGCTATGTCTGTGTCGGGGCGGTCACCCACGATCAACGGTTGGCGGCCTCCGAGACCTTCGAGCATGAGGCGCATCGGTTTATGCGGTTTACCGCACACGATCGGTGTTATGCCCGTCGCACGCTCGATCACGGCAGCCAGCGCGCCCGCCCCCGGATACTGGCCCTCTGGCGTCGGGTAGGTCACGTCGACATTGGTCGCGTAGAACGTTGCGCCATGCTGAACCGCCAGGGTTGCCCCGACCAGGGCGTCGTAGGACAGGTTGAAGTCCAACCCGGAGACGACGGCATCCGCCTCGTGCCAGTCGGTCACAACTTTGATGCCGGCTGCCCCCAAAGTATCTCGGAGGCCGTCTGTGCCAAGGACGTAGACACGCTCGACACGGTCCACGATGAATAGTGCCGTTGCCGCACCGGAGTTGATGACACGGTCCGCGGTCGTCTCGAAGCCCACGATGTCGAGGAGCTTCTGTGCAATCATCGCCGGCGCCTTGGTCGAGTTGTTGGTGACGAACATCACTGAGATCCCCGCGTCTTGCAGCCGGGTCAGGGCCGGACCCGCTCCCGGGATGGGCGTGGTGCCCAACACGACAACACCGTCGATGTCACAGATCAATGTGTCAATGGAATCAAACCCAGGCAAAGATGCCACTACCGACTACTCCTTACCCGGTCACCGAATCGTTCGACAGTCCTTGCCAGCAGCTCGGTCGTCATCCCAACGCTCCCGACACTGACCCTCTCATTGTTTCCATGGAACATCGCGAGCGACCCGGCAAAGTCCATGTCGTCGGCGAACAGGCCAACCCCGTAGGCCTTGACTCCGCGTGGCCGGAAGAACCGGCCGTCGGTGACTACCGGCGTCAGCATCGGAACCAGCGTCGCCGGCCCCGCAAGCTCGTTCACCGCATCATCGATGGCTTCCCACAAAGGACCCGTGGCCGGCGACTCGTTCGCGGGAAAATCGAGGTCGCTGATGATCTCAATGCGCTCGTACAGATCCGGGCCGAGCGCCTTTCGGAACAGGTCATCCAGCGTGGCCTGGTCCTGTCCCGGAGTCAACCGAACATCGAGGCCGGCCTCCCCGGCGTCTGGAACCGTGTTCTGTTTGTCACCCGAATGCAGGATCGTTGGGGTGACTGTCAGATGGGTGCACGCATGGACCCACCTTGCGAAATCGGGATCGTCGAGGTCGACGATCGCCCCGTCGATCTGGTCCGGATCCGTGAGTCGGGTCACCAGTTCGGTATCCAACCCGATCGACCCGATGAAGTTGATCCAGCTTGGCGAAATGTCAACAGGCGTGGGCGAATCGGCGAGCCTCGTGATCGCATCGGCCAGACCGACCAGGGCGTTGTCCGTGCCGTAAGGCTGGCTGCCATGACTCGGGGTCCCGGCAAGCCGCAACGACCGCCACGACGGTCCTTTCTCAGCAACGGTCACCGGGAGAGTAAGGCCATGTGGTGTTGTGAACCCTGGCGTTGCCACTTCGGTGAGCAGATATTCACAGGCAACCAGATTCCATTCGGCGTCCACCAGATGGCCGGCACCCAGAGCACCCCCGGCCTCTTCATCGGCCACTGCCGCAAAGATGAGATCACCCGGAAGAGGATCGAGGTCGCCGGTCAGATAACGACGGAACACTGCCGACATGGCCGCGGTGACATTGAGCATGTCGACTGCACCTCGCCCCCAGACAAACCCGTCGATGATCTCCGCCCCAAAAGGATCGTGGTCCCAGCTCGCCGCGGTTGCCGGCACCACATCGAGGTGCGGCAACAGGGTCAAGGTCGGCGCCCCGGGTTGAGTCCCGGGCACCCGATAGATCACACTCTGACGACCCGGATGTGGTTCGATCACGATTCCGTCAGCTCCGAAATAGTCAGCAAGCGTCGCCACCGACCGGTACTCGTGCCCGGAATCCGAAGTCCCGTCATTGACGCACTGGTTACGAATGAACGTTTGGAGCAGCTCGACTACCTCGCCCGTCGGGATTGCAGTCGTCATTCGTCGTCACTGTCGCGGTGGTACATCGTGATGCGCCTTGCGGAGAAACCCGCACTTTCGAAGAAGTTCTTTGCGAGGCGGTGACCGGGCGAGACGATGGAATCGAATCTGCGAACACCCCTCCCCCGCATTGTCTCCAGCGCGGCCGTCAGCATCACCTCGCCGACGCCAACAGTGCGAGCCGGCTCTTCGACGTACACCAGTCGAATCACGCCCATCCGCTCGCCATCTGCCTGTGGCAGCAGCGGCTCGATACGAGCCCAGATGAATCCGAACACGTTGCCGTCGATCAGCCCGACGGCGACGAATGAGTCGTCATCAGCGAGGATCGACGCAAAGGCGTCGGCGATGGGCGCCGGCAGACCTTCCGCAACGGTCCACGCCTCACGCAAGTCGCTCTGCTCCCTCAGGGCAGGCCCATAGAGCTCTTCCAGCCGGGGGATGTCATCCGGTTGCGCCGGGCGGCACGAGACGTCCATTACTGCTTTCTCCCGCGACCCATGAGTCGGCCAAACCCCCACTTGGTGACCAGCAGCATCGCCTCAATAGCGATCGAGGCCCCCATCTTGGAGGAGCCACGCACCCTGTCGCGAAAAACTATCGGGACTTCCCGCACATCCATGCCGGCCGCGGACGCGCTCCACGCCATCTCGACCTGGAAGCCATATCCCGACGCCTCGCATCTCGCGAAGTCGAGGTTGCGGAGTGCCTCGGCGCGGAAAGCCCGGAATCCAGCAGTCATATCCCGCACGTTCGTTCCCAGCATGGTGCGAGCGTAGAGGTTGCCTCCTTGCGACAGCCAGCGGCGGTGCCACGGCCAGTTGTCGACGCCGCCGCCCGCCACATACCGGCTCCCAATGGCGAGATCGGCTCCCGAGTTAACTGCTGCAACGAGGCGAGGAAGGTCGTCGGGGTCATGAGAGAAGTCCGCGTCCATCTCACAGATCACATCGGCGCCATGGTCAAGGGCCCAGGTGAAACCAGCAGCGTAAGCGGGCCCGAGGCCTTGCTTGGTGGTCCGATGAAGAACATGAATCTGGGAATCTGCGGCAGCCAGATCGTCGGCGATGGCACCAGTCCCATCCGGAGACCCGTCGTCCACAATGAGCAGGCCCAACTCGTGGCGGCGTACCGCTTCGGCGATCAGGACGATGTTCTCGGCCTCGTTGTACGTCGGAACTACAACGAGGACGTCAGTCAGCACAGTCGAGGCAAACCTTCTTGCGACGACTAGAAAGCTGACTGCTCTTCTTCACCAAGAAACAAACGGAACAGACGAACTCGTCATCGGTGGCGCCACCGACCTCGCCCCTCTCGATCGAGATCTGGGCACGCCGGATGTCACGGAGCTGAGTTGCTTCATCAACGACGATGGTTTCGGATGCCTCGTCCTCGGTCAACATTTCCAGCTCTTCGGCTTCAAGATCGTCGAGAGCTTCCGTGTCGCTATCGACATCAGCTTCGGAGTCACCCTTGTCGTCGCTGGAACCCTCGCTGTCTTCGCCCGCAGGGGCCTTGTCCGGCTCTACCTCGTCGTCCGGCAGCTCAGAATCCTGCACGTCGTCGGGCGTCGCGTCGGCGGACAGCTCATCCTCGAAGGTTGTCTCGTCTTTGCTCATGGCACCTCTCGTTGGCGCGGGGATTATATCGACAGCAAACCAGTTGCCAATCACCTTTTCGGCGAAACTACATCAAATCTTGAAATCTATCGCCTCAGGGCGCACGCTAACCGAAATCGGCCCCACTCCGAGCAGTTCTCCATCAGCTTCGATGGGCCAGCTCTCCGGGACCTCCAAGTCGATCGTAGAACCCGTCAGCCGTCTAACGTTCTTGTGGCCCAGATGCATTCCCCGGACCACTCGTGGCATCACGGTCAACGCTTTACGCCGCGGCCCGGAGAATACCTGAAGATCAACGATCCCGTCACCTACGCTCGACCTCGGGGCGATATTCATCCCACCACCAAAGAATTGACCGTTGGCGATGATCGCCGCGATGGCAGTGCCGGCAACTTCTTTCCTACCGTCCACCAACGCATGCACGTAATCGGGTCTGAACCGGGGAAGCGCAAGCCAAAATGCAAGTGCGTACCTGCGGCTGCCGACCCAACGCGGCATGCGGGCCGCAGTCGTCACTGCCGCCGCACCTACGCCTGCCTCGACCACGTTCAGCGCATAGCGAACACCGAAAGAGCCCTTGACCTCGAGTACGTCAGATTTGTACCAATCCGAGGTTGCCAGATGTACCGCGGCCGCCTCGATCGTTCGAGGCAAACCGAACGTTCGAATGAAATCCGAACCGCTCCCGGCCGGAAGAACGGCGAGGCCGGGCGGTCGAGCCCAGTCATGTTGCATGAGGCCATTCACAATGAGATGCGCCGTGCCATCGCCCCCGACACCGGCAAACTTACACACCCCGTTGGCATGGCCCTCGGCAACTATCTCAGCCACATGCTCCCGACTCTCGGATAACCGCAGCTCATAGTCCAGCCCAACTTGCGACAGGGATGCTGTCGCCCGCGACATCAACTCGTCGACCGGGCCGGCCGCTGGGTTGACGATGACACACCAGCTCATGTCCGTCCCCCCGCTGCCACTACGCCGCGGTCCATCTTCCGAATCCCCTCCGCCGCGGACGCTGCAAGTCGGGGGAACTCGTCGCGCAACTGCCGCATTACGTCGATGAGTTGACGACAATTCCGCACAAAGTCACCCGCACCCATGTCGTCATCGAAGAGGTCCTCCAAGCTGTGTCCCGATGCCCAAGCGTACGCCGTAGCGGCAAAACCTGCCTCCGGAAGCCGGGTCTCGGGGAGACCGGCACCACGCTCGGCTGCGATCAACTCGAGAGCTAATCGATCGATCTGTTTGATGCGCTCTCCAATCACACCAGGGGGCGCCGGTTGGTCGGCGTCAATCCGTCGCGCCTCGTACGTAAACATCGAGGTTACGGCGGCCAACTCGGGGCCGTTCAACTCATCGAGGATCCCCCGCGCCACCGCTTCTGTTAGCAACAGGTCCAACTCGTTGTACACAAACCTGAGCTGCTCCCCTTTGGTGGTCAGCGACCAACCCTGCACATAGCCCCATTGCCCGAGCAGGCTCAACAACGTGCGAAAACGAGGCACCAGCCCCTCATCTGCGCGCTCCAAACGGCGTCGGAGCCGCCTCAGCTCGCTGTTGGCCTTCTGGGACCGCCGAACCCACTTCAGATGCTGCACAAGATCCGGGCAGCTCTCTACGCCAACGTCATCGGCCCCGCTTCGAAACTCGTCAAGAACAAAGTCGGGGTCGACCTTCCATTGGCGTAGGAGACGGGCAACGCTCTTGCGGTAGCCCCCATCTTTCGTGCGAACCGGCTCCGGCAAGAACATCTGGCCAATGACGGCCACTGACGTCTCCAGCTGATCCGCGCTGACCCGGCGTACCGAGCCATCGGCCATCAGTAACACCATCCTCGGATTGGCGCCCCAGCCACGCGCCAACAAGATGGCGCGATCCTCTTCCGCTTCAGAGAGACGAAGTACATCCCCGTCCCGGAAGCGCTGCACGAAGTCACGCATAGCCGCGTGATGATCGACAACGGCGTCGCCGTGTTGGTCTAGATAGGCCCAGATGTCACCACGATCACACTCCGCCTGCCGCCGGAAATGGGCCACCTCCTCCTCCCGCTGTGACAATCGGTCACGCAGCTGAGCCTTACGCTCGGATGCCCGGAACTGAGCAAAGGAGGCATTGAGCAGCTCCTCGGCGGCACGTTGCTCGTAGTTGGCGATGAGGTTGGTCGCCATGTTGTACGTGGGTTGGAAACTCGAGACAAGGGGATGGCTGCCTTCGGCGGCAATCCCGGCAACCCGTTCGAACGGGATATCGAAATTGTGGAGGACAATGGCGGTTCCCTCGGTGTCGATGCCTCTCCTGCCCGCACGTCCGGTGAGTTGGGTGTAGTCACCCGGCTGTAGAACTTCGTGAGATTCTCCGTTGAACTTGCTCAGACGTTCCAACACCACTGTCCGTGCCGGCATGTTGATACCGAGAGATAGCGTCTCGGTGGCAAACACAAGCTTGATGAGCCCCGCAATGAAGAGGTGCTCTACTGCTTCTTTGAAGGCAGGGACCATCCCCGCATGATGTGCGGCCACGCCCTTTTCGAGTCGACCCAGCCACCCGTCGTAGCCAAGCGCGCCAAGGTCCTGCGGCGGCAGGTGTTGCGTCAGGACCTCGACTCGCTGCCGGATCTCGGTCCGCTCCTCTGCGGTGGTTAGCTGCAGACGGGAATTCGCAACCCACTCCGTTGCCTGGTCACATCCGGCGCGCGAGAAGATGAAATAGATGGCAGGCAGCAAGCCCTCGTCCTCGAGTACCTCGGCCACCTCGATGCGCCGCGGAGCGGTGAACCGTCGTTGCCTGCCTCGCCCCTTGTGCAACAGCTTGGTCACGTATGGATTCGGCCGGGTGCCTTTGAAGACCGGGAGAAGGTCCAACACCCCTTCATGGAAGCGATCCTTCACCAGGTAGAGGCTCTCCAGAGGAACCGGTCGATGAGTCTCGATCACCAACCCGGTGTCACCACGCCTGCTCGTGATCCATGCGGTGAACTCATCGGGGTTTGCAATTGTCGCCGAAAGGGACACGATGGAAATGGATCGCGGCAGATGGACAATGATCTCCTCCCACACCGATCCCCGGTACCGGTTCTGGAGGTAATGGACCTCATCGAGAATCACGACCGCTAGCTCGTCGAGCGCCGGCGATTCCGCATAAATCATGTTCCGCAGCACCTCGGTGGTCATGACCACTATCGGAGCGTCGCCGTTGATGACGTTGTCACCCGTTAGGAGACCCACCGCGTCTTCGCCATACTCCGCGCGAAGGTCCGCAAACTTCTGGTTGGACAGCGCTTTGATCGGCGCTGTGTAGAACGAACGCTTGCCGGCCCGGTAAGCCCGGGCAACCGCGTACTGGGCGACGACGGTCTTGCCGGCACCCGTAGGGGCGACCACAACCACCGATCTTCCCGCATCAATGTGCTCGGCCGCTTCGAGCTGGAAGGGGTCTGGGCGGAATGGGAAACCCGACAGATAGGTCATTTCTTGAGGATGAACCGAATCGCCAGGATCGCCAGCTCGTACAAGATATACATCGGTGTGGCCAACAACGCGAGAGTCAGCGGATCTCCGCCGGGAGTCATCAATGCCGCCGCAACTACGACAAAGACTACGGCCCAGCGTCGCTGTTCGCGCAAAGCCCTGCTCGAGACCAGGCCCAGCGCAGCCGCGGCAAAGAGGAACACAGGGAACTGAAAAGCAATACCAAACGCCAGCAGGAAACGCATCGCAAAGCTGAAGTAGAAGTTGACGCCCACAGTCTCCTGAAGAAGGTCCCCGGCAAAGCTGAACAGGACCCGCAATGCAAGCGGCAGAGTCAGGTAGCCGAGTGTTACGCCTGAGATGAAAAGGATGGCCATCACCGCCGACAGCGGGATCACGTAACGGCGTTCCTTCTTCGTTAGCGCGGGGCCGAGGAATCTCCACAGCTGGTAGATGATCACCGGGCTGGCGATGATGGTGCCACCGAACAAAGCGATACGCAGTGCCAGAGAGAAGGGCTCAGTCGGCTGAAAGAACGCAAGCGGCTGATCGGTCGCCCCCTCGTAAGGTCTCGCCAGGATCGCAAGTATGTCGCGATAGAAGATGAAACCGACGACAGAACCGAGCATGACGGCAACGACGGACTTGATGACTCTGGAGCGCAACTCGATGAGATGCGCCATCAATGGCATGCGGCCGGTGCTCATGCTTCGTCCTCAGCGTCGCCATCCGCTGGTCCCGCATCGGGCGCCTCGGTGGCTGCGGGGTCGGGCTTCTTGGCGGGCGCGGTGGTGAGCTCCTCCACCTCCTTGGTGGTCTCTGCCAGCTCGCTTTCGACCTCTTGCTTCGCCTTCTGCACATCATCGGTAATCGACTTCATCGACGATTGAATCTCCTGGCGGGCGCCCTTGAGCTCCTCTGTGACCGCCTTGAGCGGTTCAGAGACCTCTTTGATCTCCTCTTCAAACTCGCGACGCAGATCACTCGTCAGCGTGCGAGCCTTGCGCGCCAACTCGCCCGCTTTGCGGGCCAGCTCGGGAAGTCGTTGTGGCCCGAAGACGATCAGTATTACGAGCGCGATGGTGGCTATCTCAGAGAGAGTGAAGTTCGGCATGGAGGCGAGATGGTAGCTGCCTCACGACATGTCATTGTGTTCGCCGGTCTGGAAGAAAAGGGACGCTCTACACGAGTAAAGTGCCGGTCCTACGGCCGGCACTCTCTTCGCTACGGAGTATGAGGTAGGTGGCTAGCTCGCCGCCAGCTCAGAGAACCAGTCGTCGCTGTCGAGCGACGTTACGAATCCGTCTATTTCGGTCTCAGTGATGGGTCCAGTGGTTGCGATGATGTCGTACGCAACCCCGGTGGCGAGCAAAATGCTAACTACCCGGTGGTTGGCGGGCCGGCGCTGCGTGATGCCGCAGAACGGGCAAGAAAAACGATATGTTCCGCTGGAAGTTTCCGAGCTAAGTTCAAGCCCGATATCGGCGGTGGTGAGCTCTACATCGCCGCAGCGATTGCAGGTGGTTCTGATGGTGGTCATTGGCCCTACTCCGTGAGGTGCTTATCTCTCTCCTTTCACATCGGCACCATGGCACCTGGCTAAATGACTATTTGGTACGTAGTCATTCGCAGCATTGGCTGTCTAGTGCCCTCTCCGGCGTCACTCGGACGGGCCATAGCGGGCGAGGATCCGGGTTCGCAGGCGCGTGAGCGCCACCTCGACATCGGGGCCCTCGACCAGTTCAGCCGTTCGGCCCAGCCTGATCAGTAGCCGCGCGATGACCATTGGATCCGATGCCGAGAATCGCACGACAAGGCCTTGCGCGTCGTCGGCAACGGTTTCCACCGGAAAGTACTCCGCGACCCAGCGGGCCCGGTCGCTCAGCAGAATCAGGGCACGCACGTCTTCTTCCCTCGGCGTGTACCCGACCTCCGGTTCCGGTACCTCGGCAGGTGGCGTGAACACATCACCGGTAATGGTCACTTCCCGGATCCGATCCACCCGGAAAACACGCTCCGCGCCGGCCGATCGACAGAACGCTCGCAGATACCAGTTACCCAGAGTCGTGAACACCGCCCACGGCTCGACATCTCTGTTAGAAGTCTCCCCCGTGCCGATGGCCGTATACACAATGCTGACCACGGTGCCGTTGGCGGCCGCCGTACGCAACTCGCCGACCAACGGTGGCTCGCTGAGGTCGACGACGAGGGCTTCCTGGTCGTCGCCGAGGACGACCTCTTGCAACTTGGTCACTGCGCTCTCCAGCGCAGGCGGCGCCTGGCCGGTGGAGACCAGAGCCATTCCAGCCGCCAGCAGCGATAGCGCTTCCGGTGCGGTCAATCGAAGCGGGCTGGCGAAATAGTCGGCCAACTCAACAACGACCTCATCCTCGTCGATGTAGGCGACCATGAGATCACCCGGGCCGTACCCCGGCAATCCGCACACAAAGACGAGGTCGAGATCGGCTGCCAGTTCGGCACGGGTGTAACCAAACCTCTCGCAGACGTCATCAACGCTGACCCCACTGTTGGCAATCACCCACGGCAGCATCGCCAGGATTCGGTTGAGACGTTTCGCCGTTCGCGGACTACTCATATACCGTCAGCCACCCGATCGACCAATCGCTTGCGCAATTCGGGTGGGCCGATCAGCACCGCCCGATCATCAAACGAGAGAAGCCATCCGATGAAAGCCTCGGGGTTGGCAACCGGCATGGTGGCGACGATGACGCCGTCGACCTCTTCTTCGAGTGTCCCTCGATTTCCGATCTGACGTCGTGCCCACCACGCCATGTCGCTATCGAATCTGACGGTCGCGACAAGATCCTCTCCCCCGGCCTCCCAGGGAGCTTCCGGTATCGCGTCGGCAGCACGAAATCCTTCTGGTCGCTCAAAAGCGTCGGCGTTGTCGTCGACCTCCACATCACTTGTCCTATCCATCCGGAACACCTTGATCTCGTCACCTTCGGCCCCAACCAGGTACCAGTGGCCTCGTCGATGCACCAGGCCATACGGAGCGACCCGGCGGGGCTTCCCGCGGTAGCCGAACAAGATGAGCCGCCGCTCTGCTAATCCAAGGAATACCGTTCCCAGATCTGCGGACCCCTCCGCAAGGGAGGCCGCCAGCGGCTCGGGTGATGCCGTCACCGGTGAGCCTCCCAGCTTGAGCAAGGCGTCGGTCGCAGACACGTGGCCACCGAGGCGCACCACTTCTGCTGCCAGCCAAAGAGCTGCCCGCTCGTCGTCGGTCAAACCCGGGTCAGGGAGGGCATATGCCTCTCGATCCACCAGGTACCCGTGTTCAACTTGCCAGCCGTCCGTCGGAGCCAGTTCAAGCGGGATCCCGAGGCGGCGCAGCAAATCCTTATCCCTCTCGAACATGCGATGGAAGGCATCATCGGTCGGCTGGTCGTAGCCGGCGATGGTGGCCCTGATCTCATCTGCTGTCACCGGTCGGCCCGCGGTAAGCAGGAAAGCGAGGAGATTGAGGATTCGTTCGATGACTTTTTGCACTGCGGGAACATTAGACACGGGATGTCGAGGTGAAGGCAATACCCCTCGCGCCGGAACTCGCGGATCGAGCGGCTGCGGCAAGTGAAGGGAAGGGACACGCCGCCACGCGCTAGGCGCCCCCCTACCCCCGGCTAACGCCGGCGGTACCTGCTTCCCCCTTCCCCCCAGAGGGGGGACTGACAACCGCCGCCTGCGCTGTTGCCAGAGGCGGACTGGTCGACCTAAAGGCCTGCTATCAGCTTTTCTACGCGGTCGTCTACTGATTTGAAGGGGTCTTTGCAGAGGACGGTGCGTTGGGCCTGGTCGTTGAGTTTCAGGTGGACCCAGTCGACGGTGAAGTCTCGCTTGCGGGCTTTGGCCGCTTTGATGAACTCGCCGCGCAGC
>PVMS01181847.1_pt1 | contig 11656 bp, 10 predicted proteins | sample 1853461 | NCBI WGS metagenome assembly PVMS01 (sample SAMN08582032, study PRJNA380276) | Marine sediment metagenome, whole genome shotgun sequencing project. | isolation source: ocean sediment barecode stripped | collected 2017
ATCCCGGTTGGAAGCTCGTGACGGGACCCGTCACCTCGCTTCCAACCGGGTACTTCTGCTGGATGTCATCCCACGGATTCGGCTCCAGCTGCTTGATCCCCAACGAGAACTTCTCGTTCTCCTTGTCGATCTTGAGCACCACGGCCGCGACCTCGTCGCCACCCTTGAACTTCTCGCTCGGGTGCTTGATCTGCTCCGTCCACGAGATGTCCGAGACGTGCACGAGCCCGGCGATGCCCTCTTCGAGCCCCACGAAGATCCCGAAGTTGGTGATATTGCGGATCGTGCCCGCCACCTTGGTGTTGATCGGGTACTTCAGTTCGATCACGCTCCACGGGTTCGGCTCGATCTGCTTCATGCCCAGCGAGATCTTGCGCTCCCGCTCGTCCACGTCGAGCACCACGGCCTCGGCCTCGTCGCTCACCGACAGCACCTTGGACGGGTGCTTGATGCGCTTGGTCCACGACATCTCGGACACGTGGATCAGGCCTTCGATGCCCGGCTCGAGCTCGACGAAGGCGCCGTACTCGGCCAGCGACACGACCTTGCCCTTGAGGCGCTTGCCGATCGGGTAGCGCATCGACGCGTCGATCCACGGGTCGGGCTGGATCTGCTTCAGGCCCAGCGAGACGCGCTCGCTCTCGGCGTCGAACTTCAGCACCTTGATCTTGATCTCGTCGCCGACCTGGAAGAGCTCGCTCGGGTGGTTCACCCGGCCCCAGGACATGTCGGTGACGTGGAGCAAGCCGTCGATGCCGCCCAGATCGATGAAGGCGCCGTAGTCGGTCAGGTTCTTGATCACGCCGTCCACGATCTGGCCGGGTGCCAGTGTCTCGAGCGTCGCCGCCCGCATCTTCTGGCGCTCGGTCTCCAGCAGCGCGCGCCGCGAGAGCACGATGTTGCCGCGCCGCTTGTTGAACTTGATGATCTTGAACTTGAGCTTCTGGCCGACGACGTGCTCGAGGTTGCGCACCGGGCGCAGGTCGACCTGCGAGCCCGGCAGGAACGCCTTCACGCCGATGTCAACCGCCAGGCCGCCCTTGACCCGCGCGATCACGGTGCCCTCCACCGCCTCGTCGGCCTTGTAGGCGTTGCTGATGTCGTCCCAGACGAGCAGGCGATCGGCCTTCTCCTTGGAGAGGACGATGCGGCCATTCTGGTCTTCGGACTCCTCGACGAGGACCCCGACGATGTCCCCGGGCTTGATCAGGAGGGTTCCGTCCTCCTCCATGAACTCCCAGGTGGGAACGAGCCCCTCGGATTTGAAACCGACGTCGATCGTCACGTTGTCGTCGTCGAGCGAGACGATCCTGCCCTTGGTGACTTCACCTTCTTTGATGTCGGATTCGCTCTTCGTGAAGAGCTCTGCAAAAGTTTCACTCATGTAGTCAATATTTCCTTCACCCCGCCCGACCACCGCGGCCGTCGGGGGTTCGTGTGATCAGGAGCCGTCCGGACCTCGGCCGGCTCCCCTTGCGAGCGCGGCCCTGCCGGCCGCGACGATCTTCTCTACCGCTTCCGCGTCATCCGCCTCGAGGGCGCGAGCGAGCGCTTCCAGCGCCCCGCTCACCGCCTGCAGGGGTGCGGCGACGGCCTTGCGGTTCTCGGTCAGGATCTCGGCCCAGAGCTCGGGATCGCTGTGGGCAATGCGCGTGAAGTCGCGGAATCCGGGACCCGCCACGTCCCGGGCGCCGTCCGGCGCCGCGGCGAAGGCCTCGGCGAAGGCGAACGCCAGGGCGTGGGGCACGTGGCTCGTCCAGGCCACTTCGGCGTCGTGCTGCGCGGGCTCACGCATCACCACCTGCGCTCCGAGCGCGCGCCAGAACCCTGCGACCCGCTCGCGGGCGGCGAGATCACCGCCGGCCATCACCACGCAGGTGGCGCCCTCGAAGAGGTCGGCCCGGGCGGCTTCGAGTCCGGTCTCGTGGCTGCCCGCCATCGGGTGGGAGCCCACGTAGTGGACGTTGCGCGGCAGCAGGCCCGGAAGGGTCTCCGCCGGACCCGCCTTCACGCTGCCGACGTCGGTCACGATCGCGCCGTCGCGCAGCGCGGGTGCGATCGTCCTCGCCAGCTCGCCCATGGCGAAGACCGGCGTGGCCAGCACCACGAGATCCGCGTCCCGCACGACTTCGGCGTACTCGCCGGCCTCATCGACCGCGCCGCACGCGAGCGCCTGCTCGAGCACGCTGCGACGTCGCGTCGCACCGGCCACGCACGTCGCGGCGCCCCGCTTCCGCGCGGCCAGCGCCACCGAGCCCCCGAGCAGCCCGAGGCCGAGCACGGCGATGCGCTCGAAGGCCGGAGTCATGCGCCGCCCTCCCGCAACCGCTTCAGGGTCTTGATCAGCCGCTCGTTCTCCTCGGGCAGACCGATGCTGATGCGCACGTGGTCGGGCAAACCGAAGCCCGCCATCGGACGGACGATGATGCCCTCGGCCAGCAGCTGCTCGTAGACCTCCGCCCCCGCCCGGACCAGCACGAAGTTGGCGTCGCTCGGGTACACCTGCATGCCGAGCGCGCGAAGCTCCCGGGAGAGGTAGTCGACGCCGGCGCCGTTGAGGCTCGTCACCCGCTCGAGGTACTCGCGGTCATCGATTGCGGCCGCCGCCGCCACCTCGGCCAGGCGATTCACGTTGAACGGGTGCCGCGCCCGCTGCAGGTAGTCGGCCAGCTCGGCGTCGGCCACGCCGTAGCCGATGCGCAAGCCCGCGAGCCCGAAGATCTTCGAGAAGGTCCGGAGCACGATCGTGCCCGGTCGGCGACCGACCCACGCCAGCGCGTCGGGGAAGTCGCTCCGCCTCGCGAAGTCGACGTAGGCCTCGTCCACGGCCACCACCAGGTCGTCCGGCAGCGACTCCATGAAGGCGTCGAAGGCATCAGCGCCGACACTCGTGCCGGTGGGATTGTTGGGGTTGCAGACGAAGATGAGCTTCGTGCGCTCGGTCACCGCCCCGGCCAGGGCGGGCAGGTCGTGGACCATCTCGGCGTCGAGTGGAACCTGGACGGATGTCGCGCCCATGCCCTGGACGACGATCGGATACATGGCGAAGGAGGGCCAGGCGAAGACGCATTCGTCTCCGGGCCCGAGCAGGATCTTCGCGAGCAGCTCCAGCACCTCGTCGGCGCCCGCTCCAAAGACGAGCTGGTCCTGGCCCACGCCCAGGCGATCGGCGAGCTTGCGCCGGAGCTCGAAGCTCGCGCCGTCCGGATAGCGGTGGATGTTCGCGATCCCCTTCTGGAGGGCGGCCACCGCCTTGGGTGAGGGGCCCAGCGGGCTCTCGTTCGAGGCCAGCTTGATCGAGCCCGACAGCCCGAGCTCGCGCTCGAGCTCCTCGATCGGCTTGCCCGGCTGATACGGCTCGAGGTCGCGGATGTGGGGCTTGATCAGCTTGTCGAGCGCCACTAGTCGCGCCCCCGCGCCCAGGTTCGAGTTGCGGGCGCCACTATTCGCGCCTCCGCGCCGCGCGGGGGAACGAGCCGAGCACCTTGTAGGAGTTCGCGACGCGAGCCGCCGCCTCGAGCGCTTCGACGACCCGAGGCTCGCTGGCGTGGCCTTCGAGATCCACGAAGAAGAGGTACTCCCACGGCTTGCCCTTGATCGGCCGCAGCTGCAGGGACGTGAGGTTCACGCCGCTCCCGGCGAATGGCTCCAGCAGACGATGGAGCGCACCGCTCTCGTCCTTGCGCAGGGTGAAGACCACCGAGGTCAGGTCCTTCCCAGTCGGCTCGGGGGCGTGGCGCCCGATCAGCAGGAAGCGTGTGGTGTTGTCGCGCCGGTCCTCGATTGCCGACTCGATCGCGTTGAGTCCGCACGCCCGGCCGGCGGCGACGCTCCCGATCGCCGCCGCGTCCGGCTCGGCGGCGGCGATCCGGCAGGCGGCCACCGTGCTCGGGGCCTCCACCTGGTCGACGCCGGGCAGGTTGCGCTCCAGCCACTCCCGACACTGGGCCAGCGGCTGCGGGTGCGAGACCACCCGCGCGACGTCCGCGAGACGACCGCTCCGCGAGAAGAGGTCGTGTGAGATTCGCAGCAGGACCTCGCCGGAGAGCGTGCCGTCGAAGGTGGGCAGCCGGTCGTAGCTCTGGGTGACGATGCCATCGGTGGTGTTCTCCACCGGCACGATGCCGAGCTGCGCCTTGCCGCGCTCCACCACCGCGAAGACCTCGGCGATGCTGGGCTGGGGCTGGAGGTCGGCCAGCTCGCCGAACTGCTCGCCTGCCGCCAGGTGGGAGAACGTGCCCTCGGGGCCCAGGAAGGCGACCTGCACCAGCCCTTCGAGCGAACGCGTGGCCGAAATGATCTCGCGGAAGACCGGCGCCAACCCCGCCTCGGGGAACGGTCCGTCGCTGCGCTGCGCCAGGCGATCGACGATTTCCCTCTCGCGGCCCTGGGAGAAGACGGCCGTACCGGAGTCCTGCTTGAGCCGGCCCACCTCCTGGACGACGCGGGCGCGCTCGTTGAGGCGCTCCAGGATCGCGTCGTCGATCGCGTCGATCCGATCGCGCAGACGGGCGAGCTCCGCCTGCGGGTCGGTTTTCACATCGGCGCGGCTCGACTGTCCGGGCTTGCCCATCGGCCTCGTCCCCTGCTCCGGGTCTGGTGGGCCCACGCATTCGCGCCGCGGTCCGCCGCTGCGCGTCGGATGGCCGACGCGGCCGGCGAGCCGCGGAACGCGGGAAAGCGTGTAACCCCCTGAAATCGCTTGCGCATAGTAGTCGAGGGCCCTGCCTGCCGCAAACCCGGTACGGCAATTTCACATTGAATTGCGGGGGGTTACCGCAACCCTGGACCCGCTCCGGCACCTGCTGGGCTCCAGACGTCTAAACCCTTGACCAAAAAGCGTTTTTCACCTGGGTTGCACTCTCGAGAGATCAAGACCCGGCCCCGTCGGGCCGAGGAAACAGGGGAGGAGACCCCTGCGTCCAATGCCCCAGGCCGACCTCGAAGCCGCCGGTGCGCCCCTGGCGAGCCTTTCCACGAAGATCATCGTCTTCGTGTTCCTGTCGACGCTCGCGACCGCGCTGCTGGTGAGCTGGATCTCGATCCAGTCGACCTACGAACACCTGACCGCGGCCCTCGAGGTGGAGTACCCGGCCGCGCTGCGGCGCGCCGGATCGGACATCGAGCACTGGCTGATCGCTCGCGGATCGGATCGCCCGCCGGACGAGGCCGAACGCGCCACGCTCGAGGAGATCCTCGCGACCGAGCGGCCCAGTCCGCTGAGCCGGCTCCTGGTGGTCGACGGCCACGGCACCGTGCTGGCGGCCTCGGTCCCGTCCGGCGCAACCGTGCCGGAGCGAATCCCAATGGAGGCACTCCTCGAGCCGGGCACGCTCGCGACCCGCGACTACGCCGACGCCGACGGACTCCGGGCCGTAGGCGCGGCGCGGCCGCTCACCCACGGCCATTGGCTGCTCGTCGTCGAGGCCCCGTTCGATCACGCCTTCGAGCCGGTGCTGGCCGCCGTGACCCGGATCTTCGTGCTCGACCTGTGCATCATCATGCTCTTCAGCTTCGTCGCGTACCGGATCACCAGCAACGCGATGCGCCCGATCGAGCAGCTCTCGGACGCGGCGCGCCGGATCGGCAGCGGCGACTTCGACCACGAGGTGCCGGAGCCCAGCGCCCAGGACGAGGTAGGGCTGCTCGCCCGGACGTTCAACGACATGATGCGCCGCCTGCGCGGCTACCAGCGTGAGATCGAAGCAGCGAACATCAGCCTGAGGGAGCGCAACGTCGAGCTCCAGCAGGCCAAGGAGACCTTCGAGCAGCTCTCGATCACCGACGGTCTCACCAAGCTCCACAACCACCGCTTCTTCCAGGATCACCTGACCCGGGAGATCAAGCGGGTGACGCGCAGCGGCGAGCCGCTCTCGATGCTGCTCGTGGACATCGACGACTTCAAGCAGCTGAACGATCGCTTCGGCCACGCCGCCGGCGACGAGCTGCTGGTCGGCATCGCCCGCATCATGAACGAGACCGTACGCGAGGCCGACCTGCTCGCCCGCTACGGCGGCGAGGAATTCGTCGTGCTCGCTGCGGCAACCGACATCGCGGGCGCCTACCAGCTCGCCGAGAAGATTCGCACCGCGGTGGCGGAGCAGTCCTTCATCCTGGACGACTCCATGCGCCCGGTGAGCGTGACGGTTTCGCTCGGCGTCGCCCGTTACAGCGGCAACCGCAAGACTTTCTTCCAGGCCACCGACCAGGCGCTGTACGCCGCCAAGGCCGAAGGCAAGAACTGTGTCGTCATCGACGAGGACGACCCGGAACCCTGCGCCGACCCTCCCGACATGGGGTAGAGTCCGCCCACGATGTCCAAGGTCGTGGCGCTCACCGGCGGAATCGGATCGGGAAAGAGCACCGTCGCGCAAATGCTCGAGGAGCTCGGCGCGACGGTGATCGACGCCGACGCCATCGTCCACGAGCTTCAGGGGTCGGGAATGCCCATGGTCAAGGAGCTGGCGCAGGCCTTCGGTCCGGAGATCGTGGGACCCGACGGCGCCCTGCTCCGCGAGGAGCTCGGCAAGATCGTCTTCGCCAGTGAGGCGGCCCGCGAGCGACTCAACGCCATCGTGCACCCGAAGGTGGGAGCCGAATTCGCGCGGCGCCTGGTGGCGGCCAAGCGCGCGGGCACCCCGGTCATCGTGCTCGACATCCCGCTGCTCTTCGAGAGCCGGAAGGCCGGCAACCGCAGCGCCGCCTCGATGCAGACCGAGGCGGTGATCGTCGTGTGGGTTCCGCGCGCGACCCAGCTCGAACGCCAGATGGCGCGAGACGAGCGGGAGCGGAAGGACGCCCAGGCGCGCATCGACTCCCAGATCTCCCTCGACGACAAGCGCGCCCAGGCCGACCACGTGATCGACAACTCCGGCACCGTCGAAGAGACCCGCGAGCAGGTCGCCGCCCTCTACACCCATCTCCTCGGAACCCCGTAGCCCCCAGGCGGGGACGTTGAAGGTTCGACCCCGTCCCCGAATTCTAGGTGGGGAGGGCGGATTTCAGGTCGGCGATGAATTTTGCGGCGCTCTCGACGGCTTCCGGACGGCCGGGGGCGGTGGCAATGCGGTCGATGAGGGCGCTGCCGACGACGACACCGTCGGCGAGCGCGCCGAGTCGGGCGGCGTGCTCGGGGGTCGAGACGCCGAAGCCGACGCAGACGGGGATCTCGGATTCGCTGCGGATGCGGCCGATCTGCTCGCCGATGCCCGCGGCGAGGCTGTCCCGAGCGCCGGTGACGCCCTTCAGGGAGACATAGTAGAGGAAGCCACGCGCCTCTCGCGCCAACATCGCCAGACGCTCGGGGGTCGTGGTGGGAGACGCCAGCAGGATGGGATCGACGCCCGCGGCCTCGAGCTCGCGGCGGTACTCGACGCCCTCCTCGGGCGGGAGGTCGACGCAGATCACGCCGTCGACGCCGACGGCGGCCGCCGATTCGGCGAAGTTGCGCTCGCCCAGCGTCAGGAACGAGTTGGCGTAGCCCATCAGCACCAGCGGCACGTCGACGCGATCGCGCAGGGTCCTCACCAGCTCGAACACGCGGCGAAGCGTGGTTCCCGACGCCAGAGCGCGCTCGCTGGCGCGCTGGATCGTCGGCCCCTCCGCCATCGGGTCCGAGAACGGCACGCCGATCTCCACCAGATCGGCGCCGGCCTCTACGAGCGCGGGCACCAGCTGCTCCGTCGTCAACAGGTCGGGGTCGCCCGCGGTGACGAACGGCACGAGAGCCTTCTCTCCGCGCTCGCGCAGGGTGTCGAATCTCTCCGCGATGCGACCCATCAATGGCCCTGGGATTTCCTGGCTTCCAGCAGGTCCCGCACCTGCGGAGCGTCCTTGTCGCCCCGCCCCGACAGGCTGACCAGGACCACGGCGTCCTTCGGCAGCTCCGGCGCGAGCTTGCGGACCTGGGCGATGGCGTGGGCCGACTCGAGGGCGGGGATGATGCCCTCCATGCGGGAGAGGTAGAGGAAGGCGTCGAGGGCCTCCTCGTCGGTGGCGGCCACGTATTCCGCCCGCCCCACCTCCTTCAGGTAGGAGTGTTCCGGGCCGACGCCCGGGTAGTCCAGGCCGGCAGAGATCGAGTGGGCCGGGAAGATCTGCCCGTCGTCGTCGAACATGAGGCGCGTGCGCATGCCGTGGAGCACGCCGGGCTCACCGGTGCAGGCCGCGGCGCCGTGGCTCCCGGACTCGATGCCCTTGCCTCCCGCCTCCACGCCGATCAAACGCACGCCCTCGTCGCCGAGGAACGGATGGAAGATGCCGATGGCGTTCGAGCCGCCGCCCACACAGGCCAGGATCGCGGTGGGCAGACGCCCCTCGGCCTCGAGGATCTGCGCGCGGGCCTCGATGCCGATCACCCTCTGGAAATCGCGTACGAGTGTCGGGTACGGGTGCGGGCCCACCACCGAGCCGATGCAGTAGTAGGTGTCCTCGACGTTGGTCACCCAGTCGCGAAGCGCCTCGTTGGTAGCGTCCTTGAGCGTCTGGCTGCCGCTGGTGACCGGCCGGCACTCGGCGCCCAGCAGCTCCATCTTGAAGACGTTGAGCGCCTGGCGCTGCATGTCCACGGCTCCCATGTAGACGACGCATTCCTGCCCGAACAGCGCGGCGGCGGTCGCCGTCGCCACCCCGTGCTGGCCGGCACCGGTCTCGGCGATGACCCGAGGCTTGCCCATGTACCTTGCGAGCAGGCACTGGCCGAGGACGTTGTTCACCTTGTGGGCACCGGTGTGGGCCAGGTCCTCCCGCTTGAGGTACACCCGCGCGCCGCCGAGGTCCTCGGTCACGCGCGAAGCCAGGGTGATCGGCGTGGGCCGGCCGGCGTAGCACGAGAGCAGCTCGCCCAGCTCTTCGGTGAAGTCCTGCTGGGCGGTGATTCGCGGGTAGGCCTCGGTCAGCTCGTCGAGCGCGGCGATCAGCGTCTCGGGGACGTACCGGCCGCCGAACTGCCCGAAGCGCCCATTCTCGTCGGCTTCGCTCTTCATCGCGCCAGCCTAGCCACTCGTCTCCCCCTTGCGAACGGCGGCGATGAAGGCCGCGATCTTGGCCGGATCCTTGCGATAGGTGTCGTCCTCGACCCCGGTGGCCACATCGACCCCCCAGGGCAGCAGGTCGCCCAACGCCTCGAGCGCCTCTCCCACGTTGGAGGGATCGAGACCCCCCGCCAGGATCACGTCGTAGCCCAGCTCGATGATCCCGGTGGCGTCGGACCAGTTCCAGGCCTTGCCCTGGCCGCCGCCGGCGGTGGGATTGTCGAGCAGGAGCAACGTGCCCGGATACGCCTCGGCCGCCTCGAGGTCCGCGCCGCGCAGCGCCTTGATCACGGGCAGGTCGACCGCCTCGCACTCCTCCTCGCTCTCGTCCCCGTGGAACTGCATCCGTTCGAGGTCGACCCGTCGCAGCACCCGTTCGATGTCCTCGGGCTGCGCGTCCCGGAAGACGCCCACCCGCTCGGCCTGGCCGTCCAGCGCCCGGGAAATCGCCTCGGCGGCAGCCAGGTCCAGAAAGCGCGGGCTGCCCGGCACGAAGTTGAGCCCCACCAGATCCGCGCCCCCATCGACGGCCGCACTGGCATCGTCCGGATGCGTCACTCCACAGATCTTGATCCGAATGTTCACCGTTTCCTCCGTAGACGAGCCGGGCCTCCCCCGCCGCCGGCTCCCTCTCAGAATCCGAACCCCGTGTTCATCGTTTCCCCCGAAGACTACGCAGCGCGTCTGCGAGATCGGGCTCGCGCATCAGGGACTCCCCGACGAGGAAGGCGTGCGCCCCCGCCGTCTCGAGGCGTGCCAGGTGCTGCGGCGTGAAGATGCCGCTCTCGGCCACCAGGACGACACCCTCGGGCGCCCGGGCCGCCAGGCGCTCGGTCGTCGCCAGGTCGACCTCGAAGGTCCTCAGATCCCGGTTGTTGACGCCGACCAGGTCGGCCCCGATCCCGAGGGCCACCTCGAGCTCGGCTTCGTCGTGGACCTCGACCAGCACATCCAGCCCCAGCGCCACTGCGTCGTCCCGCAGCCCCGCCAACGTGTCGGCCCCACAGCCTCCGGGAAAGGCCGCGACGATCAGCAGGACCGCGTCCGCGCCCCGAACTCGAGCCTCGCGAACCTGATAGGCGTCGACGACGAAGTCCTTGCGCAGGAGCGGCAGATCCACGGCCCGCCGCACCTTCTCCAGATAGTCGAGGTGTCCCCCGAAGTAGCGCTCGTCGGTCAGCACCGACAGCGCCGCCGCCCCGCCCTCACCGTAGGCCCGGGCGCAGTCCACGGGCTCGAAGTCGGGACGGATTTCTCCCTTGCTGGGTGAGCGTCGCTTGAGCTCCGCAATGATCCGGGGACGCGGGCCCCGGACCAGCGCACTCCGGAAGCCGCGCGGCGGCTCGGCGAGCTCGGCGGCACGCCGGGAGAGCTCCGTGTCGGACACGGCCTCGCGGGCCGCGGCCACCTCGCCCCGCTTGTGCTCCAGAATCTCGTCGAGGATCGTCACGCGACCCTCCCGTCCCTGACCCGCGCTCGTTCCCTCACGCGTGGGTCGCCTTCACCAGGCGCTCCAGGCGCTCGAGCGCCGCACCCGAATCGAGACTCTTCCGCGCCAGGACCAGTCCGCCGGCCAGGTCCTCGGCCAGGCCCGCCACCCAGAGCGCGGCGCCCGCGTTGAGCACGACGACGTCGCGCCGCGCGCCCACTTCGCCTGCGAGCACCTCGCGCAAGATCTTCGCGTTCTCGCGCGCGTCGCCGCCGCGCAGCGCGCCCGCAACAGGCAGCGGCAGGTCGTACGCCTGGGGATCGACCTGGAATTCGTGAATTGCGTCGTCTTCCAGCAGCGCCACCCGCGAGGATCCCATGGTCGTGAGCTCGTCCAGCCCGTCAGAGCCGTGCACGACGAGGGCGCGCTGGGCGCCGAGCTCGCCGAGAGCAGCGGCCAGGGTTTCCACCAGCTCATCGGCGTAGACGCCGACGAGCTGGAGCTGCACGCCCAGCGGATTCAGGAGAGGCCCGAGGCAGTTCATCAGGGTCCGGATCCCGAGAGCCTCTCGCACCGGCGCCACGTGACGCATGGCCGGGTGGGCCAGGCGCGCGAAGAAGAAGGAGATGCCCACGTCCTCGAGCACGTCGGCAGCTTCGTCCACCGGCAGGTCGATGCGCACGCCGAGGGCCTCGAGCACGTCGGCGCTTCCCGACCGGCTCGAGGCGGCGCGGTTGCCGTGCTTGGCCACGGGCACGCCGGCTCCGGCCGCCACGAAGGCGGCGGTGGTGGAGATGTTGAACGTATTCGCGCCGCGCCGGCGCAGGTGGCAGGACTGCTGACCGCGCTGCGCACCAAGGGAGAGACCGTGGGCGAGATCGTGGCGGCCGCGCGCGCCCTGCGCGAGCGCGCGGTCACCGTTCTGTGTCCGGTTTCGGGAGCGATCGACACCTGCGGAACTGGCGGCGACGGCGCGAATACGTTCAACATCTCCACCACCGCCGCCTTCGTGGCGGCCGGGGCCGGCGTGCCCGTGGCGACGCACGGCAACCGCGCCGCCTCGAGCCGGTCGGGAGGCGCCGACGTGCTCGAGGCCCTCGGCGTGCGCATCGACCTGCCGGTGGACGAAGCTGCCGACGTGCTCGAGGACGTGGGCATCTCCTTCTTCTTCGCGCGCCTGGCCCACCCGGCCATG
>PVMS01036546.1_pt1 | contig 11655 bp, 18 predicted proteins | sample 1853461 | NCBI WGS metagenome assembly PVMS01 (sample SAMN08582032, study PRJNA380276) | Marine sediment metagenome, whole genome shotgun sequencing project. | isolation source: ocean sediment barecode stripped | collected 2017
AAGTAGGAGGTATCTCCTACTTAATTAAAGATTCGGTTATATATACGATAGAGGAGGATACTGGAAAAGATCGTTACAAAATTATAAGTATAAATGATTGCGATTGCTTATGGGTGGGTGCTATGTTGCGAGTTTAAACTGGAGAGCGGTGTCTATACTTCTACAGGTAGTATGACCGTCCCAGCATTGGTGGTCAGCTATGAAAATTGTGAATTATGTATATCAAATCCAGGACTTGATCCCCCGCCGCTACTAATCCTATTTCGCCGGTAGTTGAAACAGTCGATCAATGCACCTTTAATGTCGGACAAGTACCATTTAATATTGATTCTGAAACGAAATTTACGTATAACAGTAATATTTATAAGAAAGCAGATTCATCCAACATTCCAAACGATTTAAATTTTAACGTATTAGTAGGACCTGGACCTGTTACATTTATTACTACTTCTAGTTCATGTCCTCCTGGTATTGATGTTAATGTAGTGAGCGTGGACGAAGGCGGAAGCACTAAAGTCAGCATCTTCGTCGACGAAGAATTCACTTCAACCAACGCCGTCGAACTGACGCTGCCACTGGGCACTCCTTCTGTCGTCTACATTATTCAAGACGGAGAGACTTTTTACGTGTTTGTACAGAACCCGGACACACCAACAAACTATAGTTTAATTTACATCGCGCAATGCAATTGTTTTTATATAAACTCAGCGATACCACCACCTTGAGGTTCTTCGAGGTGTTATAACTAACACCTGGGTGGAGCTAGACACCCATTAGAAGACTTCGCTTCATTGAAAAGTCTGTATGAAGAGTATTTATTGTTCTCTAAATACGCTAGCGGGTATACAAGAAAAAAGACTAAAAATTTCAATTAAAAGTAAATTGAAATTTATCTTCAATTTCTAGAAAATTGTCATGGAACAAATTATTAAACTTACTACCCAACTGGCAAATAAAGCGATTACCGAGCACATCGTTGAGTCAATTATTAAGGAAGCAAACGAGCGAAAGGATTCGTTTGATTTCGACGCATTTTTCACACCCGAGAACTTGAACGCGATTTTTAATCAGAAGATGAAGATGAGCGAGGTGAAGAACTTGGTGGGTGCGAATAGCAAGAAGAAGAAAGCGACGTCTGGTAAGAAGCGTATGAATGGTTATACATTTTTTGCTAAGAGTATGCGCGTGGAATTTAAGAGCGACGACAATTTCAAGGATGCAACATTCAAGGAGATTAACCAAGAACTTAGTAAGCGATGGAAGTCGTTGAGTGAAGATGATAAGGACGAATGGAAGAAGAAAGCGGCTTCCCATAATAAGGAATCTGGATCTGAATCTGAATCAGGATCTGAGACGGAGAGTGAAGCTCCAAAGCCCGCGCCCCCTCCAGAAAAGCCCGATTCGCCTGAACCTGTTGAAGAGATTCCTAAGAAGAAGGCGAATCCCAAGAAGTTGAAGAAGAAGGTAAAGAAGGTAAAGAAGGTAAAGAAGTCTGAAGAAAAGTTTACTATGGACGATGTTGATGATATGTTTGATTAATTTTAAATAAGTGTAATATAAATTGAAATATATTTTATAATTATAATAAATTATAACATGTCTAAAATCACAAAACTCGATCTTAAAAATTCTGTAAAAAAATGTATTAAAACTATTGATCCCAACGTTACAACTTTGCGTATATTTTGCAAGATTGTTGAAAATGATTTGAATATAAAAGAGCATTATATATTTAATAATCGTAAGATTAAACATACATTTCGAAACTATACCTTAAAGTATTTAGATATAGATACATCTGATGATCTTGGCGATCTTATGAACAATATGGTATTAGAATAAGTTATAATAAGAATAGACAATAAAAAACACTACCAAATTGGTAGTGTTTTTTATATTACTTACGTAAAAGTAAAATGATTTTTACAAATAAATATGTCATAAAATGATATGAATCAAATCAATAATAAACAAAAATTTCAAAAAGACTTTATGTATATTGTTCGGGTTGTTTCTAATTTCGATTCAGGAGATCTATTTTATATAGTTAGTGCCAATGATCCCGAAGAAGCGCACCAAAATGTTACTTTGGATTTAAAACAAAACAAAACGATTAAAATCAGTGATTATTGGGATTGTGAATCAGCTTCACTTCATACGTTAGTTAGTATACTTCCATAATTTTTTTTTTAATTAATCAACATATATATGTTAAAACACTGCCAAATTGGTAGTGTTTTAATATTTTATAACATCTTAAATCTAAGATGTTATATTTTCACAATTTAGAAGACGATTCTAAAATTATATATTCTATTTCGTCTGAAACTCTTTCCGATAACCATTTAGGTCCATCTTTAGTTATTACAATATTTTCTTCGTGAACCATCATCTTTTCATCATCCTTTATATATACTCCTGGCTCAAGTGTTAAAACCATTCCTGGTAATAGTTTTGTATTGTCTGTAGGAAGAACGGAAAAATGTTCGGTTAATTGTAGTCCAATACCGTGTCCAAATCGTCCAATATGGTGTTCGTCTGATAATACATTTGACATAGTTTTATATAAGCCGCTTGCTGTGCGATTATTTTGGCGTAAATATTCGAATCCTTTTTCTGTCGCTTTCCATAATAAGCGGTGATACTTTTGTATATTTTCAGTTGGCAATCCTATTGAAAAATTTCTGTTAAAATCTGACCAATAACCTTTATATACACATCCTATATCAATAATTAATAAATCACCATTTTGTAAAATTCTATTAGTAGGTTCCATTAATATATTGTCATAACCGTCTTGACCGGATTGAACCATAACATATGGGGCCGAGTCGGCTCCAGCCTCTAAAATCGAAATTCTGATTAATCTTTGTACATCTCTTTCCGTTATACAATTTTGTGTTTTATAAAGTTTTTTCATTTTGGACGATAATTCTTTGAATGCTACAGAAGCTGCTTCGCATGATTTTTGGATACAATATATTTCGAATGGTGATTTAATAGATCTCAAACTTTCAATAATATAAGTAATATCTACAATTTTCCAATTTATTTGATGGATCTTTTTACGTATATTATCTATAGCTAATAAAGGTACACGTAAATGAGATCCTTCTCCCATAGTGAATCCAATTGTACCATTATCTGCTAATTCGTTTAAAGTATCAACAACTAAATTTTCACCGAGTCCTTCGTTTGAAGGATGAACCCATGTTTTAACATTACCTTTTCCTAGCCAAGATTTAGATTCGAAACATTTTGCGATAATACTTGGTACTATTGCGATTGGTTTTAAATTTTCTTTTCTTGGTATAATCAAATAGTAAGGTCTAGTTGGTGAATACCAAAACTTAGTATACAAGCCAGTAAAATATAAAAAATTACTTTCACCTGTAATTAATATAGCATCTATATTTCTCTCCTTCATATATTCCTTAGCTTTTTCCGTTCTATTTTTTAGCTCATCATATTTTACATGTAACATTTATATAAATATTTATATTTTAAAGTAAAAATTACATGAATTTCCATAGCAACCGGTAATATACTGGTCCTGAATAATAAAAGTAAAATGAAATTTTTTTAAAGAAAAGTATTAAGATATAAAATGCTAAAATCATCATATACTGAAGAACAACTTAATGAAGTAATACAAGGTATTCGTGACTATCGATTTGATAACAAGGTCAAAAGTCTTATCAAACTTGGCGGTCTCAAAGATCATTTGGTCGAAAAGATTTATGAGGATAATAAGTCTGATTGGGTAAAGGTATTTACTCATAAATCTGTAGATTATGATAATAATTACGAATATTTTGAGTGTTTGGGTGATTCTATAGTGAATCATTCCATAATTGAGATCATGAACTACCGTTTTCCGCAATTCAAATGCACTGAGGGTGTTGCATTGATAACTAGACTGAAAATCAATCTAGTTAGTAAAAAGGTGTTGAGCGATTTAGCTAAGGACTTAGATTTTTGGGATTTCATTTCTGCTACATACGAAGTAAAGTTAACAAAAATGAAACCCGTTCTAGAAGATGTGTTTGAGGCGTTTTTCGGATTATTGTCAATGTTGATGGATGATATGTGTTCTAAAGATAAAATTCAGGTAGGAGCTGGTTATAGGATTTGTTTTAACATCATTCGAAACGTTTTGAATAAGTATCCTATTTGTGGTATTCTTCCAAACGATGACGGTGTTCAAGCAGGTAAATTAGATTTTAATCTTTTGGTTGATTACAAGACACAATTGAAAGAGATTTTTGATCAGAGAGAGAATAATGAGAAGTATGGTCGTCTTAAATATAGTTTTATTCGCGATGAGCTACATGGTCATACAACTATTACGACAACTACGGGTATAAAGTTAGGGACAGGTAAAGCGAGTTTGAAACCAGATTCAGAGCAGAATGCCGCAAAGAATGCGTTAGCATTTTTGAAAAAGTATGGTGTTAATCGTAAGATGAATGATAGTTACAAAAAGTTTTGTTATTAAATTATTTTGATTTTGTAAAGAGCATCGAAAATAAAAAATCTTACCAAATTGGTAAGATTTTTTTATTTGTAAAATGATATTATAATTATAAATATATAAATATATAAATAATAAATAATGTATTATTTAAATTTAATATGCAAGAAAAGTGTTGTTCAACCAACATATAATAAAACAAGTTTTACATCTAAAAATAGATGTTTTATTCAAAGATTTATATCAGCTGAAAAAAGAAAAAAAGAAAATAAAATATTTGTTAGAAAAATTAGAAAAAGAGATACTCAATTGGCGAATGCTCTTGAAAATTTATTATATCGAATAGAGACAAATTATAAATCGCGAGTGTATTCAACTCAATCAAGATGTGGTATTGGGACAAGTATATATAGAATGTTTAAATCATGTAAAATCCATCCGTTAGCGAATAAGTGCATGTGCATGTGTCATAAAAAACGTCATTTTGATATAAATAATTAAAACACATACTAATTTAGTACGTGTTTATTTTCATCGTTAGAATAAAATTGTAAATTGAAAAATAATTTATATTAATTAAAAATTGTAATATGACTACAGAAATCCAAACTCAACCTACTTTTGAATATCCGGAAAGGACCAAACTAACAACTTGTTATCAAGAACCATGGCATTCGCGTGGAGAGGGTAGAAGCGGACGCAAGCCTCCGTATTTTGCTTATTATACACGAGTATATTGCAAAAATACAACAAATGTACCTAGATTGATTCTTAATCTCAAGTATCTGACTAATAAAACATCGTCTCATTATTTGTGGTATGACAATGTAACTAATTCAATTGAAATCTGGGCCCATTTTGAGTTGATTGAAGATATTAAAAAGACGATTACCGAATTTATTGAAAAGTGCGATGCTCTCAATTCAAACGAATATTTCATGACTTCGATTAAGTGTGATAATCGTTCTACAAACATTGGGCTTTTGATTGCTAATTTCAAAAATTTGACAAACAAGTCGCTTCGTATTTGGTATAATAATAATACCAAAGCTGTCGATATTTGGACCATCAACATTGAGTCATCCGAAAAAGTTAGTAATGAAATTTATGAGCTAATTAATAGTTGTAAAAAGCGTCGATACACTAATAATATTTCCTTGCATGATTTTGTTGTTAAATAAATTGAATTCTTCATAATCATAAAAAATTAATAAAATAATGTTTACACAAACACAAATAAAAAGTAAAAATCTTACCACAATGGTAAGATTTTTTTATTTATAAAATTTATTTGCAATCCATTAAATCAGATATTGTTGAAATTTTACTTTGTTGTAATAATAATAACAATTGATTTATACATTCAACTTTTTTAATAACATCTATCTCTTCAGGGAAATCATTCAAAATCTCTTGATATTCATCCAAAAGTTGCTTGAGATCTATTACTTTTACAATATTATTTCGTAATAAAACTGCTCTATAATTAATATTGGAACAGTTTCTTATCATATCTATCTCAATTCCATATGGTACATGAATACTGTGATAAAATACACGAGTCCCTTGAGTCGATTCTTGTCCACTAAGGATTGTAAATTGTCCTGGTGGTCCATATAGTTCATCATTCCTATCAAACAAGGGTGTTAATTTCCTTTCTGTCAAAACTACATCTAAATCATTGGGTTGTTTTATTTGACATCTATAACCTAAAATATATCCCCATATCCAAATTGCTGCCGATCCTGTTATAAAACACGGACCATATGTTTTTTCTATAGCTAAAAAAATTGTTGATAATGCCCCTATTAAATTGTCTATATTCTCGAAATATCTCATATGGAATTTCTTAGTTTTGGGTTTACGTTTTGGACTGGGTTTACGTTTACACTTCCCACATTTTCGGGATCGTTTCATCGGTTTTAGTAGTTTTTTACCGGTTCTTCCGTATTTCTTAGTTTGGGTTTACGTTTTGGACCGGGTTTACGTTTACACTTCCCATCGGATTTACGACGACCTCGTATACATTTTCGGGATGTCTTTGAGGGTTTACGACTTTTCATATTTTATTATATGAAAAACTTTTTATGAAGCAAATTATTTCGTTTGAATTATTTTTTTATAGATAATATACTGAGAACAATTTTCTCGTTTAATAGATTTTTTTTTTCTATTTTCTTGATTTCTGAGAATACATTGTTTGTACAAAAAATCATTATTCTTATGTTGTTTCATTTTTTTAATTTCAAACAAATTTTAAAATAATCATTTTAAAATCCAAGTTCTTTAAAAATTTCTGGCTTTTTCTTTCTATGGTGGTAATGATTATTTCAACGTTCTAGATTTTTTTTAAAAAATAAATTTTTCTTTCTTTTATAAGAAAGAAAAATGGTAAAAAAAATCACAAATAGTGATATTACAATTGAAGATATTTACCGAGAATACAACATAAATTCAGTTCAATATTTATTTGCTGGAGGAGTTATTGAAAAGATGGCTAATAAATTAATCGAAGCCCATAGAAAAGGATTAATACTACCTTCTATGGAAGACTCTATAGAAAAATTACCGGAAGAATATGATGAATTCAAAAAAATGCTAAAATTCGGTGTTCCTATACCTATAATCGCTACCAAAATGAAAAGTAAAGATTTAGATCCATCCAAAATTTTAAAACTCGACGATGATTTTGAAGAATTACAATTCAATTCATTTTTGGAAAATATAAATATTCAAAATATCGATTTGAAAAAAACTAAAGTAAATAATAATCAAACTGCTTTTAAATCGTCAAATAATTTATTAGAAGATCTTAAAGAGCGATTGAAATACATTAGAGAACGTTTGCACGAAGATGAGTAAACTAAATCACCAAAAATATAAATAACTTTTCTGAATCAAATGATACAGCATTGAAAATATAAATATAAATATAAATATAATAATAAATGGACAAAAGAAATATCATATTAGTAATTTCTATAATATTATTTGTAATAGGAATAATAGGTATAATAGTTTTGTTAATACCAATATATACATACGAATGTAGTAGGGATTATGCATGCGAAGAAGGAGCGCGTTCAACAATAGTTTATCCCCAAGATCTTGGGAAGTGTAATAGTAGCGGTAATTGTTCAAAAAAAGGATCAGCTGTTGATTCAGGTGGTAACATAGCAATTCTTAGTATAGCGTCTCTATTTGCGATTGCTGCGATTGGAATGTTTATATATTTACTGTCTACTAAAAAACAAAATAAAACAAAACGTTTATACGAAAATGATATATAGATTTATTATGAATTATATAATAAATCTTATTTATGTTTTAGAAAAAATACTTCATTCCCGCAATCATATAGATGGTTGACAATTTTAAATCCACATCTGTTAAAAAGATCTTTAATCTCATCTATTTTAAATATATAGTAAAATCTCTCATATGTTTTATTTCCTTGTTTCCATAATACCAAAGTATTACCATACTTTTCAAAAATTCGTCTAGTTTTTTTAGGCTGTGTTTTGGACCAAACAGATAACAATATAATAGAATCTTTATGCGTTATACGAAAAAGTTCATTTAATGCTTTCTCACGTCGCTCAATTGTATATAAATGGTGGAAAACTGCAATACATATTACAATATCGCATATATTATCTCTCATACTCAAATTACAAATGTCAGCGTTCAATACATTCAATTTTTTGTCTCTACAAATTTTAGTTAAATTAAAACACGTATCGATTCCTATAAATTCGTTTTTCATATTACGACCGTTACCACACCCGATATCATATACTATATCACCTAGTTTATAATGTTTTGTAATGAAATTTTTAATCCACGACCATTGATATGTTCGTGTATGATTAAAAAAGTATGATATATTTTCATAAATGTTTCGAACATGTTTTATTTCATAAGACATTTTCAATTTGATCAAATTTAAAATGTATTTTCAGTTTATCTTTATTATATACTTTTATTATATACTTTCAAGCCACGCTACCCTTTCTTAATACGGGACGAAAACCTCTTATCTGTTTATGTCGTTGTAAATATAGTTGACGGTCTCTATCTCTCTTCTTCTTTTTGCGGGCTTTCATAGCTGGTGTAGCCCGTTTAGATGGAACTACTTTATAATGAAGTGGACAATTTGGATCAGTGTCAGATGTTTTATATTGTAGTATTTGAAAGCAATATTCCCATTCTTTTGAATTGTCAGAATTATGTTCCAAATTACTACGAATATTACCCATTTCATTTATCATTTTCAATTTTTTATTAGTATTGTTAAAAATTTTTAACATACATATTCTCAGATTTTTATCTTTCAGGAAATCTAAATTTAATTCAGACATTTTTGTGTGTAACTATTATTTTCATTTTTATAAATTTCATTTTATATTATATTTAATGTCGTTTCTTTTTCTTTCTTTTTTTTTCATCAGGAATAGGTGGTTCATCCGATAAAAAATCGGGATTGGAATTTGGTGATAAAACATTTTGATCGGAACTAATATTTAAAGGAAGTGGAACCAAATCACAATCACTATCGTCGTCATCATCGTCACTATTATTTTCAAGATGTTCTGGAGGAATATCTTCGTTTTCAATGAATTTGTCAATATCACCCATTCCGATAACATCATTAATTTTTTCAATTCTACATTCATTCGAATCTTTCTTTTTCAATTTTAGATCAATGAATTCCATTTTACCATCAAATTTTCTATGAAATGTAACTGCGTTTACTTCAATACGAACCATTTCGGCCGCGGTTTTCTCAGAAACAAGGTTTTCGATTTCAATGTCAAATGCACTTAAATCTTCTAATACATACATTTCAATTTGATCAATTTGATTTTTAAGATGTTTTAGTTCTTTTTTATTTTCATTATATTTTATAAAATAATACCAACTTTCACATTCTTCGCCATTTGTTTCCATCAAAATGGCATATTTTGTTTCAGGTATTACGATTTTTTGTTCTTCAACTGACATTTTTATAAATCTATATGTTTTAAAATAACAATTATTTTTTTTTATCTATATTAAATAAAATGACAACACAATCAGCGCTAGGAATAAGCGCTCTCGTGATACTTTGCGTAATCGCATTTATGTATATTGTAAGAACAGTTCCAGGTTTACCTGCAATTGGTAAAATTAAAGGGGAAAAAGCAATCTTAACATTCTTATTTTTCTTGGCTGTATTATTAATGTCTATAGCTTTAGTTGTAGATCAAGCACATAAAGATGAGGTAGTAAAAGTTATGAGAGCTGGATCATCTTGCGGTTCTCGCGCGAAAAAATCAGCACATAAATCAAAAATTCATAGAAAATCAGCACATTCTAGAGGTAAAAAAACAGTCGATATTATAACTATGGATGGATGTGGATGGTGTCAAAAAATCCAAAGCGAATTAAATGAAATCAGAAAACATCTTCATGATTATGATGTAAAAGTTCACAAACATACAGATGCAGCTGCTCAAAAATTCAAAGCAAATGCATTTCCAGTAGCTTTTGTAAACGGAGATGAATCTAAATCAATTCGAGGCTATCAACCTGCGCATAAATTTGCAGTAAATGTAAGATCATTATAAAATATAATTATAATTTAATATTTTCAAATATTAAATTTAATAGGTAATTTTTCTGCCGCTAGCGTATTTAGAGAACAATACTCTACATACTGATCAAAAGAATCTCATCTTCATCGTCGTAATCGTCGTCCCCCATTTTAAATCATTTTAAATGTAAACATACTAACCAAATTATCTTTGAGAGAAGTTAACATGTTTACGCTTTCTTGAGCTTCGTTGATTTTTTCATTTACGTCTGTTAGACCACTTTGTATAGATTGTAATCCGTTATCGATTTCACTACTTTTAATTCTAAATTTTAATTTTCTACTACGTTTTGGACCGGGTTTACGTTTGCACTTCCCATCGGATTTACGACGACCTCGTATACATTTTCGGGATTGTTTCATTGGTTTTAGTAGTTTTTTACCGGTTCTTCTCGATTTCTTAGTTTTTCTACGTTTTGGACCGGGTTTACGTTTGCACTTCCCGTCGGATTTACGACGACCTCGTATACATTTTCGGGATTTACGCGATTTATTAGTGGATTTACGACTTTTCATATCTTTTTATTAAACATATGAAAAAAAATATATTACTATTATTTTTTTTCATATGTTTATATTATTTTCCAAAAGTCCTATATAACGATTCATGAGTCCATTATATTTATATTAATTGAGGAATTCTATCAATTTGTCGACCTTCAAGAGCAACGCCTAAATTTCTATCTAAACTTTCTTCCAATGGTATATCTAAATCTAAATCATCTATTATTCCGTGATAAAACATTTCCTTTTCTAATATTTTAAGATTATCTATTTGTTCTTGTAAATAATTATCCATATTATCTCGCATTTTTATTAAATATATTTTCGATTCATTTTTGGTCATATAATTCGCTTTTTCTATATGATAATTAATAATGTTTACACAAATACATTTATTAATATTAATATATTCTAATATATTTAAATTATTTATAGAATCTAAATTTAGATTACAATTAGAATCTATATAATTCAATAATTCTCTATCATTGCTTCGAATTTTTTTTATTTTAGTATTTAGATATTTACCAACTTCTTCAATACCTTGCATAGAGTATATTGTTTTTATAATGTTACGTTCATAGTTGCATGTTTTTATCCATGTTTCTTTGTCTTTTTCTGTCATTCTAAAAATTTTAGATTTTTTTTTTAATTACCATGTTTTTATTTTTAATATATATTAAATATTAAAAAAATTTATATTTTTTTAAAAATTACATGAATTTCCATAGCATGCATTTGAGAAATATTGTTCGTAACTATTACCACATGATTGACATCCATTACAGTAACTTCGGCCATTACAACAACTTTTTCCAGCCCCATTTATACTACTTCCCAAATTCCATTTAAAATTTGTATAATCAGTAGGTTTATATATAAAATTTCCAGGAATAGGCATCCCAGGCGGTGGTGATGCATGTGGCGTATATATAGGCATTCCAGGCGATGGTGATACAGGTGGTGATATAGGCATTCCAGGCGGTGGTGATGCATGTGGCGTATATATAGGCATTCCAGGCGATGGTGATGCATGTGGCGT
>PVMS01086422.1_pt1 | contig 11655 bp, 7 predicted proteins | sample 1853461 | NCBI WGS metagenome assembly PVMS01 (sample SAMN08582032, study PRJNA380276) | Marine sediment metagenome, whole genome shotgun sequencing project. | isolation source: ocean sediment barecode stripped | collected 2017
AAGTTCAACATCACGGGTTGTATTCCAATCTGGCTCCGACAACTTTACCCGCAGTCCAGAATAAGGGGGGAGGACGATCCAGGTTGAATAAAAGGGAACGCTTGGAGCGCCTGGTTCTTGGGTGCGGCCATTCAAGCCTTCTCCAGTTAAATTCCCATTGTCATCTTAATGTAAGGCCGGGATGGATCAGCTAGAAGAGAAGCCCTGCTCATTAAATGATAGCTCGTCTATGAGAGGTGCATCTCCAACATCAGGTTGCTCTGCGGTCTACCCCTCGGCAAGCGCGAGGAGATGCCCTATGGGAACCAGGACAAGAAACACGGTGAAAGCCGTGATTATTATTAAGAGAAGAAGCCTACGAGTCATTGCCTATGAGTCTTTGCCAAAGCGGCATTGCCGAAGCGCCAATGCCGCTTTGGCATTGGCCAATGGTCATTGAGATAATTTACTATTCGATGAGCTATTGCACCGACCAGGCCATACGCAAAGTGATTATCGTCGAGCACAAGATTACCAAGCCATTAGCTGCCAGCGCATTGATCTTAGTGTGTCCTCTGCCTGAGGACAACGGGAACAACACTATTCTGGAAATCTACTCATCGCTGATTCATATGTACTAACAGATGAAGCAAGCCAAGTATAAATACCGGATGCACACCTGATATTTAGGTATTGGTTTGTATCTATCAAGGGGATTATCTTCTTACGGCAAGAACGATGAATGCGACGCCGATTATCAGGCTGATTCCAGCTAAAATGACAGCCCATTGTTCTACAGAACTCGTGCTCCCAGTTACTATCTCGTGTACTGTGGTTGTATTATCGAACTCCACATCTTCCAATAGATAGTAATAGGTGATTCCCTTGTGTACGTCTGCATCTATGAATATATAATCGGCTCCTGATGTTGTGTCAGCCGTGGCATGGATGAGGCTACTGTTGATTCTTTCGAAGCCCTGGTTCCGGTCTTCGCTCCTGTAAATATTGAAACCGGCAGTATCGAATTCGCTTTCAGTTTTCCAGATAATCTCAATCGATGGCGTGCCGACCAGCTGACCAGCCATGATGCCGACAGCGAGTAAGATCCAAATTCCGCCTAATACGAACAATAGGGTTCTAAACCGGTAAGATTGCGTCTTCGGATTATCTTGCACGGGCACATTCTAGCAGAAACATCTTTTCTTGTGCTACAGTTACCTTTGATCAATACTCACTTCAGGTGTGTTTCAAAGTGAGCTCGAACGACAGTCTGGCTATTGAAATGACCCTTCTGGTAAGAGCATGCCAGGATTTGCGATTTCTTTTAGCAGCGTCCAGTTAGGAGTTAAGCGAAAACATGGCAAAGACACGTACACAATTTGTCTGTCAGAATTGCGGGCGAATTACGGCTGCCTTTGTGGGAAAGTGCCCGCAATGTGGCCAATTTGGCACCATGGTCGAGCAGATGGTTGCGACGTCGAGCGGCTCGAGCGGAGGGAAAAGCACCGCTCCAGGTCGCTACACCACTGCTCCGATAAAACTGAAAGACGTCAAGCACGATGGACTGGTTAGAAAGACACTTACGAACAAAGAGTTCGGCCGCGTGCTGGGTGGAGGAATCGTCCCAGGTTCTCTAGTCCTAATTGGCGGTGATCCTGGAATCGGTAAATCTACCATTCTTCTTCAGGTGGCTGTTGAAGTTGCCAATCTGCACGGCCCGGTTCTCTATATATCGGGCGAGGAGAGTACGCAGCAATTGAAGCTTAGGGCCGATCGACTGCGTCTATCATCGGACGAATTGTTGCTGCTAACGGAAACGAGCATTGAGTCGATGTTATCTCACATTGAGGATACCAAACCGATCATGGTTGTCGTGGATAGTATTCAGACGACCCACACCTCGGGATTGACATCCGCGGCCGGAAGCATTGGCCAGATCCGATCTTGCGCGAGTCAATTTCAGGAGCTGGCAAAGAACACAGGCTTAAGCATATTCCTCGTTGGGCATGTGACGAAAGAAGGCGCTATCGCTGGCCCGCGCGTCTTGGAGCATATTGTTGACACGGTTCTCTATCTCGAGGGAGACCTTTATCACCGTTACCGTCTCATGAGAAGTGTAAAGAACCGCTTCGGCGCTACTAGCGAGGTTGGCGTTTTCGAGATGTCCGAACGTGGAATGGCCGAGGTACCGAATCCATCTGAAGTTTTTTTAGCCGAACGAAAAGTCGACTCCCCGGGTTCGTGCATCGCCGTAACCATCGAAGGGACACGCCCGATACTTGTGGAGATCCAGGCACTCGTCAGCATGACTCCATTTTCGAATCCTCGCCGAGCGGCAAATGGTATCGATTACAATCGTCTCTTGCTGCTATCAGCGGTATTAAGCCGGCGGATTGCTCTCCGGCTTCACGATAAGGACATCTATTGCAACGTAATTGGTGGGCTCCAAGTAAACGAACCAGCGGCCGATCTGGCAGTGGCGGTAGCTATTGCCAGTAGTGTAAGGGACCGTCCAGTAAAGGCAGAATTCTGTTTCATTGGCGAGATTGGCTTAAGCGGCGAGCTAAGAGCGGTGAGTCAAACTGAAGCCCGGCTAAAGGAAGCCTCCAAGCTAGGCTTCAAGAAGTGTGTACTGCCCAGCTCTGGATATATCTCCAAGAAGACGCTCAAAGTTGACCTGGAGTTGGTGCAGTGCAGATCCCTCCAGAAAGCGCTTGAGGTCGCGATGCTACCGGCTTAGCTAACGATAGTTGTCCCGGAATGGACTATTGATGCCTTTGGCCTAAGATTTAAGTGGTTGAGAGTAATCGGGGAAGCTGGTAGGTCGACTAAAGTGCTGCGGTGAAAACCATATCCAGGGCTCTTGTCTTGACCTGGATGAATTCTAACTTCTGCGACTAAGAATCAGGAGTACGACACCGGCAGCGGCGAGTAGAAAGGATACCGATAGGACAGCTACCATGGTTTGATTAGAAAAAATCGAACCGCTGGCGGTTCCATTAGCAGGTAACTGTAGTGGTGGGGCGACCGGGAACGGGGTGTCTGTTGCCGGCGAAGGGCGAGTTTCTGTTGGAGAGACAGTTGCCTGCGACGAAACCTGTTCCAAAGGGGTAGATGTCGCCGATGGTTCTGGTGATACGATAATCGTCGAGCCACCAACCTCAATTGGACTAGGTCTACGGCCAACAACGATCTCCTGGCCGACCCTTAGTATAGTTTCGGTGGTCAGATTACCGTTTAAGCTAAACAATTCCTCCAATTCCAGCCCGTATCTGGTGGCTATTCCGATTAGCGTATCCCCATCAGCCACCTGGTAGACAACCGTTCCGTCTTCTCGCGTTTGCGAATCAGGGAAAGCTTCGTCCGTCGGTCCAGGTAAAACGCTTGAATGACCAATGATCAACTCCTGCCCAATTCGAAGGATGGACGACGCATCAAGTCCATTCAGCTCAAACATGTCCTGAACACTAACATCAAACAAGCCAGCGATGCCAAAAACTGTATCTCCGAATTGGACCACATAAATAATCGTTCCGTCCGATTGGGGGGTCGGCGATGCGACCGGAGTTGGAAATAAGGTGGCCGTTGGCTTCTTCGTCGGCGTTGGCGACGGACCTTCTGTTGGCTCAGACGGTGGCTGAATCGGAGGTTTCTGGGTCGCGATTGGTTGTACCGGTGGAGCCGGAACAGCGCTTCCTGACTTGAAGGCCGCGATCATTTGAGATGTTAGCTGAATATAGAAATTACCAAATTCGACACTGGGTTCTATATTGCTCCCTTCAGCCCATTCGTTGAACGAGGTGATGATCATCATATCCGGAGCGCTTGCTGCAGCACCGCTGAAACTCGACTGGTAATAGGTACCCCCGGCTCGATCGCGAACTATCGTTGCGTCGCCCCGCCCCAGTAGCGAATCGTTGAAACCAGGCATTGCTGTCGCAACCCAATATTTGAAGGCACCGTAAGTTCCGCTGGCTGATCTCGTTATACTTCCCCAGGTTGTAGCCACTGATGCAGGACTGTCAGACCAGGCAGTATTATAGAGGTGAAGGCCATCAAAGACCGCCAGATAATCACTATTTGCCCCTTCGGCGATCCAAATGCTGCTATGCCCTGGATCGACTTGATTTCTAATGAAAGACCAATCGTCAACTGACAGAATCCAATTAGCCCAGAAAAAGATTACGGGCTTTCCATCAACCCGCAGATAGGCCGGGTGATTGGCATGATTAGAAATTAAATAGTTGAGCGCTTCCACTCGATCATTATTGTTACTGAAAAATGGACTTGCGGCTTCGAAATCGACAGCCACGCTAAATGAGTTTGAGGAAGCGACATTCAACAGCGTCTGGAGATTTGTTTCGGTTTGATTGGGGGCTGGGCCATACCAAGACTGAACGAAAGCATCTATTCCGGCTGAACGAGCTTCACCTACGTGGCGCTGAATGACGGCTGGATCGGAAGAAAAGTAGGGCGTTGGTGGCTGAAAAGGGGTAGTCCCAGGCCCGAATGACCCAGGATCGTACCATGAATAATAAAATGCCAGCACCAATCTCGTCTGTCCCTGGGCATCTGCTCGCCTGTTGGAAAAAATAGCGATAGAAGCAAACAGAACGAGAGAGAAAAGTATTCTCGTAGAGAAGGTGCTCCGCCTGGAAGAACTATTGATCATCAACATGACAGCAGGCAATTATACCCAAAGGAAGGATTCATAGTAAAACCTTGTGCATTTTTTCATTTGTGCTATTATTTTCCCTCGTTGCGCTGCGCAACTCTCAGAGAGAGTTATCAGCCGCATTCCGCTCTTGACATAGACCAAGGGCTTAAGCTCGCTGGAGCTAAACCAAGGAAAGGAGGTACTGCAACGTGAGGGACTACGAAGTCACCGTTGTCATAAAACCGGATATTGAGGACGATGAGCAAGAGAAGCTCATTGAAAGGCTTGAGGGCTGGCTTACCCATGGCGATGAAGAATCAGACAAACCTGTCGCCAATCATTGGGGCCACCGGTCTTTAGCTTATGAAATCCAAAAATACCGGGATGGCTATTACATTCTGTATGACGCCAAACTCGATCCGGCCAAAATTGACGAGATAGAGAGAAACATTACCTATTCAGATGATGTTTTGCGACATCTTGTGGCCCGAAAAGTAGGTTAAGGACGGTAGCAAGGAGTAGAAAATGGCAAACGATGGCTCACGAAGGGGCGGTTCTCTTGCATCGAGCCCCTATCACCGAAAGCGCAGAATCTGTGCCTTTTGCGTCGAAAAAGTTGACCACGTAGATTACAAACAGTATGAGGTCTTGCGACGATACCTGACCGAGCATGGTCGTATCCGCCCTCGACGCCAGACCGGAACATGTGCGAAGCACCAGAGGGGTCTAGCTAAGGCCATAAAACAGGCGAGACATCTGGCGCTGCTGCCATTTGTCGTCGACTAATTCAGTTTTACATCATCGGACATGGCAAAAAAGCGAAAAGCAACAACTGAAGACAAACAAAGGCAGAGTCGCAAGGATATTCTGATTGCCCGAAGGCATGAAGAACAAACGAAACGCGTGCGTTTATTGGTCATCGGTATAATTGCCCTGATCTCCGCAGTTCTGCTTATTGGAGTAATCAACGAACTAGTGCTAAAACCGGAGCGCCCAGTCGCGATGGTAAATGGTACCGAGATCTCCATGGAGGATTGGCGCGATCAGGTTGAATACCGGCGCGCTCTCTTGGTCTCAAGTATTACTGACATAGCGAATCTCGTCGGCGGCGATTTTGGTCAGATCTCCCAGATAGCCGAGCGGGAACTTGGGATGCTAGGCGACCCTGAAACGCTCGGACTTCAAGTTCTGGAAGAGATGATCGATAACGAGCGGGTCCTGCAAGAAGCGCTGGCGTTGGGTATCACTGTCACCGAAAGTGAGATCCAGACGGCTCTCGAGGAGAGATTTAACTATTTTGGTGGCAAATCACCGACTCCGCAGCCAACTCCAACGGAGACCATCATGCCGACCCCTTCCTTAACGCCGATAGCCATGGCGACCCTGACGGAGAGTCAGGAAATAGAAGCCCCGACATCGACGCCGACGGCCGGTCCGTCACCAACACCCCGTCCATCGCCGACGGCCGTCTCCCTGGATTCGTTTCAGGAAGCATTGACCAACTGGAATGAAAGACTGAATGATTTCGGCATCAACGAAGAACTGTTTCGCAGAGATGTCAAGAGCGTACTTTATCGGGAGCGATTAATTGAATTACTGGCCGACAGAGCGGAACTTCCAGATGAAGCCGAACAGGCAAGTATTTTTTACAGTCGTTTCGATAATTTGGAAGAGGCGGAAGCCGCTCTTGAGGATATCGAATCTTCGGACTTTCTCACCGTATGGAACACGATCAACACTCTGGAAAATGACGAGGAATCCGAGAGCACTGCGATAGCAAGTGAGCTGCTTTGGCGAACGGCAGAAAACTTAGAGGGAATATTCGGGCTTGACATAAGTCAGGAAGCTTTCGACCTGGATATTGAGGAACCGAGCGCGGTTATAGTGGTGCTGCCAGTGATTGAGGATGGAACGAGCCAATACTATATTATCATGGTAAGCGGAAGAGAGATCCGGCCCCTGAGCCAGGCGGCGATGAATAACGCCCGGCAACAGGTCTACATCAACTGGCTTGATCAGGTGCGGTTTGAGGGGATTGATATTTTTGAACGATGGAGGGCAAACGTACCCACGAGGCCTGGTCTGGATGTCAGCTCCTGGGTCTTCCCAACCCCTGTACCGGCTCCGACTCTCGGAGAACCGCTAGGATTTACGCCGGTTCCAACCCCAGGATAAGTTTTCTAATTGATTGAGAAGCTAGAAGATGGCGCAGGATCGACCGGGATACTGCGCCTCTTTTTGTTTACCGGCTTAATCGGTGCTCGCCACGCCAATATAGTCCTCAGGCTTGATGGAGATAACCTGGCTCACACTATCGGCCCCCATACTTACGCCGTAAACGCTCTCGGCAACCTGAACCGTCCCCCGATTATGAGTGATAATAATAAACTGGGTCTCCTGGCTTAGCTCTTTAAGCAACTCCCGAAATCGATTGATGTTGGCTTCATCAAGCATCGCATCCACTTCATCTAATACGCAGAACGGGGTAGGGGAAACTTTAAGCAAAGCAAATACGAGCGCAGTCGCCGTCAAAGATCTTTCACCACCCGATAGCAATCCCAGAGCCTGCTCTTTTCTGTTAGGTAGCCTGGCGACGATCTCGACTCCAGTAGAAATCAAATTATCTGGATCCGTTAACACCAAACGCCCAGAGCCACCACCAAAGAGACGACGAAAGACCTCACCAAAGTTTTCATCGACCTTCTGAACGGTCTCAACAAAGGCTTGGGAGGTCAACTCGTCAAGCTCCGCGATAACCGTGTCCAATTGGTCAATTGTGGCGGTCAGATCGACTACTTGCTGCTTTAGAAAGTCATATCGCTGTTTAGTTTCGTCGTATTCGACTGGGGCTTCCGAATTGACACCTCCCATCCTATGAAGCTGGCCTCGGAATCGCTGGATAGTCTTTTCAATATCATCTGGCAACTCCACTACAACGGGTAGCTGGTCGACAATATCCGAGATTGGCAGTGGTGATTGGGCGAGTTGGTCATCATCATATGGCAAATCTACCAGACCCAGATCGGAGGAGATTCGTTCGCGAAGACCTTCGAGTCGGTTTTCAGCCTGGTTTAGAGCTAGTCTGGCCTGGAGGTAGCGGCTCTCTGCTTCCTGATTCTTGAGAAGCTGGTCGCTGGATTGTTGCTCAAGAGAAGTACGGGTGTCCTGTTTTTCACGCAATGAGCCTTGCAGTGGAATCAGATCAGCCTTCAGCGTATCCATCGTTTCCCGCAGCTGTTTAACCGCAGATATTCGCTCTTCCAGCTGGAGATCTAGCTGTCTTGATCTCAGTTCATCAGCCAATTCGACAAGGCGATCTAGTTGTTCCTCTACCTGAACGAGCGTAACACGTCGGCTGTCAACCACTGCCTGCCTACCGGCGACAATGGTCCGCGCCGCCTCAATAGATTGCTCCAGGTGTCGCCTCTCATCCGCAATTTCCACCGCAGGCAGCTCTTTCAATTCGAGTCTGGCCCGCTCGATTTCCGTGTCTAGCTCCGCATTCGAACTTGATACCTCGCCGATTAGTTGTTCAGAAATGCGAATTCGTTCCGTAAGGTTGTTGCTCTCTTCGCTTAACTGGGATCGACGCATCGAAAGAACTTTCAACTTTGTTTCGCTTGTATCTAGAGCGTGGCTTGCTTCCATAACGCTCCGATCAAGTTCGGCGGAATTCTTACTCAACTGCCCGAGATTCTGCTTGAAGTTTTCCTTGCGACCCTGAATCTCGATCATCGCAAGGCGGTGTTTATCTGCCTCGTCCTGCCAACGCTGTTCCGTCACTTTATTTTCGTCGATGCCGGCCTTCAGTCTCTGAAGTTCTTCCTCCCTATTTAAAGTATCCTTTTCTGGCGAAATTGGAGTCTCTACCAGACCTCCAGCGTAGATCAGGAGTCCGTCCAGCGTAACGGCGACGCACCCCAAGGGCAATTTGCGCGCTATCTCGTATGCGGTCTGGGCATCTCCTGCTACCAGCAGCACATGTCCAAGGAGGAGTTCTACCAGTTCGGATACCCGCTTTTCCGCATCGACGAATTCATCTGCCCATCCAATTACCGAAGGGTGCTCTGGGCTATCTATCTTCGGCGGGAGGGATAATGCCTGAATGTCGACAACGAAGCTCTTATCTGTAGCCAGATTGGCAACTGTCCAGAGTTGCTCATTACCGTCAGCGACCAACGTCCATATTCTGTCTCTTAGTGCGGAGCTAATTGCAAAGCTGTATTCGGATGGGATGGAGATCATTTCATCCAAATATCCTACAGTTGCCATGGACTCTGGCAATTGGAGGCGGATACCATCGCTTACAGTCTCAAGCAACTGGTAGCGAGCGTCTAATCTTGAGTGCTCTAACTGGAGACGTCGAGCATTGATTTCTGCATCGTTTATTTGACTACTAGTTTGCTCGAGTCGCGGTGAGATAAGTGCCAACTCCTGCTCTATCTCGATCCTTCTTTGGCTGACCCCCTCACTGAGTTTCCTGGCACTGTTCAAGTTCTCATTATTCCTCGCAACCCCAGCTTCCGCCTCTTCAACCTCCTCAGAGGCTGGGCGTTCGGACCGACTTTTGTCTAGTCTTTCACGCAACTGTGATAAGGATCCTGCCGCCTGATTTATCTGCGCCCGATTCTCCAGTCTCGTTGTATCGAGGTCGACGATTGATGTCTCCCATTTCTCGATTAACTCTTGCTGGGAATGTACTTTTTGCTCGAAAAACTCGAGAGATCCGATTTCGTCATCCATGCTTTTGGTTGCGCTCTCAAACTCGAGCGTGGCTCGATCTAGTTCGTCCTGTCCAGCCCCCCTCTGTTTCTGCAATCTGGGGACGTCATTCTCGATTTCGGCGATTCTTCTCTGGGTGAATTCAAGCCTTTCTGCCAAAATAGCCGCTTCGCGGTTTGCTTCTTCGAGGTTATTTCGCAATTGCTCCCGGTCGTCTTCCTTACTCTGGATTGCGCTTTGTAAACCGCTAATATCACGACGCAATTCGTCAATCCGCCTCTGAATAGTGACTTGACTTTTCCTGCCTTCACTCCAGGTTTCCTGGGATTTGTTCCCTTCACTCGTTGCGTTTCGGAGGTTGCTCCTTGCCTGGTCCCAATGATATCCAAACCAGATCCTGAGATGATGATGAAGGTCAGTGGCCACATGTTCGTAGTTTCTTGCTCTATTCGCTTGCCTCTTGAGACTTCGTAGTCTTGGCTCGATCTCAGAGATGATGTCATTGACGCGTTCGAGATTACGTCGCGTCTCATCCAGATGGCGGATCGTCTCGGCCCTCTTTACCTTATAGTGCAATATTCCTGCGGCTTCTTCAAAGAGCGCCCGTCTCTCATCCGCACGGAGCGACAGCGCTTGATCGACGAGACCCTGTCCGATAATCGTGTAAGTTCTCTCGCCAAGACCGCTGTCGGCGAGCAATTCGTTTACATCGCGGAGCCGGACTTTTTGCTGGTTAACGATATACTCGTTTTCGCCCGACCGGTAGGCACGCCGGCCGATCTCTATCTCGGAGAAATCTAAGGATAGCCAACCGTCGCGATTGTCAAGCGACAGAGTAGCCTGAGCCATGCCAGCTCTGGGGCGGGTTCTGCTTCCGGTAAAAATCATGTCTGTTGTACGACGCCCGCGCAAGGTCGAATAGCTTTGCTCGCCCAACACCCACCGAATTGCATCGGCAATGTTGCTTTTTCCGCATCCGTTCGGACCAACGATCGCCGTAATACCACGACCAAATTCGAATTCAGTTTTGGTAGCGAAAGTTTTATAACCGTGCAGAGTTAGACGCTTTAGTCTCATAGGCGGCGGGCAGTATAGTGGTTAGCAAACAAATCGGCAAGTGCAGCTGTCCGCCTGCTTTTTTGAATACTAAGTCTCATTGAACCCGGCATAAGAATCCCTTCAAGTATGCGGCTTCGGGAAAGGTTAACAAGACCGGGTGGTCCGGAGAATGACCTAATTTCCTGATGATTTGGACGTCTCGTTTTGCATCGACCGCGGCGCCGAATATGACTTTTTGAAAGAGATCAGAGCTGACAAGTCCAGAACACGAGAATGTTGCCAAAATGCCATTTGGCTTTAACAGACGAAAAGCCAGCCAATTGAGATCCTTATACCCTCGACAGGCGGCATTGACATCGCTCTGGCGATGGGCGAATTTGGGGGGATCAAGAATGACCATATCAAATTGGCGTCCGCTATCTCGATAGTTACGCAGAATATCGAAGGCGTTCCCGGTCACGAATTCGTCATTCGGCCTATCGAAATCATTTAAGGCCATGTTTCTTCTCGCAAGAGTCAATAGGCCATCTGATACGTCAATGTTTGTGATCTGCGCCGCGTTGTTCGAAGCCGCATAAACCGAGAAGCCTCCTGTATATGAGAAAACATTCAATACACTGTGCCCACTCAAATAGCGCTTGTGACACACGATTCTCCGGTTGTCGCGTTGATCCAGGTACAATCCAGTTTTGTGACCTCTGAACAAATCAGCGCCGAATTTTCGGCCATTTTCGAGGATCACGTGTTCAACCGGCGGATTTTTCCCATATCTATTAGCGGTGACAGGACCTAAGCCTTCTCGTTTTCTTACCGGGGCGTCTGATCTTTCCAGCACTCCTCCAGGATTGACCACTTCAATTAGACATTCAACTATCAGTTCGCGCCGCTTGTCAACACCAAGGGTTAAACATTGGAGAACAAGGAATTCTCCGTATTTATCGATGATTAAGCCGGGTAGCAGATCGGATTCTGCGTTAACCAACCGGAAGGCGTTTGTCTCCGGTTCCAGCGCCAGCGCGGCACGGAGCTCGACAGCGCGACTAATCCGATCTATCCAAAATCCACGATCAATTTTTTCGGAGCGATTCCAGGAAAGGATGCGCACGACAATTTGCGACGTGGGATTATAATAGCCAACTGCCAACCACTTACCGTCGTGTGCATAGATATCGACCAGGTCGCCAGGATCAAGGGTCTCTCCTTCGACCTTAGCAATCGCACCGGAGAAAATCCAAGGA
>PVMS01108547.1_pt1 | contig 11655 bp, 10 predicted proteins | sample 1853461 | NCBI WGS metagenome assembly PVMS01 (sample SAMN08582032, study PRJNA380276) | Marine sediment metagenome, whole genome shotgun sequencing project. | isolation source: ocean sediment barecode stripped | collected 2017
AATCTCATCTCCAAGATTCTTAGCTGTTGCTGCAATCACACGGACATCGATCCGCTTTGTCTTTGAACCGCCAATCGGTCTGATCTCCCTTTCCTGCAGCGCTCGCAAAAGCTTCACCTGTAAGAAAGGCGGCATCTCTCCTATTTCGTCGAGAAAAATGGTACCGTGATCCGCGTCTTCAAAAAGTCCTTTTTTGTCTCTATCCGCACCGGTGAAGGCTCCTTTTTTGTATCCAAACAACTCGCTTTCCAGTAGATTTTCAGGGATCCCTCCGCAGTTGATTGCAATAAAAGGCATTTTTGATCTTTTACCTGTAAAATGGATGCCTTTTGCTATCAATTCTTTCCCGGTCCCGCTCTCCCCGAAAATCAGCACCGTTGTATTGTATTGTGCTGCCTTATTTGCCAATTGAAAAATAGATTGCATGGCTTTACTCTTTGCCACCATATTTCCGAAGTTGTAATTTTCTTCGATTTTTTGAATCCGTTTTTTAAGATGAAGATTCTCGTTTTTTAAACGTTCGCGTTCCTCCGCTTTTTTTAACGTCAGGAGGACCTCGTCGGTCTTAAACGGTTTTGATATATAATCGTAAGCACCCAGTTTCATGGCTTCGATGGCGGTATCGATGTTTCCATAGGCCGACATCATGATGAGGGTTGCATCTCCAATGCTTTTCCGGCTCGATTTTATAAATTCCAGTCCTCCCATGCGGGGCATTTTCAAGTCACAGATAATAAAGTCATACTTTTTTTGCTCAATTATCTGAAGCCCCTCATATCCATCGGAAGCGGTGTCTACCCGATAACCCGATTTTTCGAGCAGCGATGATAGCATGTGACGCATGTTCTTTTCATCATCGATGATCAGCAGTCGTTTTTTTAAAGATTCTAATTGGGTAATATGCTCATGATCCATGATTTCATCCCGCATCAGAGTTAAAAAGAGGCAGATGGAGTACAACACAAGTCCCTTCTCCCTCTTTGCTGGTGGCTTCGATTTTTCCGCCAAGTCCTTCGATAATCATATAACAAACCCATAGACCGAGTCCGGTTCCTTTTCCAGGCTCTTTTGTTGTATAAAAAGGATCAAAAATATTATCTAGATCCGTCTCTGAAATTCCGATGCCATTATCGATATACATGATCTTCAGCGTGGGGTTTTGATCAATCGAATCCATATCCGTATTGGATAAAATACAAGTCTCTATGATGAGTTCGCCGGCCAATTTTTTTTCACTAAAAGAAATGGCATCTGTCGCATTTATCATCAGATTTAAAAATACCTGTCTCAATTGGTCGGGATCGGCAACGACAGTATCACTTTCCGCAGACAGCTTACGTTTTAAATGTATGTTTGAGAGGACCGGTTGGAGTTTAATCATTTGGATAACATCTTCGATGATCTCATGAACCGAAACCTCCACCAAATCGCCGTTTGATTGTCTCGAAAAATCGAGAAGCTGTCTGATAATCGTATGGATCCGGTTAATTTCATTCTCTGAACGGATAAGATATTCCTTTTTCTCATCCGTTGAAATATGTTCCTGTTTGAGAAGTTCTAGATATCCAACGATAATTCCAAGGGGATTCCCGATCTCATGGGCGATGCCCGCAGAAAGCCTCCCAACAGAGGCCATCTTTTCTGCCCTGATCATACTTTTTTGGGCCTGTTTCAAATCGATGTTGGCCTTTTCCAGGGAATACACATTCGATTGGAGTTTCTCTTTATCTTCTGAAATCCGTTTCAGCATTCGGTTAAGCGCCTTGGAAAGCGTATAGAATTCGTTATCTTCGTTTTCGGGTAAAAAAAACAACTCATCATCTTCTCTGTAATTTTCCGCGCTTTTAACCAATCGATGCACCGGTTTCACCGTTTTTTTCGCTATCTGATAAAGACCGATCATGGTCAGAATGATCGTGTTTACCAGAATATAGATAAACAGTATCTGCTGCGAACGTCTCAAGACACCATAGATCCCTTCCAAGTTGATCAGAATGCCGGCGGCAGCGACAGTTTTCCCTTCCGAATATATAGGAGAGGATAGGATCATATGCCGGCTTTGTTTCCAAAGGACACCCCAGGTTGTACCAAAATATCGAGTTATTTTTTCTTCAATTTCAAGCGCTTTTAGCGTAGAAACCGAAAGATCATCTTTCATGATGCAGCCGGTTCCCCGAAAATATAACGCCTGGGTATCATTACCCATAATTAGGACACAAGAAAATCCCGTACCAACGACCAAATTGTCAAGTTTTTGATCCAACGTCTTATTAAAACGAATCTTTCCGGATTCTAAATACGACTCCAAGTGGCTTTCAATCGCCGCAACCAGAAGATCCCCCTTTAAGATTTCAGTTTTTAACAGATCCCTTTGGGTCAAGATAATCATCACAACATCGATCAAAAGCATTCCAAACAAAAAAAGAACTGCCAGATTGATCGCAATATTGGTCTTTAACCCTCTGAAAAACATTTCCACCTCAACATATTGTGGTTTGAAAACCATCAGCGTGAAGCATATCTCTGATACCCGGGATATGGGGTGCGCCCACAAAGGCAACGGTGTTTCCCTTTTCCAAATAAGCCGCCATGCGTTCATACAAAATGGTGTCCCGCCGGTCGATGATAGATGAATCACGGCTTGGAAAGCCAATCCTTGAAGATTTGAGTCTTTTCAGATCTCCATCCAAATAACATGCCGCGTATTCCTGTGCATATTCACCCCAGTGATCAACCCGGTTTAAAAAATCAATAATTTTCTTGTGGGAAATACGCGCCAGGACATCTATCTGTTCTTCAATCGTTTCGAGAAAAATAACTTTTTTAGCCATACTGCATGCAACCCCATACGCCTCCATATCGACAGAATATTTCCAACCATTTTCTTCTAAAAACCCGGTCCAGAGTGTAAAAAAAGCCAGCCAGGACTTCATCCCGGAAACTATGGCGTATGGGGTGTTTGCGCTTAAACGGTGCGCGTTAAGAAAAAGCAATGAAAGTCTGTTTTGACGGAAAGGGATCAGGGCATGGGTGATTCTGTTGATGGTATGCGGATCCAATTCTTCAAAAAGATGAGGGGCATTTTCTTCGTGAAATCCTGCTTGAACCACCTTATTCATATTCTGCTTGTCCAAAGGACCTTCGAACAACACATGTTCCGCACCTTTTATATACTGTTTAAGAGAGGCTTTGAAGCTATAGGGGAAAAAATGAGCCGTGCCGACGAGGTGTGATGTTTTTTTATTTTTCTCCACCGCCCAAACCATCTTTAATTTCTTTTCGTACAGTCTATCCAAAAACATAATAATCCCAATCAGTTGGATAAGGCCGCCTGTATGCTGTTTCATCTCCCTGTTGACAGATCCGGTAACATCGGAAATGTTATGTGTGCGCACGCATCAGTCGAAGGGTATCCAGTATGGAAGCTTTTCTAAAATCAAGGACACACATTTCATATGTCTGCGTGGGGCTTCCCCCCCATTTTTTTTTAAATCTTTCTATCCCAGGATTCACCCCCAAACCGAGATGAATATATTGCTTATCGTATACCTTACTCATTTGGATCATTTCAAAAAACAGAAGGTCGGACGCTCCTGGAATTGGGCATTTTTTCGAACGGCATCCGATCACATAGGCAGAAAAATCTCGTGCAGAAAGATCAACAACGTAAAATGCAGCCAGATTGTTATTTTTATCCCAGGCGTTCAGGACAACCGAATCCCTCGAACGGTTTACAAATGTCGGCATCTTGAGCAAGAGGTTTTTTACGCGCATGGGTGGTTGGACTTCTTCGATAAACTCCGCGGAAAGGATGCCCTGTGCTTTTCCCATCTCAGTGGAGCATTCAATAGATAATTTTTTCCGTGCAGTACTGCTCAGGCGGCCCTCGCCTTTTTTGTTGTTTCGATCATGGATATTTAGCGTATAGTAATTATCACACTCATTTTCCACACAGGATGATGTAAATTGTTTTGATAGTTCGGGTGCAATGAGTGATATCGTTGAAGGATTGATTTTTTTTTGCATCTGATCGACGAAGGTCCCCAACTCGTTGACATCAAACTTGTGCTGCAAGGGATATCCCACCAGAATGATTTCTTCCCCTCTGCGACAACCAAAATATCCATCGATCAGAAACGGCTCACCACCGGATACAGATGTCATCAGATCTACACTATGCTCCGGAACATATGCATTCGCTAAAATAAATCGTTTTTCATCAGTGGTTATCATGCACATGCATTTCTTCTATACAAGGGGCCATTTGGAATTTATCGCCCGAGACAGCATCACCCAGTTTAGATATTATATAGATAATGACAGATTCTGCACCCCTCCGGCGCTTCAGACATGGCGTTTTTGGCTGCATCCATGATTTTCGAACGGTTGGAAGATCCGGAGGCAAAGCTCTCAAGGATTTTCTTATCATGCGCTTTCACCCGGCTTTGAAAACGCTCCCGATAAAATGTACACTTGTCACTCTCCCAAAGGTCCATCAAGTCATCATCGGGAAGGCAGCCATAGTGAACTGTCGGCATGGTTGTTTCTCTGCCCAAAAATGTGGTCGGACCGCCGATGGCAAGATTAATACAAGGAGCGACTTTCCCATCGTGGCGAATAAAAATGGACTTGCGGGGATCCTGATCACAGACCGGCTGTTCCTCCGGCGTAAAAGAGAAAGTAGTTGTATGTACATTTAATTTTTTTGCAAAGCGGCGGGCCTTTGACAATTCCTTTTTTAAACGGAGGACCTCCGGGGTCTCTTTTGTATTGAAAAGTCCGTAACCCTTACCATCCTCTCCCCGAATGACGTCGCATTGTTTGTAATTCACCTGATCGACCCCCAGGCGAACTGCCAGACTGATAATGTCTTCCACCTGATGAAAATTCATCGGCATTAGGACAAAGTTAATCATCGTCTTTGGAACCCTCCCAACCCGAAGTCGGGTGATATTACCCAGATTTTCACACACGCGTTCAAAACTCGAACCGATCCGAATCTGTTCGTAAACCTCTTTTGTCGCGCCATCCATTGACACGCAGATCCAATTCAAACCTGCGCTGATAATTTGTTCCGCTTTATTTTTATTCAAAAGGAGCCCATTGGTCAGAATGCCTGTCTCACATCCCGCCGCATGGGCCTCTTTAACCCAGTTAACCAACTCCGGTTGGAGCAGAGGTTCACCGCCGCCGGTAAAATCGATCGACTCAGTCTCAGGCAGATAAGTGCGTAGAGATTCCCATATCGTCTCTGACATGATACCTCTATTTTCTCCCTGTATACTGACCTGCTTCCAGGGGCACATGACACATTTGAGATTGCAGGCGAAGGATGATTCTATCTGCAAAAGCTGCCAACGTCTTTTTTTTAAAGATTTTCCCTGATAGATCTTGTTCAAAATCGGCTGGAGGCGGCGTTCCACATGTTTTGGCCATATCAGGGCTGCAGTTGATAACCATTTCCCTTTTCGCTCCAGCCAGACTTCTCCAGGCGGACCCGATGCCGCGGCAAACACATTTTCAGCAATGTCAAATCGGGGCAAACCGCAATGATCGGTTGGACAAAGTCCTGGGCGCGATTCTTCACGAAGGGCATTTTCCTCGAACGAAGTATCCACCGTTCCGGGGTAAACATTGATAATGTCTATACCCACCGGTGCCAGCTCAAGACGCATGGTATTGGCCATGACTGCAAGGGCGGATTTACTCCCGCCATAAACTCCCACGGTTGGAATCGGTACCCGCCCAGCGCATGAAACAATATTAATTACCCGCCCTTTCCCTCTGGCTTTCATGTGGGGCACCAGCGCCTTTACCAATGCGATGGGCGAAAATGTGTTCACCTCAAAAAGGTGCCGGATATTTTCCTCGGTAGCCTCCGCCATCAGCGAAAAGTATCCGATTCCGGCGTTATTAAAAAGAACATCGATATACCCCAATACATCTATCGCCTTTTGAGCCAGAATAGCCGCCTGACCGGGTCTGGATAGATCCGCTGTGATTGCTTCAACCTTTGTTTCTTTCGGAAGGGTGGAAATTAGATCTTTCAGGGCTTTTACCGATCGTGAGGATAAAGCCAGCCGGGCGCCCTTTTCGGCCAGGTTCTTTACCAGGGCTGAACCAACGCCACCACTGGCGCCGGTGACCAAAACATTCTTATCTTTAAAAGAAAATTTGTTCATTACTCATCTCTCTCTGTCGGAATCCTGGCGCCAATATCTTAGGATCGCTTATCAAATACTCGCGTTTCATGCCCCAATCCATCCGAGCATTACTATGCACAAAATAACGGTTCCGTTTCAGATAAGCAAGGGCAAGTATATGTATGGCTCCCCGGGTGTCACCGCAAAACCCTCCATTGACTTTACGTTTTCCTTTTTATAGTTTTTAGGTTTCGTAATTTACATATTTCTCAACGTTTTATATAACAACATAGATGAAAAAAAGATATCAAACTATCTGGAATCACGAAGTTAAACAGTATGATAAAATTTCCCGCATCCTCCTCGCTCACACACAGGTAAAACTCGGATGGAAAAGTCTTCTACCCCCTCTTTTGCTGCTCGATTATTTTCGTTTTAAGAGACGCCGTTATCTTACACGAAAGAATCTCCTTTTAACCAGACAATTGGCTTTCAATGCTGCCAGGGAAATCCACAATGGAAAAGATCGAGCATGGGAAGTGCGCTCAATAGAAATTGAAACAAAGGTGCTTTTAGATAAAGAAAAAAAGGGATATTATGCCCCCAAGGTCAGGCGTAAACAGTTATATGAAATTGAAATTCTCATCGATCATTACCTGGGCCTTTTACAATCAACACCTTACAAATTTAACGAAATGGTTAAACAGGCCTATCCAACCAAAACAATTTACCTCTCTTTTCTTGACAAACTGAACCTGGCAGAAAAAGAAGTGATGCAGGCCGCAATTTCAACCGTGCGAAAAGGGAGCAAAAAAGATCGAAACAAATGGTTTACCAAAGTTGCACAAACTATTTCGAAAATAAGGATAAAAGAGGCGGATCACCTATTCCCCAAAAAATAGTCAGAGTTTGTTCATCAATCTGTCCAGCTCCGTGGATTTTCTAACAACCAGGGCTGATGCATAGGAACAGAAAGGAACGCCACCCCATTTTTCTTTAAAACGGCGAATGCCCGGATGGATTCCCAGACCAAGGTTGATGGCCGTCTTCCCTCCGGATTGAGCCAATTGAATCATATGACTGAAAAGCAGATCGGAAGCACCGGGAATCATTTCTTTTGACGACCGGAAATTAAACAGGTTGAACGCGTAATCCGCAGCACCCAAATCCACGATGCTGAAGGCGACCAACACATTTTCCTTTCTAGCTTCCAGCAGCCGGACAGTTGTCGAAGTTTTTAAATATTGGGGAACCTGTTTGAAAATATGTTGTTGCTCTTGAGGCAAATCATGCGTTGAAATAAACTCCCTAATCAGTTTGCCATGGACCTTGTCATATTTTGCCTCAGTAACGTTCAGCTCTCTTTTGGCTCGTCTTACCATATACTCCACTGCAGGATCGAGGGACAATAAGGGCAATTGAATCCTATAATAGGCGTCCGTTGATCGCTTCTTGAGGTGGTGATCGGAAAGCCAGATTTCAGGGGCAAGGATGGCAACGGTGGAAGGCTGAAAATGTTCACAGGCCCAATGATAGGCTTTCTGAACATTTTTTTGCGTATTCCCGAGTGGGTAGCCGATGAATATAAGGTGCTTTTTTTGAAAAAAACTCAGGTAGTTTTCATGAAGGTGCGGTTCAGCACCGGAAATTGATTCAACATACTCAACCAGGTGCTCCGGCAGATAGGCGTGCTGGTAAACCCATTTTGTCTCTTCCCTATTGAGCATCCTTCTACTTGGGTTTAGGTCCGAAAATCCTTTCGACCTCTGCCTTCCTCACACGGTCTATGGCAGCTTCTATTTTTGATAAAGCGACGGTGTCGGCCTTCTTTCCCAGTATCCGTTTGGCAGCATTCGATACTTTTTTTTCTGTATCTTTTAGTTTGGAAAAAAAAGCAGTATACCCCCTCCTGTCCTGATAGGTATTGATCACCAAAAAAGAATAATTTACACCATCGGTTTTGAAAAGCTTGCAATAGTGATCGATGAGCAGATCGATCTCTTCCATCTGCGACCGGCGAATTTCGTCTGAATATATACCATCGGTATCAGCATCTAGGATACTCTTGGTTTTATCTTCGATTTGAGCTAATTCTGATTCTCGGGTTCGGCCCTTTTTAATGATGTTCCGTGCCGCATCCAAGGCCAGTCCTTTGGTAAACATGAAATTTTGGATAAATATTTCCCTGGTTTGTTTCAGTTTCATAAAATTTAAGATAAATATGATCGGTATCGTCACATCCCATACACCGAGTGGTTTTGGCCTTACCACGGCCATTGATACCAATTTGGCCACTGCACGATCGCGGTCGAGTATATTTTTAAATTTTTTGTCTAAATCTTCCGGCAAGTCGGTCCCCTGTTTCTTCACTGTTCTAACCCACTAAAAAATTTCGTCTGCAAGGTTTTGGAGCCGCATTTCAATTTGTTGTCTTTCAACCGATAATTTTTCGCGAACTTTTTCAGTATCACCCAATTTTTCAAGAATTGCCCGATCCACTTCTTTTCCAGCATCCATAAGTAGATCCAGATGGGACTGGAACCCTCGCCGATTTTGATAGGTGTTCCAAATCAGTTGACAGTAATCATTTCCCTCGCTTTTGATCAATTTAAGATAGTGATCAGCAAGGAGATGCACCATCTTCTCCATGGCTTTTTGCATGTTCGGGGAATTCAGTTTCAAGGATTGAAGCCCTGTGCTGATATCTTTTGAGATTTGTAAAGTTTCAATCTTTTTTTCCTCCACCCCGGACATGCTTCTAGCCATATTCAGTGCAAGTTTTCGCGGAAACATAAAATGTTTGGTATACAGACGAATGGCGCTTCCCCTCCGGAGATAATCGATAATAAACATCCCTGGTATGAGATAGCTCCAAACTGCTATCGACCGATTAACTATTCGCCCCAGAGTCACCTCCCGGGCAAACTGCTCTTCTGCAGCCAGTATCATGTTGTGTTTTTCCATTATAACACCTTGGTCCGTTTAAGCTTGAGCTTGTGGATAACACTGAATCACCGATGATGTCAATATCCTCCATCCCCTGGATATAAATCCTTAAACAGGTGATCCTCAAATTCCATCCCAAGACAGCAGGCGATACTTATTCCAGTTCTTAGCATGGAATCTTATGATTATAGTTTTAAACCGTCCCGATGTTAAAAACATATTGCAGAATTAAATTCGGACCGGGATCGATCGTTACCCGACAGCGCCCGGCCCTGGCCTCGGCAAGACTTTTGGCACCGACTCAGATTCCGGTTGTCGTTGTAACAAATGGTGAAAATGCAGAGATTCTAAATGGATCAACGGGGAGGGCGATTGCAACCAGCCTTGAAGCCATTCCTTCAAGAAGTCAAATCATAAAAAGAGTTGGTGATGAGGATTTTCATCCCATTTCCCCGGCACGCGCAGAACTCGAATCAAGAATTATCTATGCTTTTGAGGTGGATGGAAGTTGCCCCTGTGATGACACCATATGCAGATTATAGCTCAAACAAAACAGCCTGTTAGCTTATAGCTCGAAAAATAACACACCACAAATTGTGCTACTCCATGCTACACTGAACCACCGCCTAGAAGATAGTATAAAAAGAAAACACCTGTGAGGAAAAGTCCGATTAGGACCAAGGCATCCCAATTAATGACGCGAAAGGTCTTTCGGCTTGAATTAGAAGTCAATCCCACTGTAACCACACCGGTCATCATAATCGCGATTATGCCTGTCAAGATATGAGCCGGATTAACATCTGAAAGGAATGATCCCTTGAGATAAAAGACATCGTTAATGGCAACAATGAGGAGGTCGAACAAATTACTTCCCAAGATATCGGCGATAGCCATGTCTTTGGCACCAATGCGCCAGGCGGTAATCGTAACCACTAGTTCAGGGAAAGAAGTCGTCGCGGCCAAAAACAGGGTACCTACAAAGGTGTTGTCCAACCCAGTCATAACAGCAATTTCCTCACCGATCTTAGGAAGCCACATCGCGGCGCCTATAACTATGACCGCGGCCATGATAAACTTCCAGATCGTTGCTTTTAATGAAACAGCGCCATATTGTTCCTCTTCAGATGAAGGTTTCTGGCTTTGTTCAAACCGGAAAATTCCCCTTATTATTAAGAAATAAGTCACCATAATAATCGGGGTATATATAGCGATCCAACCTATTCTGATCACTCCTATCTGTTGACTCAATAAAAGGCTAACTAACACCACTCCCATCAGCAGTGCAAAATAACCTGCTGACAGAATATGGCTCTGGCTGGCGTTACGTAAGAAAGGTTCCTTCTTATTAAGCACATCTAGGATACCAAGGATCAATAAATTAAATATACAACTCCCAAAGATATCTCCCATGGTCAGGTCTGGAATTTCCACGATGACAACCGCGCTTATTCCAGCAAAGACCTCTGGCAGAGATGTAATTAAAGCAAGTAAAAGCAATCCTGCTAAGGCCCGGCCTAATATGGTCTTTTCCGCAATGATGTCACCATATTGGGCTAGTTTCATCCCAGCAAAGATAATAATGAGTGAACAGATTGCGAACTTTGTAAAGACTAGGATCATTAGAACATTACCTCCGCAATTCTAAAAGGTTTTAAGGTCGGGTAATAATAGCGCTAAAAACAGATAAAACAGATAAGAACTTGTTTTTGGGGAGCGACTCAAACGAAAATAATAAATTGTGTTTCGCGTTTGTCTGCAGCCCAACATATGGGAATATTCAGTTACCATTGCCCACGAGTTATCAGTTATCGGAAACAGGATGAGCTGTCAATCGGAATTCATCGGTAGATGCGTGTAACTTGGGCAAATTAGGGCATAGATCGGCGGCTCAACTTTCGTCTGTTTTTTTGTTTAGAACATTTTCATCCCTCCTGCTCTTCATGAAACCAGTTATTTTTTCAGTGATGAGGGTTTGGGCCATAATTAAAAAAAAAACCCGGAACCATTTGATGATTCCGGGTTTTTATAAAAAATTTTCGGCAGCGTCCTACTCTCCCACTCAGTCTCCCAAGCAGTACCATCGGCGCTGAAGAGCTTAACTGCCGTGTTCGGGATGGGAACGGGTGTTGCCTCTTCGCTATCGCCACCGAAAAATTGTAACAATCTATTTCGTGTTACCTGTTTAATTTGCTAAAAAGTACATGAAAACACACGAGGGTAGAAACATGCTAAATGTTGTGGCCAAGCCTCACGACCGATTAGTACCAGTTAGCTAAACATATTGCTATGCTTACACACCTGGCCTATCAACCTTGTAGTCTTCAAGGGGTCTTCAGTTTCGATGTTTCCATCGAAAGGGATATCTAATCTCGAGGTTGGCTTCCCGCTTAGATGCTTTCAGCGGTTATCCATTCCGAACATAGCTACCCAGCGATGCCGCTGGCGCGACAACTGGCACACTAGAGGTTCGTCCATCCCGGTCCTCTCGTACTAGGGAAAGATCCTCTCAAATATCCTACGCCCGCGAAAGATAGGGACCGAACTGTCTCACGACGTTCTAAACCCA
>PVMS01010076.1_pt1 | contig 11654 bp, 9 predicted proteins | sample 1853461 | NCBI WGS metagenome assembly PVMS01 (sample SAMN08582032, study PRJNA380276) | Marine sediment metagenome, whole genome shotgun sequencing project. | isolation source: ocean sediment barecode stripped | collected 2017
CACAGACCCATACGTAAATGACCGCGTTAAAGAGGCGATAGATCATGGAATCAGTTTCGCCGCTACCCAGCGATATGAGGTTAAGGTCGCCGAAAGAATTGTGGACATGTGCCCCGGGGTCGAGATGGTACGCCTTTCGAACACCGGGTCCGAATGTACCATGCATGCTCTACGACTGGCGCGGGGTCACACCGGTCGGGACATCGTGCTGAAATTTGAGGGCTGCTATCACGGGGCCCACGATTACGTTCTTTGGTCAACCGCCGGAGGAGATATCGAAAAGGTAGGCGATCGCCAGCATCCCCGGGCCTATAAACAAAGCATCGGAATTCCAGAAATTATGCGCGATCTAATCCAGATCTGTCCCTGGAATGATGTCGAGATTTTGGGTGATATATTACAGCGGCGCGGTGAAGAGATCGCCGCCGTTATCGTGGAGCCTATGCTGGGCAATGGCGCTGGACTGATGCCGCGACCCGGTTACCTTGAATTCTTACGCGAACAGTGTGACCAGTATGGAATCGTGCTTATCTTTGATGAGGTCAAGACAGGTTTTCGTCTCGCGCCAGGGGGCGCAGGCGAGTATTTTGGCGTGATTCCTGATATTTCCACCTTCGCTAAAGCCATGGGCAATGGATATCCCATCGCCGCTTTCGGTGGCAAGAAAGAGGTGATGATGTCAATACGGCCGGGTAAAGTGTTCCAGGGCGGCACATATACCGGCAACGTGGTGTCTACGGCAGCCGCCGACGCTACCCTGGAATTCATCCAGACCGGCAAGGTATTTGAACAATTGAACAAAGTTGGTGGAATGCTCATAGAAGGTATTGGCGAGATCCTAAACCGCCACAGCGTCGCTCATTTCATAAATGGCGTGCCGGGGATGTTCGGCATTACGTTCATGGAGACTCAACCCAGAGATTGGCGTGACTTGTTTAAAGCTGACTGGGATTTATACGAGACGATCACTGCCTACATGATTGAAAACGGCGTCATGCCCGACCCTGATGGATTTGAACCATACTTTCTGTGCGTCGACCATACGGTGGAAGACGCGGCCGAAACTCTACAGGCATTTGAGGATGGTTTGAAGCTCGCGCTCAGCAAGAACTAAATAGATAAACTGAGGTAAGAAAATGGAAGAATCTGACAGGTTACTCAATTATATCAACGGGGAGTGGCGACGATCGGCAGCGGCCGAGTACCTTGAGGTGATAAATCCGGCCACAAACGACGTATTGGGACAGGTACCCCTTTCACCGGCATCGGAAGTGAACGAGGCAGCGCAGGCAGCCGCAATCGCCTTTGAAGAATGGCGGCGTGTGCCGGCCCCCGATCGCATTCAATATCTGTTCCGGCTGAAGAACATACTGGAAGAGAATTTTGAAGACATCGCCCGGACCATCACCATGGAATGTGGAAAAACGATAGGTGAATCAAGAGGAGAAATGCGCCGGGCTATAGAAAACGTGGAAGTGGCTTGCGGCATTCCTATTATGATGCAAGGGGATTTTTCCGAAGATATTGCTTCGGGCATTGACGAACTGATGATCCGGCAGCCCGTGGGTGTATGCGCCGCCATTGCTCCCTTTAACTTCCCCGGCATGATCGCTTTTTGGTTTATGCCCTATGCTCTTGCGTGCGGCAATACATATATCGTTAAACCATCCGAGAAGGTTCCGCTGACGATGCAGAAAATCTTCAAATTACTAGAGCAAGCCGGATTCCCTAAGGGCGTAGTCAACTTGGTCAACGGCGCCAAAGAAGCGGTCGACGCAATTTTAGACCACCCGGCTATCCGGGCCATCAGCTTTGTCGGTTCCACGCCAGTGGCCAAGTATGTCTACGGCCGCGGTTCGGCCAATGGCAAACGCGTGCAAGCTCAAGGCGGCGCAAAAAACCCGATAATCGTCCTGCCCGACGCGGACATGGAGATGACTACAAGGATTGCGGCCGATTCGGCATTTGGCTGCGCCGGTCAGCGGTGTCTGGCCGCATCCATTGCCCTGACCGTGGCTGACGCTCGCCAACCCTTCACCGAAGCCATCAGCGAGGCGGCCGCTGCCCGCGTGGTGGGCTATGGATTGGATGAGAGCGTGCAGATGGGTCCGGTAATTAACTTGCCCAGCATGAAACGGGTTGAAGGCTTGATCCAGAACGGGGTAGACGAAGGAGCGGCGGCCGTAGTGGACGGCAGGTCCCCAGCAATTCCAGGTTACGAAAATGGCAGCTTCGTGCGTCCAACTGTTTTAGACGGCGTAGACCCGGACGGGTCTATCGCCAAAACCGAGATTTTTGGCCCGGTACTGAGCTTGATTCACGTCGACACTATCGACGAGGCTATCAAGTACATAAATGGTGGCCAGTACGGCAACATGGCTTGCTTGTTCACCAGCAGCGGCGCGGCAGCTCGCAAGTTTCGTTACGAAGTGAACGCCGGCAATATCGGCATCAACGTGGGTGTGGCCGCCCCAATGGCATTCTTTCCCTTCAGCGGTTGGAAAGAGAGCTTTTTTGGCACATTGCATGGTCAGGGCGATCACGCCGTCGAGTTCTTCACCCAGACCAAGGTCGTGGTGGAACGCTGGCCGAAGCTATGGTCTCGCCAATTTTAGATTGTCGCGCCAATTTAAAATTGTCGCCCCCATTCTAAATTGCCGCGCCGATTCTAAATTGCGAATATTAGCTAGCGGACTAGCTATGAACATTAGAAATATGGGTAGGATATCCTTTCGCCAGTGACAACGACCCAGATTTATAATGTACCAGTATCTGAACCGGCGATCATTAACCCTACGGGCAGCCCATTTGCTGCCCACGACGACCACCAAGATCGACCAAATATACACCAGCCGAAGACCTTAATAACCAATAATGTTCGCCGCAAAGCTCGCACTATCGACGATGGCTGAAGGTGACAGCCAGCACTATGACCTATGATGTTTAGAGGAGGACAATCTTGACCTCAAATCACACCGATCTGGTAGCCAGGAACAAGACCTATACCTTATCCAGTTGGACAGCCCAAAGCGCCTGGAATCCGATCTCAATGTCCAGGGCAGAGGGGGTTTACTTTTGGGATGCGGATGGGAAGCGATATCTTGATTGGTCGTCACAACTGATCAACGTCAACGTGGGACACGGGCATCCCCATGTGATAAAGACCATACAGGATCAAGTGGCCAGGATGGGACATGCCTATCCAGGCATCGCCACCGAGCCGCGGGCCCGATTAGGCCAACTCCTTAGCGAAATTACCCCGGCTGGCCTCAATAAGAGTTTTTTCACTGTGGGCGGAGCCGACGCCGTTGAAAACGCCATGAAGGTGGCCCGCCTTTACACGGGCAGACAAAAGATCGTTACCCGTTATCGCTCATATCATGGAGCCACCTTCGGGGCAATGACGGCCGGAGGTGATCCACGCCGCCTGGCCAACGAACCCGGTGTCCCCTGGATCGTAAGGGTGCATGGTCCCTACTCGTATCGCAGCCCGATTTACCACGGTCGAAGCGCCGATGAAGGCGACAGTGTTGTGGCCGGCTTGATCGAGCAGACCATCCTGTATGAAGGGCCCGAAAATGTGGCAGCCATCCTATTGGAAGGTTACAGCGGATCGAGCGGCATAGTGCAGGGGGGAGATCGATTTTGGAAAGGCATCCAGCAGATCTGCGACAAGTATGGCATATTGCTCATTATCGATGAGGTGATGAGCGGCTTTGGCCGAACCGGTGAGTGGTTTGGTTTTAACCATTACCCGTACGTCAAACCGGATATCATGGCCATGGCCAAGGGATTGACCAGCGGCTATATTCCGATGGGCGCGACGATGGTCACCGACGATATCGCCGCCCACTTCGAGGAAAACACACTATGGGCCGGCCTGACCTACGGTGCACACCCGCTGTCCTGCGCTGCCGCTATCGCCAATATCGAAGTATATCAGCGAGAAGAGCTGATCGAGCGGTCGCGGGAAATGGGCAAGGTATTGCGCCAGGGGTTGATTGACCTGGCTGAGCAGCATCCCAGTGTCGGCGACGTTCGGGGCACGGGACTTCTGCAATTGATTGAACTGGTCAAGAATCGCGAAACTCGCGAGCCGATGAGCGGGTGGAATCTCCCGGCAAGCGAAGCCATGCGTGAGGTAGGAACCATCCTCAGGAAGCAAGGTATGAGCACTTTGTGAAATGGGACTGGATCTTCTGCACGCCGCCTCTGATCGTAAACAAGGACCAAATACAAGAAGGCTTGGCGATGCTGGATCAGGCACTGACCGCAGCGGACAAGTACTGTGAGACATGAAAGGAACTTGAAGCATGATCCCTAGAGATATTCTTTATCTGACAGAAGAAGAAGTAGCCCAATGTATGACGGCCGCGAAAGCGGTTCCCCTCGCGGAAAAAGGCATAGCAGCCGATGGAGCTGGTGAGGTAGCAGGGAATAAGTTCTACATGAATGTTGGTGATGCGGGCTTCCTAAAGCCTTTCTCCGGCTATTTGGCTGGCGAAGAATACGCCTACGTAAAGAGCTTTAGTTTTTTTGAAGGCAATCAGGCAAAGGGCTTGCCGGTCACCGATTCAATGGTGTTACTGTTCGATGCTAAATCCGGTTTGCCTACATGTATCATGGAAGCGAACTGGATCACGGCGATGAAGACCGGAGCTTCGACAGCCGTGACCGCGAAATACCTATCGCATTCAGACAGCAAAATCATGACTATTTTCGGAGCTGGTCGTTTGGGAAGGACGCATCTCTTATGCTTCAACGAAGTATTCGACCTGGATGAGGTGCGAGTGGTGGACGTGGTCCCGGAGGCTGCTGAAAGGTTCGCCACCGAAATGGGCGAAAAGACAGGCCTACCCATTGTGATTTCATCATCGCCTGAAGCGGCTGTACGTGATGCAGACCTGGTTGTGACCGTGACTACCGGCAGCGCCGTGAATGTCGAACTGCCCTGGGTGAAGCCGGGTGCTTTCATAGCTCGCATGGGCACTTATCAGGAAATAGCCTTGAACCTCTTGCTGGAGGCGGACAAGCTGGTCGTAGACCGGTGGGCCTATGTCAGTTATCGTGTCCCAGAGATAGTCGAACTGATTCAGGCGGGGAGCTTGAGTGTGGACGATGTACATGCCGAATGGCCGGACATCATCGCCGGCCGAGCTGCGGGCCGGGAGTCTGAAGACGAGATTATCCTATACATCGCACTTGGCATCTGGGGCGAGTATGCTGCCATTCTTCCATCCGTATACCGCCGGGCGAAGGAACTGGGATTTGGTATGAGGCTTGGAAGGTCGTAAATTTGATTGCGGTCGATGCAGGAACATAAAGTGACAAAAGACCGGAATTCAGAAGATGCTAATGTCGCCTTGCCAGCCCAGGCCCAGGTTGTGATTGTAGGCGGAGGTGTAATCGGCTGTAGCGTGGCCTATCATCTGACTAAACTAGGCTGGCGGGATGTCGTGCTGCTGGAACGCGCGCAATTGACCGCAGGTACCACCTGGCACGCTGCCGGATTGGTCAGCAGTGGTGGGTTTAGGACCGAGACGTCCATCGAAATGGCCAAGTACACTGTAGAGCTATATTCGAGGCTTGGTGAGGAAACCGGCCAAGAAACCGGCTTCAAGCCGGTCGGTCATCTTGAGCTCGCTTGTAATCCGGAGGAGCTTAACGGAATTCGCCGAGCGGCTGACTTCGGCCGCGGTTTCGGCATCGATATTGAAGAGGTGTCCACAAGTGAGATTGAGGCCATGTGGCCTCTGCTCTACACGGGCGACGTTTTAGGTGGCATTTATACCGCTCAAGACGGCCGCACCAATCCAGTAGACACTACCATGGCCCTGGCCAAAGGAGCCAGAATGGGTGGCGCCCTCATATTTGAGGGCACTAAAGTCACCGGAATCAAATCAAACAACGGGCGGGTGACCGGCGTGGTCACCGACAAAGGGGACATTGAAGCAGAGTATGTGGTCAATTGCGGCGGTATGTGGGCCCGGGAGCTTGGCAAATTAGCCGGGGTCAATGTGCCGCTACACGCTGCTGAACATTATTATCTGATCACCGAACCGATCGAGGGCTTGCATCCAGATCTGCCCATTGTCGAAGAAGCCAGTGCCTATACCTACTTTCGAGAGGAGATGGGTGGGCTCCTGCTCGGCGTGTTTGAGCCGGTAGCAGGTCCATGGGGAATGCCCCAACCCGGTCGTCCGGGAGGAATTCCCGAGGAATTCATTTTCGGCGAGATCCCGCCAGATTGGGACCGTATGATGCCCTACCTGGAAAAGGCGATGGAGAGAATCCCAGTTGCATTGAACGCGGGGATCCATGTGCTTTTCTGCGGTCCGGAGAGTTTCACCCCTGATCTGGGACCTTTGATGGGCGAGGCTCCAGAGTTGAAGAATTTTTTTGTCGCCGCTGGATTCAACTCCCTTGGCATTCTGCTTGGGGGTGGGGCAGGTCAGATTATGGCCCAGTGGATTGTGGACGGATTGCCACCTGTCGACGTTAGTGAGATCAACATCGAGCGCATGTCGCCGTTTCAGAACAATCCGAAGTATCTACACGATCGGACGGTAGAAATCCTGGGATGGATGTTTACGTCCTGGCCCAACTTTCAGGCCACGAAGGCGCGCAACGCCTGTAAATCCGCGCTGCACGATCGGCTGGCGGACGCCGGGGCTTGTTTCTTCGAGTACAGCGGATGGGAGTATCCTGAATGGTACGCACCGGTGGGTGTGGAACCCAAAGTTGAATACTCCTGGGGAAGGCAGAATTGGTTTGATTACGCTGCGGCGGAGCACAAGGCCGCACGCGAAGGCGTCGTGTTGATTGATTTGACCCTGATGTCGAAGATCCTCGTCCAGGGCCGCGATGCTGAAAGATTCCTAAACCGGATTTGTTCCAATAATATCTCAGTGCCGGTCGAACGCTGCGTCTATACCCAATGGTTGAATGAACGCGGGATGATCGAGGCCGATCTGACGGTATCCCGTCTGGCCGAAGAAAGCTTCTTGGTTGTTCTTTCCCCCGCCATACTCATCCACGTCGAAACCTGGCTCAAGCGAAATATTCCACCGGATGCTCATGTCTTTGTCACAGATGTGTCATCGGCCTACAACATCATCAATATACAAGGGCCGAAATCTCGCCAACTTCTAAGCGGCCTCACAAGCGCGGATATGTCGAATGAGGCCTTCCCCTTTCGAACGATGCGTGAGATTGATATGGGGTATGCGCTTGTTAAAGCTCTGCGCCTGTCCTATGTGGGTGAATTGGGCTGGGAACTTTATGTGCCGACTGAGTTCGCTCTCCACGTTTATGACATGCTTGTACAAGCGGGTGGGGAAGTAGGCTTGAAACATGCTGGGCTTCATGCTCTGGACACGCTAAGACTAGAGAAAGGGTACCGTGATTACGGCAACGATATAGACAATATGGACACGCCACTTGAGGTAGGCCTGGGTTTCTTCGTGGACTTTGCCAAACCCGGCGGCTTCATTGGAAGAGATGCGCTCCTACGGCAGAAGGAAAGCGGGATCCTTGAGTTTCGCCTGGTTCAGTTCCTTTTAGAAAACCCTGAGCCACTGCTGCACGGTGGCGAGACAGTAATTAAGGATGGGAAACGAGTAGGATACATAAGGGCCGGAGGATATGGGCACACACTTGGCGGGTCGGTAGGCTTGGGCCAGGTAGAAGATGAGGAAGGCGTGACCGCTGACTTCGTCAAGAGCGGCAATTTCGAGGTCGAGGTGGCGAGTGTTCGCTATCCGGCAAGAGCCTCCCTGCGCCCGATGTACGACCCGCAAAATATACGAGTGCGTTCATAAGCCTTATCAGAGAGCAGAATCCCTACTGTTGAGGGCTTGTTCGATGAGATTAATAGAACAACGAAGGATCAATATCTTCTCGTTATACAGTGGCTTACTGATGACGAAAGTCATATCCGATTCAGGAAGTTTGTCTCTAAACAATTCCCAATTCCATGACTAATATATGTGAGGTATATTTGCGCCAATTGGTCATGGATGGCGAATTCATCGCTGGACTACATCGAATGTTCGAAGGTATCACCAGGCATGATCTCGACGAGGGGATTGCCCTCATTAAAGCTGACACTCCGCGTGGCAACTTTCTCAGAGTCAAGCCTACCCGCGGCACTTTTCGCGAACACTGGTTGTCCGAAATTTCAAGTCGAGACAGCTTCGACACCTGGCAGGCTAAGGGGCAGAACCATCGAGTAGGGTTGCCGGGCGAAAGATACACGAATACTGAGCGAGCATGTCCCGCCTCCACTTTCCACCTCGATCGAGGCCGAATTGGGACACGTCATGCGACGCTATCTTCCAGATTTTCATTTCATAGCATAATAGGAAGAAAAAATAGTTCAAGCGAACAAGACGGTTGTTGTTATGTCAACAAGAAAGAATTGAGGCAATACAGTCTGAGATAGCCAGCACGAGATATTTTGTTGAACAAGGAGACCCGAATGAAAGAGAGTGAAATTCTAAGCAAGTTAGCCAAATCTGTGGAAGAAGGCGAACCGGAGGATGCAGCCGCACTGGCTCAGCAAGCACTGGATGAGGGCCTGGATCCTTTGATGGCTATCAATAAAGGGCTGACACCCGGCATCACTCGGGTCGGTGATTCGTTTTCACGCGGCGATGCCTATCTCCCTGACCTGATCCTTGGCGGAGAGGCCATGAAGTCGGCTCTTGCCATCCTGGAGCCAGCCCTAATGGAAAACCAGGAGCGGGAGGTGACCGGCCGAGTCGTCCTGGGCACTGTCAAGGGCGATCTGCATGAAATCGGAAAAACCCTGGTTGGCACGATGCTCACGGCCAACGGATTCCTGGTCACAGACCTGGGCATTGACCAGAAAGCAGCCGATTTTGTCGCCGCGGTTAAGGAAACAGGAGCCGATATTGTAGGTATGTCGGCCTTATTGACCACGACGATGCGAGAACAGCAAACGATCATCGACGCTCTCAAGGAAGAGGGAATCCGCGACCAGGTGAAAGTGATGGTTGGCGGCGCACCGGTGACTCAAAGTTGGGCGGAGCAGATTGGAGCTGATGGCTACGCTGAAGACGCCATTAGCGCTGTTGATCTGGCCTACCGTCTTATTGATGCTCCAGCATGAGAAAAACATAAAATTGTGCAAGGAAGTGGTGCGATCGTAGAAACTCCCGCTATAGGTATCGGCCTGGAATATCAGGCGAACCAGGCTGGACTCACGTGAGGAGAAACAACGGAGAATAATATGCACTCGGAAACACCTGACATCCAAGCCTTTAGTTCGAAACGTAGAGTCGATGTGCTTACTCCGGCTCAAATCAAGACGGTGCAGGAGGGCACGCTGCACCTCTTGCAAGAAGTGGGAGTGCACTTTCCCTCGCCAAGAGCTTTGAAGATTTTCGCCGATCATGGCGCGAACGTAGATCATTCGACGCAGATCGTGCGCATTCCACCTGACCTTGTGAAAAGAGCGTTATCCACTGCCCCCCGATCTTTTGTTCTCGGCGGGCGCGAAGAACGGTTCGACCTGACACTGGATGGAAATAGTTCTTATCTGTGCACCGACGGCTGTGGTGTACACGTCGTGGACGTGGAGACGCGCCAGCAACGGCCGTCTCGAAAAGCCGATGTCGCTATGATGGCCAGGGTAAGCGATGCCCTACCGTTGATCAGCTTCTTCTGGCCTTTGGTCAGTGCCCAGGATTACGGCCGAACCGCCCCATTGCACGAGTGCCACGCCGGGTTAACTAACACGCTCAAGCACGTGCGCGGCGGAACCACGACTTTCGCCCGGCTGGCACCATACATCGTGGAAATGGCCACAGTGGTGGCCGGCAGCGAAGAAGTGCGCCGGAAGAGGCCCCCAATAAACGCCAACATCTGTACTATTGCCCCCCCTATCACAAGACCAAGATGGAATCGAGTGCGCCCTTACCTACGCCGAGGCAGGCATTCCCACCAGCTTCATGGCCATGACTACCATGGGTTCGACCGCCCCAGCTACACCGCTTGGAGCATTGGTCACCGGCGACGCGGAAGTCGTCAGCGCGATGGTTTTGATGCAGTTGGCCTATCCCGGCGCGCCCGTCTTCCATTCTGTGTTGGTCTCACTGATGCACCCGCGTACCGGCAGCTATGTCAGCGACACGTCTGCTCCCTTGGGCATCATGTCAACCCAGCTGGCCCACGCCTGGAATGTGCCCGCCCTGACCGGGGGCAGCGTGAGCAGCGACGCGGGCGTCATCGGCTGGCAATCGGGAACTAAGACCGGTTTTGGCTCGGCAATGGTTCCTCTCGCCGGTAGCGAGATTTGCGGCTACCTGGGCTTGATAGACGGATCGATGATCTTGCGGCCGGAACAACTGCTGCTCGATCACGAGGCCTGCCAGCATGCCCTCGATATATTTGGGGAGTTTGATTTTGACGAGGCCGACCTGGCCCTCGATGTGATCGAGGCAGTTGGGTCACGAAGCCATTTCCTGAAGCAAAAACACACTCGCAGCCACATCCGTGATTTTCGGCTATCCAATCTGATTGGACAGAGAGACGACAAAGGAAACCCCCGTGATCCACGAGACGCGGCTTTAGATGAAGTAAAACGGATCAATGAGACCCATCGCCCGCAACCACTGCCAAGAGAAGTCCTGGCCGAATTAGACCGCATTCTCGAATCGGCCGAACGAGAGGCAGAGAAGATTAAATGATGGGCGCCGTGGCGAAGTCAGATTACCGCATACCAGCCGAATGGAAGCCCGACGATGGTATCTGGCTGCAGTGGCCGCGTAACTAAGTTGAGCCAGGGCACGTGATGGAGCAAGAGCAAACCTGGCTAGAGATGGTCGCCGCTCCATACCAACACGAAACTGTCTACTTCATCACATCTGACGAGCAACAACGGGATCATGTCGTTTACCAACTAGATTATTTCGGCATCGGTCCCGACGGCTTTGAAAATCAAATTATCGCCAATTTTGACGTCTGGGCGCGGGTTAATGGTCCAATATTCATCGCCAACGACCAGGGTGACCTGGCTATCACTGATTGGAACTTTAATGGCCGGTGAAGTCGTTTCAGTCATCCGCCAGAGGCCATGATTTAGGCCTGCATGGGCGAACCAACTATCGTTCCCCTTTTTTGGTATCTACGCTGGGCATGGAGGTTGGTTCGGTCACGGTAAATGGCAGCGGTACATTATTGGCTACGGATTCATCCATCATCAACGATAACGGCAGCCCTGGACTCTACCAGGCAGATATTGAAGAGATCCTCAGCAATTACGCGAGGGTTACCATTTCATCTGGCTGTCCGGGGCAGGCGAGGGAGAATGCGAGAAATGGGGCGACGCCACCGATTCTCACGTAGATATTGTGGCCCGCTTCACCGGGGAAACGACCGTGATTTACAACTGGACTGAGAACAAAGCAGATCCCCGATACCCGCTGTTTGTGAATGTCTATGAGGAGTTGCAGGCAGCGACGACGGAATCGAGTAAATCGCTGACATTGGTGCCTTTGCCGATTCCGAAGAATGGCGTGTACCAGGTCACTGACAAGATCGACTGGCGAGTGGCCACGCTGACAGATGGTGTTTACACAAACTATTACACCGCGAACGGTGTAGTGCTTGTTCCGGTGTATGGCAACGTG
>PVMS01054331.1_pt1 | contig 11654 bp, 12 predicted proteins | sample 1853461 | NCBI WGS metagenome assembly PVMS01 (sample SAMN08582032, study PRJNA380276) | Marine sediment metagenome, whole genome shotgun sequencing project. | isolation source: ocean sediment barecode stripped | collected 2017
ATGGCCTTTCCCGCCAAGTCGGTACCGTAAAAGTCGATCTGGGCAATGTTGGCGAGCACGATTTCTCCCCCGTTGTAAGCCAGGTTCGCCAGAGGGGATTCGAGCTTCGACGACTGCCGGACCACCGTGATATTGAGCTCGTCTGTTCTCCGATCGGCAATTGGACGTTTGCTGCGCCATCAAATGGAAAGGGAACGTCCACCCCCGGTGTATTCAATCCGTCGGAACGGATGAAAGTAACCCGGTAGCGGGTGAGCACCACGTCTTGGAACTGAGCTGCGCCGAGAGCACTAACAACCGCTTTGGGGCGATTCAAGAGAGTGACCGTCGCGATGTCATTGATCGCCGTACAGGTCGGTAGCGCGCCACCCGCGAAGGGCGTGGCAACCGGGTTATCGCAGACGTCGGATTGCAGATCGTTGTTGTCCGAGTCCGCCGGCAAAATGCCGACGACGGTCAAGAGTGAGTTTGTCGTGTCCTGCGTAACAGTTGGAGGTGTCCCACAGGCTTCAACCAGGACCACAACTGTAAAGGCAAGGACTGCGCATTTTGCTAGCTTTCTGCCTCTCATCCCAGCCTCCTAAAGTGTTACGCCTTTCCGTATTCTGGGCGTGATGAAGATAAGCAACTCCCGGTTCGTGTCACTGCTGTCGGTACTCTTGAAAAGCCATCCCAGAACGGGAATCTTGTAGAGCAAAGGCACATAGTTCTCTGTTTTGGTCGTTTGGTTCACAAAAACCCCACCCACAACGGTAGTGGAGCCGTCGGCAACCAGGACCTGGGTGTTGGCCTCCTGAGTCTGGATGCTCGGAATCCCGTTGACGGAGAGACTCTGGTCCACGACGTCGTTGTTTATCTGCATGTCCAAAATAACGGTATTGGCCGAGGTAATTTGAGGCGTTACCGTGAGCTCTAAAACGGCGTCTTTGAAAGTAACCGTCACCGTGTTGTTGGCAATCGTTTGGACCGGGAACGTGACACCCTGCTTGATGGTCGCCGGCTGGTTGTTTTGAGTGATAATTCTCGGCGCCGATAGAATCCGGACTTGGCCCCGGCTCTCGGCCGCACTCAGCGCCGCGTCGAGTCCAAATGCCCCGGTGATGCTACCCAGCGACAGCCCGATGGCCCCGGTGGGAAAACCTGCCATGGGCAAGTTCACCGCGTAGCCCCTTTGGGCATCGTCGGCACCCACTTGAGGAGGTGTCAAGCCTCCACCTGAGGACTGGCCCTTGAACTCCTCGATAACCCCCGAACCCAAACCTTGCCCGTCGAGCAGTATATTGTTGGGGAAAGTCAGCTCGGTGGCGTTTCCGAAAGCTTGATCCTTGTGTCCGACGAAACCCCACTGGATACCGAACTGCCGAGAAAAGGACCGGGAGGTCACGACGATCCGGGCTTCGATTTCGACTCCCGGAATGGGAGTATCCAAAGTGTCGATCAAGGTGTTGATATTTTCGAGCCGGTCGGCCAAGTCGGTGACAATGAGGGTATTGGTTCGAGCGTCGATGACGATGTCGCCGCGCGCTGAAAGGTTGCGCTGGAGCAACACTTGCATCTCGGAAGACTTGGCATAGGATAGTTGACGGGTCGCTGTAAACAGCTCACCGGCCAAAGCTTTTTCCTCATCGAGCCGGCGCCGCTCCGCCTCTTCGTTGGCTAACTCACCGAGAGGAGCAATACGGATGACATTTCCTTCCGTGGCGTAGCCCAATTTGTGGGTCTTCAATATGAGGTCCAAAGCCTGATCCCATGGAACTTCCGAAAGCTTCAAGGTAATCCGTCCGGTGACTCCGGGCTGGACGACGATGTTCAAGCCACTAATATCGGCGAAGAGACGGAAAATGTCCTGAATATCTCCGTCTTTGAAGTCCAAACTGATGAGATCGCCGGTATAAACCGACTCGCCGGACCCGATGACCGCGCCTTCGTAAGCTTCCGGCGCCGGCTCCACCTGAACCTCGGCTTGAGGCGGAGGCTCGGGAAGCAACGCGACCGGCGGAGGTTCAGGTAGCTCTGGCAAGGAAGCGGAAAAGGTCGCGTTTTGAGCTACTAGAGCGACCGGCTCCAGAGAGGCGGCTATCGAGCCCGCCACATCGAGGGCCGAAGGAGCGGTCTCTTCCCCATCCAAATTGAAAGATACTCCGTTTCCTTCATAACTATCGAGCGCCTGAATGTACTCCGGGACAGCGCCGTCCGAAAACTGAGCCACCTGGTCGGCAACCGAGCCTCCCAGTTTTTCGGTCGTAGCGGCGAATTGGATCTCGATGAAGTCGCCCTTGTCCACCGCGCGATGGGGCACCTCCGAGTCCAGATCGAAAACGAGTCGGGTGATGCGAGGGCTCGCGGCCCGAAACTGCGCAACCCGCATCTGGTAAACCCCAAAGGCCTCGATGGGCATCACCGCTCGATCGACCCCGTTGACCACACCGTTGAAGTCGAAAACAAGCCGGTTGGGACTGTCGAGTCGAAAACTCGTGTAGTTCAGTCTGCCGTCTGCCTCGACGCTCACGGTCAGTAGATCGTCGGTCAGCGAATGGCGAACCCTCTCCAAGGTGGATGCGGGTGGATAGGAAGAAGTCTCGGTTTCGACCGGGAGAGTCTCCGACGCCACTACTTCATCAGCGATCCATTGCTGAGGCTCATCGAGTCGGTCCGGCGGGTCGATCGCCGTTTGGACGGCGATCTCCTCCTCGATATCTGCGGCGCCCTCAAACAACACCGTCAGAGAGTGCGGCGTTGCGGAAAGCTGGTATGGAACCAGTGAGCCTAACTTGACCTCGATCCGCGACAGGCTCTTGCCGTTGATGCCGTCTAGGCGCCTCGCGATAATGGACTCCACCTCACGACTGCCCACGACCGTTTTATCGGCGACTCCGGAAATATCGACTCCAGGTAAGTCAATCACCAAAGTCAAAGGATCGGGGCTGTATTGAGTGTAGAGAACCATACCGCTGGTCTCGAACCATACTCGGGTCCGACCAGGCTCAACGTGGTAGCGTACCGCGTGGATCGAGGTAGGCAATACCGAAGCATCACCCGCCTGCGCGTTCGCTACAGCCGCCCCGCAAAAGAGAGCGGCTTGAGCCACAGCCAGAACCCGGAGAAATGACCTGAGAGTCTTCATCATCTCCCCTCCTCCACTGGATGGAGCCTCTTTTCAACTCTATGGAATTTCTCGATTCGCAGGGGATCGTTGATCTCTTGCCGAAAAACAACCCGCCCGTCTTCAATGGTCTCGATGATGCCGTCGTACAAGCGCTCACCCTCCCGAGCAAAGTAGCTCTTGTTGTCCGTGCCTTCAATCATTGCGATGAATCCGTCGACGGTTTTTACGATGCCGTCGAGATTCACTTCCTGGATGAGCATTCCTGAAAGCCCGGGCGGCCTCACGTCAGGTGACAGCACGTTGACGCCCAAGGCCAAACTCACAAAGGGGTCTCTACGCCCCCGGGAATCGTAGCGAAAGCCCGAGCCTTCAACGAGCTCGATGCCTTCGGGTACCGCTTCGGGAGCGGCCACCACACCACCGGTGTCCTCCTGTTGCCCCTCGGCCGGTTCCTGCCCTTCCTCGACCGGCCGACCCGTGCCTGCGGCAGGCAATTCCTGCTGGGCGAGCGCGGCTGAGGAAACGAATGCGGCGAGGACGACCCCGGCACAAAAGAGCCTCAATAGGTTTTTCGACCACATGGCTCTTCCCTCGTGCTTATTATCAAGTCATCTTCCTATTGCTACCGCCCTGCGCCCTATTGAGGTGCAGCTTCCTGATCGATGAAGACGAAGGTGGTAGCGGTACAGCTAGCATTGATCGTATTTGAAAGCGTCGGTGTCCTGTTGGCGTTGATTCTAAGATTGCTGACGTTGACGATACGAGAAAGTTTGCTCAACCGATCAAAGAAATAGGCAAGGTTGTGATAATTGCCATCCAGTTCCAAGCTAATGGGCCAGGCGGCGTAAAACTCGCGCGGCTGTGTGGCCTCAGGCTTGAATCGCAATACGTTGAGATTCGACTCCGCCGCCATCTGCTGGACTTTGCGAAGCAAATCGTCCACCTCTTTCCGGCTGGGCAGGATCCGGGACAGAGCCTGTAGGGTCGCCTCGCGCCGCTCAACCTCACGCCGAAATTCGGGAAGTCGCGCCGCGGTGACTTTGCCTTTTTCCACCTCATCCTTGAGTGACCTGGTTTCGGTGGTCTTTTGCTCGATCTCGGTCTGTAGTTCGGTGTAGACAAAATAGTAGAAGGCGCCGCAAATCAGCAAAGCAAGCACAAAAAAGACGGCCACCTGAGTGCCAAAGGACATCTTTCCCATTTCCAGTGCCATAGCTTTTACCTCGCCGTAAGCTCAGGGAGACCCGGCCGCACCGCCGCCGGCCGCTTGATCAGCAGATTGCGGCGTCACAGTCCGCGTTCGGAGCTGGAAGGAAGTAAATTCTTCCCTACCCTGCCGGGCGTCGATCAACTCCACATTTTGGAAGAGGTCGCTTGCCTCCAGCCTCTGAATATAGTCAGCAATGCTGACGTAAGAAGACGCCATTCCATTGATGGTGACACTGTTGGCGCCTTGAGTGAGCGACGTGAGCCAGACGAAATCGGGCAGATCCGCCGACAAATCGTCGAGCATCCGCACCGGTCCCTCGCGCTCGCGCTTGAGCGTTTCGATCAACTGTTCCCTTTTCTCGAGCTCTTGGAGCTTCTTTTCGAACTCATTGACCCGAGCGATGATCGCCTGAAGCCGAGCTTTTTCCTGCTGCAGTTGGTTGATCTCTTCGCCCAACGCACCAATGGCGTTGTTGGCAGACAGATAAAAATAACCACACACACCCAGAGCCGCCCCAAAGATCAAGACCGCAAAGATCAGCCCTTTCTTCTCCGAAGGCGCGGAAGGGGCCAGATCGAGCGGCCCCGCCGACGGCTCTCGAGCTCCCAGCAGGTTTATGCGGATCATCGGTCGCCCCCTTTTCTCAAAGCGAGCCCCACGGCGATGGAACAAGCCGGTCCCACCTCCTCGAGAAACTCCGCATCGAAGTCTTTGGGGCTGTAATGGACGTTCTGGAAGGGATTGGAAACCTCCACCCGGCAGTCGAATCGCTCTGCCATAGAGTCCACCAGACCGGGGATGCGCGAACTACCACCGGAGAGGACGACGCGATCGATGCGATCTTCCGACGTCGTTGCCTTGAAAAAGTCAAAGGTTTTCTGCACTTCCAGCAGCACCGTTTCGCTCACCGAAGAGAGAATCGGGGCCACCGCCTCCGGGCTCTGTCCCTCGACTCCTTGCCCCATCTTCAGGTTCTCCGCCTGCTCGAAGCTCACATTGAGGTCTTTTTGGATGGCGTCGGTGAACTGGTTGCCTCCGATTGTGGTGATGTCACGAGTAAAAATCGACTCGCCGCCTTTGAGGATATTGATGTTGGCCTGACTGGCGCCACAATTGACCAGCGCCACAACTCGGCCCGGCTCGAGCCCGTAGCTCAGCTCGAAGGAGTTTTGAAGCGCGAAGACGTCGATGTCCATCACGACAGGGTTACGGCCCGCTTGAGTGATGACGCTCATGTAGTCGTTGATCTTGTCCTTCTTGGCCGCCACCAGCAGGATGTCCATGTTGGCCCCTGCGCCTTCCTCCAGGATCTGGTAATCCAGATTCACCTCTTGGATGTCGAAGGGGATGTACTGCTCCGCCTCCCAGTGGATGGACTCGGCGAGCTCCTGCTCGCTCATGGAAGGGAGCTGGATTTTTTTGACGATGACCGAGCTTCCGCTGATGGCGGTGGCCACGTCCTGGGTTTTGATGCGGTATTCGGAAAACAGCCGCTGGATGGCATCGATCACAGATGTGGAGTCCATGATCTGGCCGTCGACGATCGCCTCTGGAGGGAGATATTCGAGGCCGACCGTTGTCAGCTGCCACATCTCCCCCTTGGAGGGCTTCATCTCCACCGCCTTGACCGTGCTCGAGCCAATGTCGAGCCCAACGAGGTTTTTCTTCTTTCCGAAGAGACCCACGGTTTGACTCCCTTTTACTCGTCCCTAATGTGGCGAAGACTTACTGGGAAAATGTTAAAGTACTTTGTGAGCTTAGCTCATAAAGTTAACGTCTGTCAAGCAAAAAGATTCGGACGATTTTTCTTTATGGACGTTGGAATTATTATGGGGCATCTTTCTCCAATCGTCAAGTGTGAATTTTACCCCGGGGTAATTTCACCACTGCAGGCTGGATTCTTACGCGTTGGAGCGGCGCTTTTCCCTTGACATTGCCGCTAAGGATAGCTAAGTTATGGGTTTGCTGTCGGGAGGCAGGGATCGGCCCGGGGGCGCCATTGCTTCTATCCCACAACCAGGAGAGACATGTCGACAACATTTCCGAAGGCGCGAGAAATCGAGCGGGCGTGGTACGTTGTCAACGCCGAAGGTCAAGTGCTTGGGCGGCTGGCCAGTCGCGTCGCGCACATCCTCAGGGGAAAGCACAAACCGCTGTTCACTCCATTCCTCGACACCGGTGATCACATCATCGTTGTCAACGCTGAGAAGATCATTCTCACCGGCAAGAAAGAAAAGCAAAAATATTACTACCATCATTCCGGTTATCCGGGCGGGCTCAGGAAACGGAGTGCCGAATCGGTGCGGGACCAACATCCGGAGCGGCTCATCGAGGCCGCGGTTCGAGGCATGCTTCCGAAGAACTCGCTGGGGCGAGCCCAATTCAAGAAACTCAAAATTTATGCGGGTCCGGATCATCCCCACCAGGCCCAGCAACCCCGCCCCCTAATGCCGATCCCGACCCCGACCCCGACCGAGGCGACAGCGGGTCCCGTGACCCCCAACGGGGAGTAAGAAAACCAGTTCCCGGAAACCTTCAAGAGGAGCAGAACGACTTTGGCGACTACGACGAGGATCCAACATTACGGAACCGGAAAAAGAAAGTCTTCAGTGGCGCGGGTGTACCTTCGCAGCGGCAAGGGCCAGATTCTGATCAACAAACGCCCGCTGGAGGATTACTTCCCCAGCGACATGCTGAAGATGGTGGTCAAGCAACCACTGCAACTCACCGAATCATCGGACAAGTTTGACATCACCGCCAACATTCGCGGAGGTGGGCTCACCGGACAAGCCTGGGCGATGCGGCTAGGCATCAGCCGGGCGCTTTGCGAGTTCAACCAGGAACTTCGGGGACGGCTGAAAAAAGCAGGTTTTTTGACCCGCGATGCGCGGATCAAAGAACGCAAAAAGTATGGTCAGCCCGGCGCGCGCAAGCGCTTTCAGTATTCAAAGAGATAACCCGATTGTCTTAGAACAGTACCAGCCAACGAGGAGGACGGTTTTTGGCTTCGATATCAATGAAGGAACTGCTTGAAGCCGGAGTACACTTCGGACATCAAACCAAGCGTTGGAATCCGAAGATGAAGGAGTACATCTTCGGAGAACGAAACGGAATCTATATCGTCGATCTCCAGAAAACTCTCAAGCTCTTCAAGGAGGCACTCAAGTTCGCCACCGAGTTGGGAGCCGAGGGAAAGACGGTACTGTTCGTCGGCACCAAACGACAAGCTCAGGAAGTGGTTGCCGAGGAATCCAAACGCGCCGGCATGTACTTCGTCAACCAGCGCTGGCTGGGTGGGATCCTCACCAACTTCGTCACCGCCCAGAAGTCCATCGCCCGACTTCGTGATCTCAATCAGATGGCCACCGAGGGACGTTTCGACGAGCTGTCCAAAAAGGAAGTCTCCCGTCTGGAAAAACAGCGCAAACGTCTCGAAAAAAACCTGAGTGGGATCCAAGATATGGAACGGCTACCCGACGCGGTTTTTGTCATCGACTCCAAACGGGAGGAGATTGCCGTACACGAGGCCCGAAAGCTGCGGATTCCGGTAGTGGCGATCGTCGACACGAACTGCGATCCGGCAAAGGCCGACTACGTGATCCCCGGCAACGACGACGCGCTGCGGGCCATCAAGCTCTTTACATCCCGATTCGCCGACGCCCTTATCGCCGGCCGGGAGATGGCCACAGGCACGGTTGACGAAACCGGGGAGACAAAGGCGGCCAAACCGAGCTCCGCCGGCGGAGCGGGAGAAACAGAACAGCAGCCTGCCCAGGTTGCCCCTCCCCCCGCCTGAGGCGATACGAACCGCGGCTCGCGCGATCCCACTTTGCGCCTTGCAAGGTGTATCGAGACGGCCCGTGGTTAACAACACTTTGGGCGAGAAAGCAGGTAGAAACGTGAGCAAGATATCAGCGCAACTGGTCAAAGAGTTGCGTGAAACGACCGGCGCCGGCCTCATGGAGTGCAAGAAAGCCCTCGTCGAGGTGGACGGAGATTTAGAAAAGGCAGTCACCATCCTCCGGAAGCGGGGCGTTGCCACTGCCGAGAAAAAAGCAGGCCGGGCCACCACCGAAGGACTCATAAGTGCCTACGTTCATGCGGGCAGCAAAATCGGAGTTCTCGTCGAAGTGGCTTGTGAAACGGATTTCGTTGCCAAGACACCCGACTTTCAGGAACTGGTGAAGGACCTGGCGATGCAGGTCGCTGCTGCCAGCCCATCTCCGGCGCGTTTCCTAACCCGGGATGAGGTGCCTGAAGATGTACTGGCCAAGGAGAGGGATGTCCTCACGAGCCAGGCAGAGCAGAGCGGAAAACCTCCTCAGGTCATTGAAAAGATCGTGGCGGGTAGGTTGGGCAAGTTTTTCTCGGAAACGGTGCTTCTGGAGCAACCTTTCATCAAAGACCCTGACATGACGGTCGAGCAACTCATCACGTCGAAGATTGCCCTGCTCAAGGAGAATATCCAGATCCGCCGTTTCGTCAGATACGTGCGAGGCGAGCCCCTGTAGGCTGTCTCTCCTTTTTTTCATCACCTCAGGTCGGGCTCTAGGAGCCGGCCGGGGGGTTGGTGGTCCCGCAGGCAGACCAGATGTCTAACGACAAGCCGGTTTATCAACGTATCCTTATCAAGCTATCCGGCGAAGCCCTCATGGGCAGTGAAGCTTTCGGCATCGATACCGAAGTCTTCCAGATGATGGCCGGTGAAGTCCATCAAGTACAGAAGCTCGGGGTGCAGACCTCGGTGGTCATCGGTGGGGGTAACATCTTTCGAGGCTTCGCCGCTTCGGCCCGCGGCATGGATCGAGTGTCGGCCGATCACATGGGCATGCTGGCCACTACCATCAATGCCCTTGCCCTGCAGGATGCCTTGGAAAAGCTCGGGTGCCATACCCGGGTTCTTTCCGCCATCGAGATGCGCGAAGTAGCGGAGCCTTTCATACGCCGCCGGGCGATCCGACACCTGGAAAAAGGCCGGGTGGTCATATTTGCCGCCGGCACCGGCAACCCCTACTTCTCGACCGACACCGCCGCCGCCTTGCGTTCGATGGAGATCAAAGCGGAAATCATCATCAAGGGCACCAAAGTGGCGGGGATCTATTCGGCCGATCCCGAGCAGGTGGCGGATGCCACCATGTTCAAGGAGATCAGCTATTTCGAAGTCATCGAGAAAGGCCTCAAGGTCATGGACACGACCGCCATTTCCCTGTGCATGGACAACCAGGTTCCCATCATCGTCTTCGATGTCAGGAAGCCAGGGAATATGAAGCGAGTCGTTTGTGGAGCTAAAATCGGCACGATGGTCCGCGGTTGAATGAGGAGAGGGATATGACCACAATCAAAGAAACCCTCAGCGACACGAGGCGCCGGATGGATACCTCTCTAGAGGTGATTAGGAAAGAAATGGCGGCGATTCGAACCGGAAGGGCTTCGCTGGCCATCCTCGACGGCGTCAAAGTCGATTACTACGGGTCTCCGACACCGCTCAATCAAGTGGCCAATCTGGCGGTGCCGGAAGCAAATCTCATTACCGTCCAGGCCTGGGAGCCTGCCCTGCTGCCGGTCATTGAGAAAGCCATCCTGTCCTCCGATTTGGATTTGAATCCGGCCAACGACGGCAAAATTCTACGGATTCCCATCCCACCTCTGACGGAAGAAAGACGGAAGCGTCTGGTCAAGCATGTCGGCAAGATCACCGAAGACGGCCGCACCGCCGTCCGGCAGGTTCGGAGAGACGCCAACGATGGCCTCAAAAAGATGCTCAAACAGAAGGAGATCTCCGAGGACGACGAAAAACGGACTTTAAAGTCGATCCAGGAGATCACCGACGAGCACATCAAGAAGCTGGATGAGCTGATGAAAAAAAAGGAGCAAGAGCTCATGACCGTCTAGCTTTACGACCATGAGCAAGCGTCTCTACCTTTCTGACCCCTACACCACCCAATTCACCGGGCGAATCATAAACCGGAGGGAGACCCCCGCCGGCCCCGCGTTGGTTTTGGAGCAAACCTACTTTTATCCCGAATCCGGCGGCCAGCCCCACGATCTGGGCACCATCGCTGGCATCCCGGTCACTCGGATCATCGAAGAAGGAGAAGAGATTCTCCATCTATTACCTCGGTTGCCGGATTCCGATCGGGTTCCCTGCGTCATCGATCCGGAGCGACGCCGCGACCACATGCAACAGCACAACGGCCAACATATCCTCTCCGCCGCTTTCCTCGCCGAGGCCGACGCCCAGACCCTTTCCTTCCACCTAGGTAGCACTACGTCGACGATCGATCTGGATCGAGCGGGTCTCGAGCCCGAAGTCGTCGCGGCGGTAGAAACGAAAGCCAACCGGGCGGTCACCGATCGGCTCCCAATCCGCAGTTACTACATCGAGCCGGAGGAGGCCGCCGACATCGAGCTCCGCAAAGCGCCCGACGTCGAAGGTATCCTGCGCATCGTGGAAATCGAAGGGTTCGACCGGCAAGCTTGTTGTGGAACCCATCCCGCCAACACGGCGGAGGTGGGCCCGATTTTCATCCGGGGACTGGAACGTCTCAAAAAACTAACTCGCGTGGAGTTCGTCTGTGGTGTGCGTGCCTTGGCCGACTACAAGGCCTCCACCGATAAAGTCCGGTCCTTGACGAGAGTTTTGAACAGCCCGGAAAACGAATTGGTGGAAACAGCGACGAAGCTCGTCGAAGAAAAAAAAGAATCCGACAAAACCATTCGATCGTTGCGAGAAGAGCTTCTCGAGATGCGAGCCGCACAATGGGCCGCGGACGCTGAACAGCTTTCCGGACTCTCCCTGGTGATGCGCGAAGTGCCGGATGTAACCCCGGCCGAGTTGAGAAACCTTGCCATCCATCTCACCCAAGAGCCTTCCCGAGTCGCTCTTCTAGGCGCTCGGACCGAGGGACGAGCCCACCTGATCTTCGCCCGTTCCAAGGACGCGCCGGCAGGAGATATGTCGGCACTGCTCCGCGAAGCGCTTCCATCCGTGGAAGGAAAAGGCGGCGGCTCACCCCATATCGCCCAGGGAGGAGGTCCGCACCTAGACGGGCTAGAAGAAGCACTGGCCGGTGCCCGCCGGTCTCTGGCGAGCCGCACCTCGTAAGGCAAATGCCAACGAGGGAGGCGAACGACCACTATTTGATGTAAAATCGCCTGACTACGCCTTACTAAGTGGGCGGCTAGCTCAGATGGGAGAGCGCGGCGTTCGCAACGCCGAGGTCGCCGGTTCGATCCCGGTGCCGTCCACCAATAAAACCAGATAGTTAGAAGAATAATCCTACTCTAGGGTAACAGGCGGGTAACAACAGATAGCCCCTAAGACGCCCAGGGGACGGC
>PVMS01004209.1_pt1 | contig 11653 bp, 9 predicted proteins | sample 1853461 | NCBI WGS metagenome assembly PVMS01 (sample SAMN08582032, study PRJNA380276) | Marine sediment metagenome, whole genome shotgun sequencing project. | isolation source: ocean sediment barecode stripped | collected 2017
CCTCGGCGAGCTCCGCATGCGCTTCGAGGTGGCGGCCTTCCCCGTGCATAGGCACGGCGATCTTGGGCTTGACCCAACGATAGAGCTGCTCAAGCTCGCCCTGGCGTGGATGGCCGGAGACATGCACGAGCGCGTTCTGATCGGTGATGATCTCGATCTTCTTGTCGGACAATGAATTCTGCACGCGACCAACCGCCTTTTCGTTCCCCGGAATCGTGCGGGAGGAAAAGATGACCCAGTCGCCGGCGCCAAGCGTGATGTTGGGATGTTCGCCCGACGCGACGCGCGCGAGGGCCGCGCGGGGTTCGCCCTGGCTGCCAGTACACAGCAGCACGACCTTGTCCGCCGGAATCTTGGCGAAGGCTGTGTCGTCGTGAAATTCGAGATCGGGATCCAGATAGCCGGTCGCTTGCGCGGCTTCGATGATGCGGTACATGGCGCGGCCCGCAACCACGAGCTCCCGGCCGGCGTCCCGCGCGGCATTGGCCACGGACCCGAGCCGCGCGACATTCGAGGCAAAGGTGGTGACGGCAACGCGCTGTGGCGCATCGGCGATGATCTTGTTGAGGGTCACGGCCACGTCGGCCTCCGACGGCGAGATCCCTTCGCGGATGGCATTGGTGGAATCGCAGATGAGCGCGTCGAGGCCCTCCTCGCCGATCGCTCGCAGGCGTCCGGCGTCGGTCGGTGCGCTGGTCAGGGGAGACTCATCCAGTTTCCAGTCGCCAGTGTGAAGCACCGTGCCGAGCGGCGTGGTGATGGCGATGGCCGAAGGTTCGGGGATCGAGTGGGACATGCTGACGAGTTCGACGTCGAACGGCCCGATTGTGTGCTTGCTCCCCATGGGAATGACGTTGAGGGGGAAGCCATCGATCATGCGTTTCTCGCCGAGCTTTGACTTCAGCATCTCGGCGGTAAACGGCGTGGCGTAGACGGGAACGTGACCGAGCAGCGGCCACAGATCGGCCACGGCGCCATAGTGGTCCTCATGGGCATGGGTGAGCAGCAGCCCGACGATGTTGTGGCGCTGTTCTTCGAGAAAGGCGATGTCGGGAAGGATGACGTCGATGCCGGGCTCGTACTCGCCGCCGAAGGTCACGCCCATGTCGACGATGAGCCATTTATGGCTGCGCGGGCGGCCATAGCCGTAGAGGTAGAGATTCATGCCGATCTCGCCCACGCCGCCAAGCGGCACGAAGACAAGCTCGTTTCCTTTGCGATCGGTTTTTTTTGCCACTGGGCTCAAATGCCTTATCAGCTCGCGAAGAAGACATCGCCAGCGGTGACGAGCATCTCCCCTTTGGCGGTCATGAGCCGGAGTGCGCCGTCGGAATCAAGACCCGCATACTCACCTTCGGTTTCGACCCCATTGAGATTGACCCGCATGGGCCGCCCCAGTGGTCCAGCGCGGTCGAGCCAGGCGCGCCTGATGGTTGGGAAGGTCGCACCCTCCCCCCAGCGTTTGAGCCATTCGTGGGTGGTCAGCGCCAGCGCTTCGAGCGCATCGGCCGGCGTGACCGTCATGCCATAGGCGTCAAGGCTGATCGCCGGCTGCGGCAGGTTCTCCGGGTGATTGGCGAGGTTGATGCCAGTGCCGATCACCACCACGGCTTTGTTGGTGGCGGGGTCACTCACATTCTCAAGCAGCATGCCGGCGACTTTTTCTTCGGAGAGGAGCACGTCGTTCGGCCATTTGAGCAGAAGCCCAGACCGGCCCTCATAGGCAATCAGCTTGGCGACGGTCTCAAACGTGATGATGCCCGCGACGAGCGCAAGCTGACTGGCCGTCGACAAATTGCAATTGAGCCTGATGAGAAGGCTCGCATAGAGATTGCCGAACCTGGAGGTCCATTCCCGGCCGGCGCGGCCTCTGCCCTTGGATTGGCGCGACGACCAGATCCACAACGGGCCGGGCTCGCCCATATCGGCGCGGCGTCTGGCCTCGGCGTTGGTGGAATCCACCGAATCCAATTTGGCCAGCCGGTAGCCGGGGGGCATCTTGGGGGAAGGAGAACCTGGATAACTCATCAGAACAACGCTTTGGCAGCCACTCCGGCAAAGGCAACCAGGGGCGCCGGATAGACGAAGAAGAGCAGGATGGACGCGCCGCTCACCCCGGCCACGACGGCAAGCGTTGCCGGCATGGGGTCGAAGCGTTTGGTTGGGTCGTCGAAATACATGATCTTGACGATGCGAAGATAGTAGTAGGCTCCCACCACGCTCAACAGCACGCCGATTACGGCGAGCATATAAAGACCGGACTGAATGGCGGCAAGGAACACGTAGAACTTGGCGAAGAATCCCGCAAGGGGTGGGATGCCGGCGAGCGAGAACAGAAGGATCGCCATCACCAATGCCATGCGCGGGCTGGTGCGGGACAGGCCGGAAAGTTGGTCGATCTCTTCCACCATCTTGCCGTCGCGGCGCATGGCGAGGACGCAGGCAAAAAATCCAAGCGTCATAACCAGATAGATGGCGAGATAGATGATCACGCCTTGCACACCCTCCACCGTACCAGTGGCGAGCCCGACGAGCGCATAGCCCATATGGCCGATCGAGCTATAGGCCATCAGCCGCTTGATGTTGCGCTGGCCGATGGCGGCGAACGAGCCGAGCGCCATGGAGGCGATGGCCAGGAACACCACGATCTGCTGCCACTCAGAGGTCAGCGCCGGGAATGCGGAAATGACGATGCGCACGATGAGCGCCATGGCGGCGATCTTTGGCGCCGCGGCGAAGAACGCCGTCACAGGCGTCGGCGCGCCCTCATAGACGTCTGGCGTCCACATATGGAACGGCACGGCCGAAATCTTGAAGGCGAAGCCTGCCATCAGGAACACCAGCCCGAAGATCAGACCGAGATTGGCGCCGGAGGGCTGCACCGCCTGGGCGATCTGGGCGAACTCGGTGGAGCCGGTGAAGCCATAGACCAGGGAGGCGCCGTAAAGCAGCATTCCCGATGACAGCGCGCCAAGGACGAAATATTTGAGGCCCGCTTCGGATGAGCGCGCGGAATCCCGCTTAAAGGCGGCGACGACATAGAGCGCCAGGGCCTGGAGCTCGAGACCCACATAGAGCGCGATGAGATCGTAGGCCGAAATCATCATCAACATGCCGGTGGTGGCAAACAGCAGGAGGATGGGGAACTCGAACTTCATCCCGCCATAGCTGCGCCAATAGGAGATCGACATGACCAGCGCCACCGCCGCGCCCACTAAGGTCAGGAGCTTCATCATCCGCGCATAGGGATCGATGATGAAACTGCCGCTAAACAAGGTTTGGGTGCCCTCGCCGTTCGCGACGAAGATCCCGGCGACCACCAGAAGGCCGACGGCCAGCCACAGAATGCGTTCGCCGTGCTCTTCGCGCGTGGCGACACCCAGCATGAGCAGCGCCATCGCCCCGATGGCGAGCACCAGCTCGGGAAGGATCAAGACAAGATTGAGCGAACCAGTCACGGGCAACGCCCTCTAAGGTACGAGCGCAAACCGCGCCTGTTCGGCGGCGGCAAGGCCCGCTTTGAAATTGGTCATCAACGCCTCGACCGATGCGGCCGAAATGTCGAGTACGGGAGTGGGATAGAAGCCGAAGAAGATGGTGATGACGATGAGTGGGGTCATCACCGCGACTTCGCGCAACGACAGATCTTTGATGTATTTGAGGCCGGGCTTCTCCAGCTTGCCGAAAAAGACGCGGCGATAGAGCCAGAGCGTGTAAGCCGCCGACAGAATAATACCCGTGGTGGCCAAGGCCGCCACCCAGGTGTTGACCTCAAACGCGCCCATCAGGCTCAAGAACTCACCGACGAAGCCGCTGGTGCCAGGCAGACCCACATTGGCGAGCGAGAACACCATGAAGAAGAAGGCGTAAAGCGGCATGCGGTTCACCAGTCCACCAAACACCGAGATTTTGTGGGTGTGCATGCGGTCATAAAGCACGCCGACGCACAGAAAGAGCGCGGCGGAGACGATGCCGTGCGACAGCATCAGGAAGATGCCGCCCTGCAAGCCCTGAACGGTCAGGGTGAAAATGCCGATGGTGACGAAGCCCATATGGGCGATGGACGAATAGGCGATCAGCTTCTTCATGTCCTCTTGGGCGAGCGCCACAAGGGACGTGTAGATAATCGCGATCACCGACAGCCCGAAGATGAGCGACGCGAACTCCGCCGTGGCCACCGGGAACATGGGGATTGAGAAACGCAAGAAGCCGTAACCGCCGAGCTTCAAGAGAATGCCGGCCAGAATCACCGAGCCTGCCGTCGGCGCCTCCACATGGGCGTCGGGTAGCCAGGTATGCACCGGCCACATTGGCAGCTTCACCGCGAACGAGGCGAGGAAGGCAAACCATAGCCAGGTCTGCATCTCGGGCGGGAAGTCGTGGGTCAGCAGTGCCGGGATGTTGGTCGTGCCCGCCTCCCAGTAGATCGCCATGATGGCGAGCAGCATCAGCACCGAGCCGGTGAGCGTGTAGAGGAAAAATTTGAAGCTCGCATAGACGCGGTTCGAGCCGCCCCAGATGCCGATGATGAGGAACATCGGGATCAGGCCGCCCTCGAAGAACAGATAGAACATCACCAGATCGAGCGAACAGAACACGCCGATCATCAGCGTCTCGAGCACGAGGAAGGCGATCATGAACTCCTTCACCCGCACTTTGATGGCGACGAAGCTCGACAGAATGGTGAGCGGCATCAGTAGCGTGGTGAGCACCACGAAGGGCATGGAAATGCCGTCCAGCCCCATATGGAACGTGATGGGCCCGAGCCAGGGCCGCAGTTCGACGAATTGGAATTCCGCGGTGCCCAGGTCGAAATCGCGCCACAGCAGTAGCGAGATGGCGAAGGTGATCAGCGTGGTCCACAGCGCGATGTAGCGCGCATTGCGAGCCGCGCTCTCGTCATCGCCGCGCAACAGCATGACCAGAAGCACGCCGAGCAGCGGCAGGAACGTCACCGTGGAGAGGATGGGCCAGCTATAGCTCATGGCATCAGCCCCCCACCCGTGAAGATGAAGTAGGTGATGAAGAGCGCCACGCCGATCAGCATGATGAAGGCGTAGTGGTAGATATAGCCGGTCTGGAGCTTGACCACGCGGTTGGTGATGTCGAGCACCCTCGCCGCGATGCCATTAGGCCCAATGCCATCGATGATCGTGCCATCGCCGAACTTCCAGAGGAAGCGTCCAATCCGGTTGGCGGGACGGACAAACAGGAAGTCGTAGAGCGCATCGAAATACCAAGCGTGAAGAAAGAAGTTCCGGGTCGCCGGGAACATCTTGGCGAGACCAAACGGAAGTAGCGGCTGCCACATGTAGCAATACCAGGCGATGAGGAAGCCCATGGTCATGGCGATCGTCGGCGAAATCGTCAGCCAGAACGGCATGTCGTGATCCACATGTTCGGCCAGAACGATCGAGCCGCGCCAGAATGAAACCTGGTCGGCGCCGATGAAGAGATGCGCGAATCCGCCGCCGACGAACAGCGCGCCGGCTGCCAAGACCAGGAGCGGCACGCCCATGGTCCATGGCGGTTCGTGGACGCCCGCGAGGACTTTGGATCCCCCACGGAACTTGCCCTCGAAGGTCAAGAACATGAGACGCCACGTGTAGAGCGCGGTGAGGAACGCTGCGATCAGCGTGGTCAGATAGGCATACATGCCGACCCAGTTGTGATCGCCGTAGGTCGTCTCGATGATGAAGTCTTTCGAGAAGAACCCCGAGGTGAGCGGGAAGCCCGTCAGCGCCAGCGCGCCAATCAGCATCATGGCCCAGGTGAAGGGGATCACTTTCCGCAGGCCGCCCATGCGGCGCATGTCCTGATTGTCGGCAAGCGTGTGGATGACCGCACCACAGCAGAGGAACAGGAGCGCCTTGAAGCAGGCATGGGTCATGAGGTGGAACATGCCGGCGCCAAATGCGCCGACGCCTTCGGCCGCGAACATGTAGCCAAGTTGCGAGCAGGTCGAATAAGCCACCACGCGCTTGATGTCGGTCTGCACCACGGCGGCGGTGGCGGCGAAGAAGGCGCTGGTTCCGCCGATGATGGCGACAAAGGCCAGGGCGTAAGGCGCAAGCTCGAAGAGTGGCGACAGGCGCGCGACCATGAACACGCCGGCCGTGACCATGGTTGCCGCATGGATCAGCGCGGAAACCGGGGTGGGCCCGAGCATGGCGTCGGGCAGCCAGGTGTGCAGCAGGAATTGGGCGGACTTGCCCATGGCCCCCATGAACAGGAGGAAGCAGATCAGTTCGAGCGCAGGAACTTGGTAGCCCAGGAACGCCAAGGTCTTGTCAGCCTGGTCGGGGGCCGAGGCAAAGATCGTGTCGTATTGCACCGTGTCGAACAGCAGGAAGATGGCGAAGATGCCGAGCGCGAAGCCAAAGTCGCCGACGCGGTTGACGATGAAGGCCTTGATGGCGGCGGCATTGGCGGCGGGTTTCTGATACCAGAAGCCGATCAGCAGATAAGACGCGAGCCCCACGCCCTCCCAGCCGAAGAACAGCTGGACGAGATCGTCGGCGGTCACCAGGGACAGCATGGCGAAGGTGAACATCGACAGATAGGCGAAGAAGCGCTCCTTGTGCGGGTCCTCGTCCATGTAGCCAATGGAATAGAGATGCACGACGCTTGAGACCGTGGTGACGACGACGAGCATCACGGCGGTCAGTGTGTCGACGCGGATCGACCAGAAGGTCTCCAACGTGCCGGAGTGGATCCAACTCAACAGCTCGATGCGGACGTCGTGGCCCTGAATGGCCACCTGATAGAAGGCAACCCAGGACAGTAGCGCGGCGATGACCAGCAGGGTCGTGGTGACCACTTCGCAGGCGCGATAGCCCACGAACCGGCCAAAGAAGCCGGCGAAGATGGCGCCCAGAAGGGGCAGGAAGACGATCGCCTGATACATCGCGGTTTGCCGTCAGCCTTTCAGAGAGTCGATTTCGGCCACATCGATGGTGCCGCTGTTGCGGAAATAGGCGACGACGATGGCCAAGCCAATCGCAGCTTCGGCCGCCGCCACGGTGAGCACGATCAGGGCGAAAATCTGGCCGACGAGATCGTTGTGAAACGATGAGAAGGCCACGAGGTTGAGATTGACCGCCAAGAGCATCAGTTCGATCGACATCAGAATGACGATGACGTTCTTCCGATTGAGGAAGATGCCGAAAATGCCGATGGTGAACAGGATCGCGGCAACGGTGAGGTAGTGGGACAGGCCGATGGTCATTTGAGCCCCTTCCCCGTTTCGACCTCAACCACTTCGACGCCCTCTTCGCGGGTGCGGCCGACCTGCGCGGCGACGGATTGCCGGCGCACGTCGCGCTTGTGGTGGAGGGTGAGAACGATGGTGCCAATCATGGCGACCAGCAGGATGAGACCGGCGGCCTCGAACAAATAGACGTAGCGGGTATAGAGAATCTCGCCGAGCGCCCGGGTGTTGCTCACTTCTGACATGGTTGGAGTCGGCGCGTCGCTGACCAGCAAAGGCGCGGTGACCCAGGCGCCGACAACGAAGACCAGCTCCACAAGCAGCAGAAGTCCGACGATGGCGCCGATGGGCAGATATTTGAGGAAGCCCGCGCGCAGCTCGGCGAAGTCCACGTCGAGCATCATCACCACGAACAGGAACAGCACGAGCACCGCGCCCACATAGACGACGATCAAAATCATGGCGAGGAATTCGGCGCCGAGCAGCACGAACAGCCCCGCCGCGTTAAAGAAGGCGAGGATCAGGAACAGGACCGCATGCACGGGGTTCTTGGTGGCGACCACCATGAAGGCGGCGCCGATGCACATGATGGCGAAGAGATAGAAGAACAACGCGGGCAGCATCATGCAGCCTTCTTCGTGCTGTGGAGACCGTCAAAAAATCTACCCGGCGCGAAGGCCGGGCCGTCGAATAAGAAAACGCCCCCAGACACGCCCTGACCCCTCACCGATATGGCGCGTCGAGCGCGATGTTTTTGGCGAGCTCCCGCTCCCAGCGGTCGCCATTCGAGAGCAGCCGCTCCTTGTCGTAGTAAAGCTCTTCCCTTGTCTCCGTGGCGAACTCGAAATTCGGTCCTTCCACAATGGCTTCGACCGGGCAGGCTTCCTGGCAGAAGCCGCAATAGATGCATTTCACCATGTCGATGTCATAGCGGGTGGTGCGGCGCGTGCCGTCATTGCGCCGGGGCCCCGCTTCAATGGTGATGGCTTGGGCCGGGCAGATGGCCTCGCAGAGCTTGCAAGCGATGCAGCGCTCCTCGCCATTCGGATAGCGGCGCAGCGCATGTTCGCCGCGAAAACGGGGGCTGAGCGGTCCCTTCTCGAAGGGATAGTTGATCGTCGCCTTGGGCCGGAAGAAATATTTCAGGGCAAGCCAAAAGGCTGACAGAAATTCTATCAGCAGAAGCGACTTCGCGGCTTGGGCAACGCGTGACACGCGCTGAACTCCTCTCATATGCCGTATTGCCAAAGCCGCAGAACGGCGGCAACGACGACGACAGCGGCGAGCGATAAGGGCAGAAAGACCTTCCAGCCAAGCCGCATAAGCTGGTCGTAGCGATAACGCGGCACCATGGCTTTGACCATGGAGACAAGGAAGAACAGGAAGCTAACTTTCAGGGCGAACCATAGCACGCCCGGTATCCAGGTGAAGGGCGCCACGGCGACCGGCGGGAGCCATCCACCGAGGAAAAGCACCGTCCCCAGCGCGCAAAGCAGAAGGATCGAAACATACTCGCCCAGCATGAAAAGCATGTAGGGGGCGGACGAATATTCGACCATGTAACCGGCGACGAGCTCCGACTCCGCCTCAAGCAGATCGAAGGGCGGGCGGTTGGTCTCGGCGAGCAACGAGATGAAGTAGATGACGAACATCGGGAAGAGCGGCAGCCAGTACCAGCCGAACATGCCGAGCCCGCGATCCTGAGCTTCGACGATGTCGGTCAGATTAAGCGAGCCGGCACAAAGCAGCACGGTGATGATGACGAAGCCGAGGGACACCTCGTAGGAGACCATCTGGGCGGCCGAGCGCAGCGCGGCGAGAAAGGCGTATTTCGAGTTTGACGCCCAGCCGGCCATGATCACGCCGTAGACCTGCAAACTCGACACGGCGAAGATGTAGAGCACGCCCACATTGATATTGGCGACGGCCCAGCCCTTGCTGACCGGAATCACGGCCCAGGCGGAGAGCGCCAGTCCCGCCGTGAGGATCGGCGCTAGCAGGAAGAGGCCCTTATTGGCCCCCGCCGGAATGATCGGCTCTTTGAGCATGAATTTGATGAGGTCGGCGAAGGACTGCCAGAGCCCGAATGGACCGACCACGTTCGGACCGCGCCGCATCTGAACCGCGGCCCAGATTTTGCGGTCGGCCAAAAGCGTGAAGGCGATGACGATCAAAATGACCACGATCATCACGACGCTATGGGCCGCGATGAGGAAGGTCGGCAGACCGCAACTGGACCAGAACTCAGCCATCGGTGCCGGTCGCCTTCTCCGAACCATCCGCGTGCATCGCGCTCAAGCTCGCCATGATAGCCGAGGCGCGCGCGATCGCGTTGGAGAGGTAGTAATCCTCGATCTTGAGGCCGAACCGCCCCCTGCCCGGCTTGGCGGGCTTGGATGCAAGCTTGTTAATGGTTTTGGCGTCGGCCGGCTCGATGAGTTCGAGCAGCGCCAGGTTTGGGTGCGCCGCATACATCTTGGCGCGAAGGTCTTGCAGGCTATCGAAGGGCAGCGCCTGGCCGAGAACCGCCGACAACGCCCGCAGGATCGTCCAGTCTTCACGGGCATCGCCGGGCGGGAAGATGGCCCGGGCAGTCATTTGCGCCCGGCCTTCCGTGTTTACGTAAGTGCCGTCTTTTTCGGTATAGGCCGCACCCGGTAAAATCACGTCGGCGCGATGGGCGCCCTGGTCGCCGTGGCTGCCCTGATAGATCACGAAAGCATCGCCCAGCCGGTCCATGTCGATCTCGTCGGCGCCAAGCAGATAGACGACGTCCATTTTGCCTTTGCCCGCCGCGTCGAGAATGGCTTCCACGTCGAGGCCTTTCTTGCCGGGCACGAAGCCGAGATCGAGACCAGCAACCCGGGCTGCCGCGTCATGCAGCACGTTGAAACCGTTCCAGTCGGGTTGAAGCGCGCCAATCGTCTTGGCGGCTTTGGCTGCGAGCGCCAGGACGGCCGCACCGTCAGGCCGGGCAAGCGCCGCCTGGCCGACAATGACCGTCGGGTGTTTGGCGTCTTTCAACACCTTGACGAAAGCGTGGGAGCCATCGGCGATTTTAGCCAATGTCTCAGGCCCGGCGCCGAGATAGTCATAAGCGTAGGTGAGGTCCGTCTCCGTGCCGATCAGGCCGATGGGGAGGCGCTGTTCGGCTTTCCGCCAGCGCGTGTGGATGCGCGCGTTCAGCACCGGAGCTTCGACGCGCGGATCGGTACCGATCAGCAGAAACGCGTCGGCGTCGTCGATGCCGGCCACCGTCGTGTTGAAGAGATAGCTAGCGCGCCCTAATGCAGGATCGAGTTTGGCGCCATCTTGGCGGCAATCGATATTGGGTGACCCGATCTGCTCGGCGAGCAGTTTTAGCGCGAACATTTCTTCGGCCGCGGCAAGGTCGCCAGCAATGGCGGCAAAGCGCGTGCCGTCGATCTCCTTCAGCTTTTCGGCAATGACGCCGAACGCTTCGTCCCAACTGGCCGGCTCTAACTTGCCGTCGCGCCGCACATATGGCTGGTCCAGGCGTTGCGTGCGCAAGCCGTCCCACACATGCCGCGCCTTGTCGGAGATCCACTCCTCGTTCACGTTGTCGTTGATGCGCGGCAGGATCCGCAAGACTTCGCGGCCACGGGCATCGACCCTGATCGCGCTGCCGAGTGCGTCCATGACATCGATGGTCGGCGTCTTGGCCAGCTCCCAGGGCCGCGCGATATAGGCGTAGGGCTTCGAGGTCAGCGCGCCGACCGGGCAAAGATCGACAACATTGCCGGAAAGATTGGAGCGCATGCCGTGCTCGAGATAGGTCGTGATCTCGGTGTCTTCGCCACGGCCGATAGCGCCAAGCTCCTCGACCCCGGCGACTTCGGTCATGAAGCGCACACAGCGCGTGCAGTGGATGCACCGCGTCATGCAGGTCTTGATCAGCGGCCCGAGATATTTGTCTTCCACGGCGCGCTTATTGTCCTGGAAGCGCCCAGCGTCATAACCAAAAGCCATGGTCTGATCTTGCAGGTCGCACTCACCACCTTGGTCGCAGATCGGGCAATCCAGCGGATGGTTGATCAAAAGGAATTCAAGCGTGCCCTCGCGCGCCTTCTTAGCCGTCGGAGACTCGGTCATGATCGTCGGCGGCGTACCGTCACGCCCAGGCCGCAGATCGTTGACCGACATGGCGCAAGACGCCACGGGCTTCGGCATGCCGGCGACTTCCACCAGACACATGCGGCAATTGCCAGCGATGGAGAGGCGCTCGTGAAAACAGAAGCGCGCGATCTCCACGCCCACAAGCTCGCAAGCCTGAATCAGCGTGATGCCGTCCGGCACGTCATGTTCGACATCGTTGATGATCAGTGTCGGCATAAGACGTTCCTACTCCGCTGCGACCGGCACGGAGGCCGGTATCGATTTTGTGGCTTGGGCGTCGATGCGGTCTTCGATGACGTGGCGGAA
>PVMS01125481.1_pt1 | contig 11653 bp, 9 predicted proteins | sample 1853461 | NCBI WGS metagenome assembly PVMS01 (sample SAMN08582032, study PRJNA380276) | Marine sediment metagenome, whole genome shotgun sequencing project. | isolation source: ocean sediment barecode stripped | collected 2017
ATGGACTCTATGGCGTCGCTCCTACAATAACTAACGTTGTAGAAGGGGCTCCGTAAATCTGGGGCCCGCCGACGGATATGTGGAAAATGCGCCCAAGGATATGGTGACAGCTCTGCCGGAGCAAGTGACTCGTATCAAAGCCACGTTCGACAAACCAGGGCGTTATGTCTGGCACTGCCACATTTTATCCCACGAGGATCATGAGATGATGCGGGTGCTGGAGGTAATTCAATAAGATCAAATTGCAAGAGTGCAATTGTTCTTCAACTGATCGGAAAACTTAAATACTTCGGGCCTCGCGGCTTTTCGGCCGCGAGGCCTTTATTGATCGAAGCCAAAAACCCCGCAGGTCTTAGGCCCGGTACTGCTGGGCCGACCTGCGGGATTTAAGGTCGGAAGGGCCGGAGGATCATCTGGTGGAGCAGATCCTGGAAAGAGGAGATTTTTCCAGATGAGCCATCCATGCCAAGGGAATATTCAATATTAACCGTAATAGACGAGGGAGCTTACTGTTCTCCCGATGTTACCAGCGTATTGTCCCTTAAACTAAGATACCAACCGGTCCGCGAGCGATGGGCTCTTCGATACGTTCGAAGACATATTTCCCTTTTCGGAAATTATCTTCGACGCTGATGATGCGCTGCTGGCCCATACCGCTAAAAGAATAAAAGCGAACCCGAACAACCGTCTCATTCACAAAAACGTCGGGTTGCCAATTGAGCGGAGGAGGTAAACGCCAGGCCCAATTCTGATTTCGCGCGGTAAATGAGCTTCCTTGAAGCCACTGCGATGTGCCATTGGTGGACATCCAGGGATCGCCATCTAAGACCAGATTCATCATCCAATCAAGGCTATCGCCCTCGCTGGCAAATTCTTCCAGCTCGCGAGCCAAAATGGAGGCCGCGAGATAGGACCAGGGAGAGCCATCACCTTCGATGGCCGACATCACATTGTCTAGAGCTTCGGCCGGACGGGGTGGGCTGTTGGGGGGACAAACACCAGGATCGGGAAAATCAGCGCCTTCGGGTAGGGCATAAACCACACCTTTTGCGCTGAGGCAGTTGCGATATAAGTAGGCACGTAAAACGTAACCTTCTTTGATTCGCAACGGTTCAAAAAAGTCAATAAGTGGGGTTGGATCGAGATAGCTTTTACTCCAACCTTGGGGAAGTTCCGCCGTCAAACGGGATTTCCACCACGCCGTGACTTCTTTTCGCAGCTGCCTGATTGCTCTTCCGTCAAAAGCATAACTACCAGCCATATGTAGAAGCATTCTACACTGAATTAAGGCAATAAATACACCTAAAGTGAAAAAATCCTGGTAAATAAGTCCCATAAAAAAGGTTATGGAAAGTATTCAGACGCGTCTAACTCACCTTATGTCATTTAGGAGGTAGAGTTTTCCTGAATTGCTTGCAATCCAATCAATTCGTGCTAGTATATAGAACATATGTTCTAATATCGTTAGGAGTTTGAATATGACGGCTAGAATTCCCTCCCAAGAAGAATATTATTATCCACCGATGATAGACGATCTGGCCAATTCGGAATGGCTCGTGCCCGGTCGCAAGATTGATCCACTGGCGATTGTCCTGGTTGGCTTGTTGGTGTTTTTAGCGATTCAGTTGCTGTTGGACGGCCGACGTGCTGAGACAGAGATCAGTCTGGCAGCGAACGCTTCGACGACAGGAGAAGCTAGCTTGTCGTCGGAGTTATCTGGACAGGCAAGTACACAGTTAATTCCAGCGGATCCATCTCTGGTCATCTTTCCATACGACAACTATTGGATTACCCAGGGTCCCCACGGCATGTCCTACGGGCATATGGCAATTGACATTGCTGCAGGCAAGGGTACTGTTATTAAATCGCCCATACAGGGTGTCGTCACAGCAAATTACATCGATGTTTATGGGAATACAACATTGGTTGTAGAAAATGAACGTTATCAAGTAACGCTCTTACATGGCGACTACAGCGCCGCCGTCGGCCAAGAAGTGCACAATGGCGATCCTATTGGAGCTGAAAGCAACAACGGCTATACAACAGATATGCAAGGCCGATTATGTCAAGGACGAGATTGCGGACACCATACTCATCTCAATGTTTATGATAAATCGGCCAATCAGAATGTTAATCCGCTGGATATCTTGATTAATCCGGGAACCGAGTTTTGATTTCGTCCTGAAATTTTCTCTTAGTTTTTTTAGTTCGTTACAGGAGCAAACTTAAAAAACCATACAAAAATGGCGTGTTTTTAAAGGGGAATTTAAGATCATTTTAGCAAAAAATGTATCAGGAGCTATTTTAGTCCCTCTGTTGGGTAGATAGCGCTTCCGTCAAGGCGACTGCTGCCTAAAGAGTCACCCCACAAGAGATTTCTTGTGGGGTTTCTCTTTTTATAGGCAATTTGTATTTGAAACAGTTCTGGTACCTCTGTACTAATAGCCGGATGATCCAGCCACTAGCCGGGGTGTTTGGCGCAACACTCACCGGATTGTTCGGATTTTACGTTGGGAGGTCCCTCGGGAGTGTCGCCCTGACATTTTCCCGAGGGACCGGTTCCCTACTAACAAGATTAATCGTTTTCATTCTGATTCCCCTATTTTACCCTTCGATTCAACCAGATATCGATAAGCCAGGTTAAATAATTGAGCTAATATTTTTTTGGGGCTGATTACTTCGTAAACCACCATCTAAAGTTTGTTTCCCACCAGAATATGGAATTACAGCAGGAATTGTAGAGAGATTTGACGTTTGGGAACTGATCGTGTTAGCCTATTAATCGTCCAATATGTAGACCGGTTCGCCATAATAACGAATTGCACCTGCACCTTGCCGTCTAAGCAACATTTCATGGAGCCAACGGTTTTTTCTCTTGCAGAGAACGTTCGGACATCAAGGTCTCGAGAGCTATGTTGAGACGCAAGATACGGCCGGGTACCAGAAAACGCGTTATTCCGGCCGGAAAGTGCTTATTTCCCGATTGAGTGGCCTGCATGACCTGATCGGGTGAAAACACTGGATAGATAACTAACGCGGTCATTCCCTCATATTCATGTTGCAGTGATATGATATCTTGGCTGAGGGTCCTTTCAACCTTCCCAGCCTCCATATAAGTAGCAGTTAATGCATTGAGCGCATCCAAACGATTTTCTCCGCTGGCCGCATAGACCACGAAGCTGGCCCCGGTAACAGTTTTCAGCCGGCACAGGCCACCGTATTCGAACATAACATCGGCCGATCGACCAGATTCGACCCGTTCTAATCTGACCAGCGGTAAGTTATCGAGCATCTTCACGAGATCATCGGGAGCGATGTCACTAATGACATGACGCCAGGCATGCAACTCAAGCCCTGCTTCAAGTGATGTGAGTTGGACGATGATATGGGGAAAACCTAGCTGGCGCATGGCGTTAGTGCGGCTTGCTCCGTCGAGAACAATGTAGTTTTCGCCAGATTCGATAACGATGGGTGGACTTCGCAATAATCCGTCCGCTTCAATCCGGTCAGCCAGTCTGTCAACGCGCTTGGGGTCGACATCTTCATGGCAAAGAACACGATCTAGCGAAACGACTCTCAGCGGCAAAATCGTTTCAACTGGGATGTCTTGAAGTATTTCGGCGATCTTTTCGGCTACTGTCATTGAAGCCGCTTTCTGGGCATCTTCAGTACTGGCGGCGATATGGGGAGTGGCGATAACTCGCTCATGTCGAGCTAAGAGGCTATCGACGGCCGGTTCCTGAACAAAAACGTCAAGGGCAGCGCCGCCAAGGATTCCTTCATCAAGAGCCTGCAGTAATGCTTGCTCGTCAATGATATCTCCTCTGGCCGTATTGATTAGGTAGGCAGTGGGCTTCATTCGCCTAAACTGTTCAGCGCCCATCATGTTTTTGGTTTCTGGGGTAATGGGCACATGCAATGAGACAAAATCACTGCTGGCTAGTAACTCATTCAGATCAACCGTCTGAAAATCTCCAGCGAGGCCCAATTCTGGCGTCGACCGCCTTTGATTCACCAATATTTTTAAGCCGAAGGCCTGGGCTCTAGTGGCTACTTCCCGTCCGATGCGGCCAAAACCAACGATGCCTAATGTTTTCCCGTTAAGCCCGGTACCCATGAGACTTTTTTTATCCCAACGACCGGCCTTGAGACTCAAGTCAGCACTCGGCAATCGCCTGGCCAGAGACAAAAGAAGACCCATCGTATGCTCAGCAACAGCCACAGTATTGACCCCAGGGCTGTTAACGACCTCGATCCCTCGCTTTCGGGCGGCGATGACATCAATATTATCCAAACCGGAGCCGGCCCGGCCGATTACCTTCAGGTTGAGACCATGTTCAATTACGTGAGCCGGAAGTTTGGTGGCGCTGCGCACAATAACCGCTTCATAACCAGGAATGAGTTCAATCAGTTCCTCAGAAGTAAGCCCCAGATGCGTATCAACATCGGCAATTTGACTCAATAATTCAGCACCGGCCGGATCAATGGCATCGCAAATTAGCACTGTTGGACGGCGGCTATCCACATGTTCGGTCATGTTTGTATCTCTCTTTTGGTGGGTATTAATTAATCCCCGGTATTTCTGTGTCAGTAGGGTTGATTACTCGGCTCAGGGCCCTTTAGTCTGCCCTTACTGGCTGATTGAGGAAAGTTGAGTTGGTCGCTCCACTGACGATGGCGGATGTTTTTGGGCAAATACCAACTTGCCCGCGACGATTGTAGCGACAACGTGGAAGGAAGGGGTTAAAAGCACCAGATCGGCGTCATAGCCGGGCAAGATCTGGCCTTTGCGATGAGAAAGTCGCAAAAGGGTCGCCGGCGTCGTGGTAATCGTCTGCACAGCTTCGGCCGGGGCACAACCTGTCCAGTTTATAAGATTACGTAATGCCTGGTCCAAAGATAGAATAGAGCCAGCCAGAGTCTCATCGTCTAACGTGGCCTTATCCTGGCTGACGTTCACTTTAAAATCGCCAAGATAATAAGTGCCCGGCGGCTGCCCTAAGGCGGCCATAGCATCGGTGACTAGATTCAGCCGGCCGTCGCTGGTCATATGCCAGATTAATTTAATCAGAGATGGATGGACATGTAATCCATCGAGGATAAGACCAATGGTAACGCGTTCATCGGCCAGCATTGCCCCAATCAGACCAGGTTTGCGGTGGTGCAAGGTGGGCATGGCGTTGAACAGATGGGTAGCGTAGCGAATACCGGCGGTGATTCCGTTGCGAGCATCGTCAATACCAGCCAAGGAATGTCCGGCACCGGCGATGACTCCGCGTTCGGTTAAGATGGCTACAAGCTCGAAAGCACCCAGGAGTTCAGGAGCGAGCGTCACCATTCGGACGCCCATTTCAGGCGTCCAGCTAACCACGTCGTTAAGCGAAGGCGGCCGCAAATAAGCCGGATTATGAGCCCCTCGCTTGGCCGGATTCAGGAATGGACCTTCCAAGTGAAGACCCAGGCCGGTTGCACCTTTGTAATTGCCAGACGGTCCCTCAAGCCAAATCGACTGAGCCAGGCGCACTGTTCTTAAAGGCGAGGTAATAATGGTTGGCAAAAAGGAGGTCACCCCATATTGTGGTAGTCCCCCTCCAACCTGCCACATTGTTTCGGGATTGTGCGTAAAATCATGGCCAAAGGCACCGTTGAACTGTAGATCCATAAATCCAGGCGCCAGTAAAAGTCCCTGACCATTGATAATCTGAGCGCCTTGCGGAGTTTTTAATTGGTCTAGCGTTCCCATGGCTTCGATCCGCCCCTGATTAATAAGCACATTACCATGGACAATGGTACGAGACGGCGTGATTATCGTGGTATCAGAGATGAAAAGCATCGCCTAATATTGCCCTTATTCAAATGCAACAAGTCGAATCGGTGAGAAGCTACTTACTGGAATAATTCAAGAAACTCTTAATAAAAATAGTACCACACTAAGACAAGTCATTCTACAAATTGCTCCATCCGGGTTCAAGCATAGAATAAAAAGATCTTCTTGTTGCTTTTCACCACAATTGGGTAGCTCAGGCTTAAATATTGACGGGTCGGCCACTGGCAGCCGATTCATAGGCAGCCAAGGTAATGGCCAATGCCTGGTAGCCGTCCTCGCCAGTTACCATAGGGGGTCGATTCTGGCGAATGGCGGAAACAAACTCATCGACAAGTCCTTGGTCGGCATCGGAGCCCCAATAGAGCCAGGCGTTCGCTGGCGGCTGCTGAGTAAACCGATTTAGGTTTTGACTAAAAGCATCGATAATCGTCAGACTTCGTTCGGCTATAATCTCCATGGTTAGTCCGCCCCAGGTGGGATAATTGAGAGGTTTGCTCCAGCTGGCGTCGATAGAAGCGAAGGTGCCATCGGCGAAGGTCAGCATAATCAGTCCGGCCGTTTCAACGTCAACTGTTTCCGCATGCATGATGCGATTTATTTGGGCGAAGACCTCGACAACCTCGCTGCCTGTATACCAGCGCAAAATGTCAGCCAGGTGAACTGTGTGATCCATCACGGCGCCGCCCCCGGCCAATTTCTTATCAACAAACCAGGCACGTTCATTTATGGGCATACGTCCCTGGTTCGTCGTGCTATATAAATAAACCTTGCCCAGATGCCCTTGATCGAGGCGTTCCTTCAGCTGAACGACCGGGGAATTAAAACGCATTGGAAAGGCGGTCATTAAGGTCACGCCAGCTGTGCGACAAGCATCAATGATGGCTTGGGCATCGGTCAACGTCGTGGCCAATGGTTTCTCACAGAGCACGTGGACACCGGCCGCGGCGGCCATTTCAGCCAAAGGCCGGTGATAGATATTTTCCGAACAAATGATGACAGCCTCAACCGCTTCTAGTAGGGCCGGGTAATTGGGAAAGTAGTGGGTGTTATTTTCCTGGGCGTAGCGACGGCCGCGGGAAGCATCATCATCAGCCAGGCCAATCAATTGTACTCCGGGACTTTGCCGTATGTTGAGGATATAGGCTTCGGCGTGGAGATGGGCAAAACTCATAATTCCAATCTTCATAGGAATCTCCCAATATGAATGACCTTAACAACTTCTAAGCGCATGAGAGCAAATAAGATTTAGCGTAATAAAGTACCCGATATAAAAAAATGTGCTGGTTCAGTTCCTTGGACTTTGTTTGTTTCCTGCAACTTAAGACAGAAACACGCTCAATTAGATAATGGATCTAATTGAATCGCCTGGCCCGTTTCCACCGATTCAATAGCTGCTAGAGCAATTTGAAGGGCAGCTAGGCCTTCGACGCCACTGACCGCGATCGGCGCATCATGAGCCAAACTATCGTAAAAAGATTTAATTTGGGTCGTATAAGGATCCTCAGCTAAAGGACTGCCAGGTTGGGGCACGTCTGGGGCCTTATCATCAGAGCGATGCTCATGAATTTTAACGGCCGCATGTTGTTCTGAATCGGTTTGAATCCAACCGTTGGAGCCGGCGATTTCCAGGGCTGTACGGAATAACGGCGGAGGATAGGCCCAGGAGCCCTCGACATGGGATAAGGCTCCATTCGTATGTTTCAAGATAACCAAAGCATGGTCGACGGCCGCTTCTGGGTGGCTGGTCTTAAGGCGTTTGGCAAAAACGCTTTCAACTTCCCCGGCAACCCAGCGGGCATAGTCAAAGTCATGGATCATCATGTCGAGAATAACCCCGCCGGACTTAGACATATCTACAAACCAGTTGTCTTCTGCCTTTTTTGGCTGAAAGGCGCCTCGCCGCAGCCGAAGAACGGCCGGTTGGCCAATCTCGCCGGCCGCAACCTGAGCTTTAGCGGCAGCATATTCAGGGAAAAAGCGAACGACGTGGGCAACCATAAGCTTCACGCCAGGCTGCTCACAGGCAGAGATTATTTCTTGAGCCTGATTCAGGGTACGGGCGAGTGGCTTCTCACAAACAATATCCTTCCCGGCAGCCGCCGCAGCCAAGGCCATTTCATGATGCAGATGGGTTGGGGTGCAGATATCGACCACATCTACTTCAGGTAATAAACTGGCCAAATCGGGGAAAACCCGGCCGCCATACAAGCGGCTTAATTCAGTAGCCGATTTGTTATGCCGGCTTACGATTCCGGTAATCGTAGCCGGTGTGTTGGACCAGCCCCGGGCATGGGTTTGGCCCATCGAGCCACTGCCGATTATTCCGATACGCATCAATAACCCCCTTTGAGATGTCAGGAGCTAACTGGTGTTGGACTACTTAACCGCCCCAGAAGTAATGCCCCGAATTAATTGGCGGGAAAAGATCAGATAGAGAATGAGTATGGGCACCATGGCCAAAGTCAAGGCCGCCAAGATAGCATTCCAGTCACTAACAAATTGTCCCAAAAATTGCTGAGCGCCAAGAGTAACCGTTTTGGTCGATTCGCCAGGTGCCAGGATGAGCGGAAACCAGAGATCATTCCAGACGGGAATCATGATAAAAACCGCGACCGTCGCTACGGCCGGGCGAACCAGCGGCAAAACCAAACCAAAAATTCGATACTCGCTGGCGCCATCAACGCGGGCTGCTTCCTTTAATTCTCGAGGAACCTGGCGCATAAATTGCGTCAGTATAAATACAGATAGTGGCAGTCCCATGGCCACATACACCAGTATGAGCGAAAGGAGATTGTTCACCAGGCCTAGAGAAGAAACGAGCCGCAAAATGCCCACGGTTCCCAGGCGAATAGGAATCATGATCCCCAGGGCCAGATAGAGACCTAAAAAGGTGTTACCTCGGAAGTTATATTCCGAAAGGGCAAAGGCAGCCATCGACCCCATGAGCAGGATCAGCAAGATGGAGACCACTGTCACGACGAGGCTATTCAAAAAATATTGGTCAAAGTTGGCCCGCTGTATAATCGTCTCATAACCGACCAAACTGAAAGTTTCTGAATTTGGCAGACTAAGCGGTTCGCCGAAAATTGCTTTTCGTTCTTTGAACGAATTAAGAACGATCAAAATGATGGGAAACATGGCGATTACGGCGTAAGTAATCAGAACCACGTGAGGGATCACTGAGTTGGTGAGTCGATAACTCAAGGTGGGTTTCGCTTTTATCTCCATTAGCAGTGCTCCATTTTAGATATCATAGGTGGCGATCCGACGTTGCCAGCCATATAGATAGAGAGCGACTCCGGTAAGGATGATCAACAGCATCATTCCGGCAACCGTAGCGCCCATGGTGGGATTACCAAGCTGCAATTGTTGGCCAAAGAAGGTCCGGTAAAAGAGGGTGCCCATGATGTCCGTGGAAAAATTGGGCCCAGCCGGGGCGCCCTTAATGGTGTAGATCAAGTCAAAGGCATTAAAATTACCGACATAGGTCAAAATAGCCACGATGCCCACGACGGGTAGGATGAGGGGAAATTTGACTCGCCAAAAGACGACCCAATCGGTGGCGCCATCCACATAAGCCGCTTCACTTAATTCATGGGGGATGGCCAGCAGGGCAGCATAAAATAGCATCATAGGAATACCAACGAATTGCCAAACCGAGATGAGGGACAAGGTAATAAGCGCCGGCCCCTCCAAACCCAACCAGGGCCGAAATAATGCTTCCAGGCCGAAAAATCCTAAAAATCCTTCGGCGATGCCCCATAAGGGACTGAGGATAAGCTGCCAGGCAAAACCAATGATTACCACCGAAAGCATCGTAGGAGCGAATAAGATCGTTCGGTAGGCGCCCCGGCCGCGCAACTGCCGCCTTGTCAACAAAGCAGCTAGAAACAGGCCAATGCTGTTTTGCACGACCATATGAATCAGAAAAAAGACAAAGTTATGGCGCAGCGCAGCCCAGAATCGATCCGACCAAAGATCATCGGTCAATAAGGTTACGTAGTTTTGTAGACCTACAAATACATCATTGGTCGCGCCAAAGGCTTCGCCAGGTGAGTAAAAACTGAGCCGCAGTGAGTTCAACAAGGGGAAGATCATAAATATGGAATAAACGATGACAGCGGGGGCGAGGAAAACGACGATGTGGGTGGGAAATTTCTTGCGTTTACGCTTTGGCGCTCCAGTTACAGCCATAAACCTACTCCCATTTGACGATATAAACGAATAAGCGCTGAATTTCCCCGCAGGCTGGCCCAACTTATAGGGACCTAAGCCTGCGGGGTCTAATTGATTATGAAAGGGTTCGTTTTATTGTGGTTCGTACCACGAATCGAGGCCGGCCTGAATTTCGGCGGCCGCTTCTTCCGCTGTTAATTCGCCATTCACGACCAAGGCGCTGATCCGCCAGAGCTCGTTCTCAAGATTCGGCTCGCCACGCGATAGAATCTGGTAGGAGTTGCGGATAGTGGTCTGGCATTCCTGGCGCCAGTCCAGGAATACCTGAGCCAAGGGATCCTCAAGGGTGACGTCAAAGTCGCCCATGGTGAAGAAGCCAGGCACAGCATTGGTATACATCTCACCAAATTCGGCTGTCGCCATCCAACTCAGGAAAGTCTTTACTTCTTCCGGATGTTCCGTGGCTGTGTTCATGCCCATGGCGATGTCAACATGGTCGCTGATATAACATTCATCGCCACTGGACGCCACCGGCGGCTTGAAGGCGCCCAATTCAAAGTCCCCCTGGCGGCGGAAAAGCGGTATTTCCCACGAGCCGGTGGGATATATGGCCGCCTGGCCCAAGGTAAACAGGTTCTGGGAATCGGTGTATGGTTGGGCTTCAAAACCACTGGGTAAGTAGGGGGCCCAGTCGGCTAGCTCTTGCCAGGTAGCCACATATTGGGGATCGGTGTATTTTTCGGTTCCCGCGATGAGGGCATTACGACCCTCCTCGCCCTTCCAATAATTTGGACCAATGTTTTGGAAACCCATGGTGGCGGCTTCCCAGGCATCGGGGGTGCCCATATCCAGGGCTTCGTAGGTGCCATCAGCCTTGATAGCATCCAGTAGGGCAAAGAACTCTTCGCGAGTTTCAGGTTCTGATAGACCAAGCTCGTCAAAGATATCTTTGTTGTACATGAAGCCATGGATTACCGAGGCCATGGGCACACAGAAGACAGTGGAACCATCATCGGTGATCCAGGCGCTCTTGGCGACGTCGCCGAAGTTTTCCAATCCGGCTAAGTCGGTAATGTCAGCTAGATGACCTTGCTCGTAATGACCGAGCGAAGTGTCAAAAGGCCGGCAGGTTATCAGATCACCGGCAGTACCACCTTCCAGCTTGACATTAAGTATGCCATTGTATTCAGCCGGCGCTGTGGGATTGAAGACCACTTCGATATCAGGGTGCTGGGCATTAAAAGCTGGGATCAAAATATCCTGCCAGATGGTTATGTCGTCATTACGCCAGCTTTCGATAGAAATCGAAACCATTTCGCCTGATGGCTCTTCAGCAGCCGGTTCTTCTGCGGCCGGTTCTTCTGCGGCCGGTTCTTCCGCGGCTGGCACTTCAGTTGGTTCTTCTTCCTGGCCACCACAAGCAACCAGGGCCAAGGCCAGTAATAATGTCACTAGCAATATGAGTCTTTTTAACATTCGTCTCTTCTCCTTATTTGTAAAGTTATGTCAAGTATTTGTAAGTGTGTAAAGCACCGATTGCTGACTGCTAATCTTATGGCGCTCTCAACATCTTAAGCACTCATGCAGTCGATTATCCTAATTCTTAATTATTTACCTCCTTTAGACCTGGGTTCTAATGTAAGTATTCAA
>PVMS01174646.1_pt1 | contig 11651 bp, 10 predicted proteins | sample 1853461 | NCBI WGS metagenome assembly PVMS01 (sample SAMN08582032, study PRJNA380276) | Marine sediment metagenome, whole genome shotgun sequencing project. | isolation source: ocean sediment barecode stripped | collected 2017
CCTGTTAATCCCAAGATGTTGTGATAATAGATTGATGGTGACAAACATACCAGGCTTTAAATTTTGCTTTCGAAGCTCAAAACGCAAATGTTCGTAGACTTGACTTCTGAGAAGGTGAAAATTGTTTTGAATGCGCATCTTCATGAGATTTCTTCCTTTATTAAGATGGGGCGTTCTGTTTGTTGTGCATTAGTATATTAACATACTAATATATTAGTCAAGAGAATTTTTTTATTTTTTTATAAAAACATCATAATTATTTAGCAACCCGCTATTAACGAGGCTTTCGCGTTTAACTTTAAGCACATCGACTTTACCTATTATTGTATATTTGAAGCAAGACCATTTTTTGATAGAATTTCTTAAGGTACCAGTGGTCTCAAAATTTTACTATTCATACCAGTTGAAGGCGATCAGCATGTAATGAGCTATGTAAAAATTTTTTACCGTCAAATATCCAAACTATAAAAACTTGTATTTTATCTGTCTGTTTGCTATTAGTTATAATATAGCTGAAATGTGAAAATTTAAAATCAAAATTGACAACTAAGAATTTATATTAATGGAGGCGTTATAATGAAAAATGTGGTTATTGTAAGTGGAAGCAGAACACCGGTTGGATCTTTTGGAGGTTCCTTAAAAAGTGTGCCGGTTGTTGAACTTGGTACTTATGTTATGAAAGATGTTCTTAAAAGAGCAGGATTGAGACCTGCTGTGGATGCATCTGAAAATGAGTTCTCTCCTGATACTTTAAAAGATCAGGGTATGATTGATCTTGAGAAAAAGGGATATGATTATGATGACTCTTTAAATCCTGTTTTTATTGATGAAGTTATCATGGGTAATGTTCTCCAGGCAGGGCAGGGGCAGAACACTGCAAGGCAGGCAATGATTGCAGCAGGTATTTCGCGCCAGAGTGCCGGCTTTACAATCAATAAAATATGCGGTTCCGGGCTTAAGGCAATCGCCCTTGGTGCCCAGGCCATTATGACAGGAAGTGCAGACGTAATTCTTGCAGGCGGCCAGGAAAGCATGAGCAATGCTCCCATGGCATTGACCAAGGCAAGATGGGGACATAGAATGGAACTTACCGGAGTGGGGCCTGTCCATGACTTGATGGTATATGATGGATTATATGAGATTTTTTACGGATACCACATGGGGCTTACTGCTGAAAATATTGTAGAAAAATACGGTATTACAAGAGAAGAGCAGGATCAGCTGGCTGTATTGAGCCACAGCAGAGCATTTGCAGCTGTAAATGACGGCACATTTGCACAAGAAATAATACCTGTTGTGATTAAATCCAGAAGGGGTGACACCATTGTTGATAAGGATGAACGCCCCATGGAAACCAGCATGGAGAAAATGGCAAAATTACGTCCTGCATTTAAAAAAGATGGAAGTGTTACAGCAGGCAATGCTTCCGGCATCAATGATGCAGCAGCAGCAGTGCTTTTGATGACCGAAGAGAAGGCAGATGAACTTGGCCTTGAAAAACTTGCAAAAATTAAAGCCTTTTCCTCGGGCGGGCTTGATCCAGCCTATATGGGTCTGGGCCCTGTGCCTGCTGTAAGAAAAGTATTAAAGCAGACAGGCATGACCATTGACGACATTGATATGATTGAATTAAACGAGGCTTTTGCTGCCCAGGCAATAGGATGCATGAGAGAGCTGAACATTGATGTTGAAAAACCCAATGAACTCGGTTCCGGTGTTTCCATTGGTCACCCAATAGGATGCACAGGTGCAAGACAGATGGTTACTGCCATCAACCAGATGAAAAGAAAATCCTACTCCACCGGTCTTATTTCAATGTGTATTGGCGGTGGCATGGGTATGGCAATGATCATAGAAAGATAAAGATTTTTCCTTTACTTGGATACATTAAAATGGTAGAAAACTTAAAGTTTTTAAACATTTAAAATAGATGCATAAAAGGGTGTTTTAATTATGGATATTCCCCGGAAAATCGGCATATTAGTCTTTACCGGCGTGCCAGCTATTGTAGGCGGCGGTATACTTTATCATTTTTTTGGAAGTTATATTCCTGTCGCTATATATGAGATGCTTCTTATTATGGCGGCCATTGGAATCGTAAGAAATTAAAGCAAGATAGATAGATTGGTGAAATGTTGGAGCAAAATATCTCCCAGAGAGCAGTGTTTGTATTTTTTCTTGTTCTATTCTGTATTGCCATCGGGCTTGCAGGAAACCTGATTGCTCCTTTTTTTGCCATTATTATTCTTGGAGTAGTTTCCACCGGGGTCTTTAGCCCGGTTTTCAATTTTTTTTTAAAAAAGCTGTCACCCAAACTTGCCTCTGTATTAACCTGTGTGGTGATTTTTGTTGTTGTTTTGATCCCTGTTGTTTTTTTTGTTGGAGTCGTGTCCAAAGAGGCATTTAATCTCTATGTCATGGCAAGGGATGCAGTTTTTTCAAATCAATTAAAAGATCTGCTTGAAAGTACAAAGGCCCTTGAACGATTCAATGATCTTTTAATACGAGTCGGGATTGAAAAAACAGTGACCTGGGATGAACTGATCAGACCAATTTCTGAGCTTGGAAAATTTGTGGGATTCTCTCTGTTTGAACAGGCCAGATTTATCACATCCAATGTGTTTAATCTTGTGTTGTATTTTTGTTTAATGCTTATTGTGGTTTTTTATATGCTCATAGATGGGGATAAGTTTATTAAGTATGTGTATGATTTATCTCCTCTGTTGGATGAACACGATGAAAAGCTTTTTGAAAAATTTAAAGACATGGCAGGAGCTGTTCTGATTGGCAATGGTCTTGGAGGATTGATTCAGGGTGTTGCAGGCGGTATTGTCTTTTTCTTTTTCGGGTTTAACTCTCCATTTTTATGGGGCGTTATCATGGGATTTCTGGCTTTTTTGCCCATACTCGGGATCGGAATTGTATTAATTCCAACTGCAGCAATTCTAATGCTCAAAGCAAAGATTGGCGCAGCAATTTTTATCCTTGGGTTTTATGCTGTGCTCTCCTGGGGGATTGAATATATTTTTAAACCAAAAGTAGTTGGAAACAGGGTAAGTATGCACCCTTTGATTGTATTTTTTGCAATTATCGGAGGACTTAAAACTTACGGCCTTCTCGGCATTATTTATGGGCCTTTGATTGCTACCGGGTTTTTAACCCTTGCAGATATATATTTTTCAAGTTTTCAGTTTATGGTTGAACCTGAAAAGTTTTCACGGGGGATTGAAATGGTGCAGCACACGTCAAACAAAGAGAGAAAGAGCAAATAAAATTTAAATTAAGTTTTTTATAATAAGAGGCATTTGAACAGTGTTCAATATTCAAAGGTCTCAAAAGATTAAGTTGGAGAGAAAAATTTGATAATTAATAAAGACATTAATGTGACCAGCATAGAAAAAGAGATGAAACAATCCTATCTTGAATATGCCATGAGTGTCATAATTGGAAGGGCACTGCCCGATGTTCGTGATGGATTAAAACCGGTTCACAGGCGTTCTCTTTATGCCATGCAACAGGCAAGGAACGACTGGAATAAATCTTATAAAAAATCTGCCCGTATTGTTGGCGATGTTATGGGTAAATATCATCCCCATGGTGATGCTGCAATTTATGATACCAGTGTCAGAATGGCCCAGGATTTTTCTTTAAGATATACCCTTGTTGACGGCCAGGGTAACTTTGGATCTGTGGATGGTGATTCGCCTGCTGCAATGAGGTACACTGAAATCAGGATGCAGAAGATTGCCCACCAGATGCTGGTGGATCTTGAAAAAGAGACTGTTGATTTCATACCTAATTATGATGAGACCCTTGAGGAACCAACAGTTCTGCCCACAAAATTTCCTGCACTGCTTGTTAATGGATCTTCCGGCATTGCCGTTGGTATGACAACCAACATCCCGCCCCATAACATTAAAGAGGTTATTGCAGGGTTAGAGCAACTTATTGATAATCCTTTAATGACTATTGACGAGTTAATGGAATATATTCCAGGGCCGGATTTTCCAACCTATGGCCATATCTTTGGCACCAAAGGTATCCACGAGGCTTATCACTCAGGGCGTGGTATTATCATCCTTAGAGCAAAGGTTGAGGTGGAGGAAAATCAAAAAAATGGTCAGGAAACTATTATTGTCACCGAGCTTCCATACCAGGTCAACAAGGCAAAAGTTGTGGAAAAAATAGCCGAACTCATGCGGGACAAGGTTATTACAGGGGCATCCTTTGTCAGGGATGAATCTGACCGTGACGGAATGAGAATGGCCATTGGACTTAAAAGAGGACAGATTGCCGAAGTTGTAATTAATCAGCTCTATAAACATACTAATATGCAGTCAAGCTTTGGTATTATTTTTCTTGCTGTTGTAAATAACAGACCTCAGCTTTTGACCTTAAAAGAAATTTTGAGCCATTTTATTGATCATCGCAGAAATGTCATTGCCAGGAGAACAAAATTTGATTTAAGAAAGGCCAAAGAGAGGGCACATATTCTTGAAGGCCTTAAAATTGCCCTGGATAATCTTGATGAAGTAGTCGCTTTGATCCGGGCATCAAAATCACCTGAAGAAGCAAAGAATGGGTTAAGAGCCAAATTCACCCTGACTGCTGTCCAGGCCCAGGCAATACTGGATATGAGGCTTCAAAGGCTGACAGGACTTGAAAGAGAAAAAATTATTAGTGAGTATGAATCTCTTTTAAAGGATATTGCCTGGTATAATGAGATCCTTTCAAGTGATGAAGTTGTCCGGGGGTTGATTAAAGATGAACTCTCTGAACTTGATGAAGAATTTGGTGATGCAAGAAGGACACGAATTGTAGAGCGCACAGCTGAGATAAGCCTGGAGGATTTGATAACCCAGGAAGATATGGTTGTAACCATAACAAGAAGCGGTTATATCAAGAGAAATCCAATTACACTCTATACAAGTCAGCACAGGGGCGGCAAAGGGAAAAAAGCCATGGGCACAAAGTCTGATGATTTTGTTGAGCATCTTTTTGTGGCATCAACCCACTCTACTTTTCTGTTTATTACCAATTTTGGAAAGGTTTACCAGTTAAAAGTATATGAACTGCCCATGGCAGGGCGTTCAAGCCTTGGTCAGGCAATTGTCAATATGCTGAAGCTTGATGAGGGTGAAAAACTTGCCACAGTATTAACCGTTGATGAATTTGTGGAAGACAAATATGTTGTTATGGCCACAAAAAAAGGAAGAGTCAAGAAAACTGATCTTATGGCATATTCAAGGGCAAGATCCGTAGGCCTTATAGGTGTTAAACTTGCCGACGGCGATGAATTGATTTCTGCAAGAATTACAGACGGTAATATGACTGTTTTCCTTGGATCTGAAGGAGGCAAGGTAATTCGTTTCCATGAAAATGATGTCAGGGCGACTGCAAGAGGTTCCATGGGTGTTCGTGGAATGAGAATTGATCCTGACTCCAGGATTGTTGGAATGGAAGTCCTGGGGCTTGAAGCAACATTGCTTACAATTACAGAAAATGGTTTTGGTAAACGTTCCAATGTTGAAGAATACAGGGTTCAAAAGCGTGGCGGTAAGGGTGTTTTTTCCATTAAAACTTCAAAGCGTAATGGTAAGATGGTTTCCCTGGTCCTTGTTGATGATAAAGATGAAATAATGATGGTGACAGATAAGGGCAAGCTGATTAGAACAACTATGCAGGGTGTTAATATTATCAGCAGAAATACCCAGGGTGTCACGCTTATAAATCTCTCTTCCGGGGAAAAACTCATTGGCATAGCAAGACTTCCCGAAGAAGATGATAAACCACAAGAAGATAATGATAACTCTGATGAAGGCAGCAGCCCTGAAAATAATAATCAGGACAATAATAATCAGGACAACGATGATCAAAATAACAGCAATCAGGATGGGGACAACCTGAATGGAGAGACCGCAGGATCTACCGAGTCATAAAGGAGAAGGACATAGAAAAAGGCTGCGTGAAAAATTTTTACAAAGCGGCCTTAAGGGATTTCATGATTATGAAGTCATAGAGCTGCTGCTCTCTTTGAATACCCCGAGAAAGGATTGCAAAGAGAGTGCAAAACTGCTTTTAAAGCAATTCAAGACCCTGCAGGGAGTTTTTGAAGCAGAGAGTAAGGCATTGTGCCGGATAAAAGGGGTAGGACCTGCAAATTCCTTTGGCATTAAGTTGATTAAAGAGGTGTCTGACAGGTATCTTGAAAATAAAATTATTTCCAAGGATGTGGTTCAGAACCCGCAGGATCTGAAGCAATACCTTAACCAATTAATTGGTTATAAGACAAAAGAGGTGTTTGCAGGAATCTTTCTTGATGCCAGAAACAGGGTTCTGACATCCAGAATTCTTTTTAAAGGAACTTTGACAACAAGTTCGGTATATCCAAGGGAAGTCATAAAGGAGGCATTGCAGCATAATGCCGCAGCTGTAATTTTTGCGCACAATCATCCTTCTGGAGATGTTGAACCTTCAAAAAGTGACATAAGGATTACAAAAGATCTTTTTTTTGCCTTAAAATATGTGGGAATTGTTTTGCATGAGCATATGATTGTAGGAAGTGAAGGCTTTTACAGTTTTGCAGGCCAGGGCCTGATATCAGAATTTAACAAAGAGTTCCAGAAAGCCATATGAACCAGAAGAATCAAAAAGATTATATACCTGACTGTTTTGGTATCATTGATAAAGTTTTTCCCATGACAGATATGGGATTAAGACAAACCCCAAATTCCTGTTATGACCGCTGCTCTGTTAAAATGAAAACAAAATGTCTTGCACGGGCAATGACTACAAGAGGTGGTGTTAAACTTGAAGAGGAGATAATTGAAAGAGGAGTTAGGTCAGGATCCATTAATTTTTTTGAGCGCTGGTCCCGCAAAAAACAGGTACACAATAGAATGAAAAACAGATAATTATTCATAATTAATTCTTAAAGTAAATAAGGGGAGATTGTGAAATCTTTAAAAGATATTAATGTAAGATCAAAAAGAGTCTTTGTAAGGGTAGATTATAATGTACCCCTTGACGAGTACTTGAATATTACAGATGATAACAGGATATTGGCGACCCTGGATCTGATTCAGTATCTTTTGGAACAAAATGCAAAAATTATTCTGGCTTCTCATCTCGGAAGGCCAGATGGTAAGAGAGACGCAAAATTAAGCCTGGCTCCCGTGTGTAAAAGATTGTCTGAATTAATGAAAAAAGAGATTCTATTTGCAGATGACTCAGTTGGTGAAAAAGTCTCCAAAATGGTCGCTCAATTAGATGATGGCCAGATTCTGCTTTTAGAAAATTTAAGATTCCATAATGAAGAGAAAGAGAATGGCGAGGAGTTCTCAAAACAACTTGCAGATCTTTGTGATATTTATGTAAATAATGCGTTTGCTGTTTCCCATCGGGATCAGGCATCTGTTACCGGTATTCCAAAATTTGCAGCTGTTTCTGTGCCGGGATTCCTGCTTGAAAAAGAGGTGCAGGCATACTACGATTCTGTAGAAAATCCCAAAAAACCTCTAGTGGCAATAATTGGTGGAGCCAAGGTATCCAGTAAACTTGCAGCCCTTGAGAATATGCTTAATTTTGTTGATAAACTTATTATCGGTGGTGCCATGGCAAATACATTCTTGAAAAGTCAGGGCTGTGATACCAAAGGATCAATGATTGAGAAAGATCTTCTATCCAAGGCACAGGATATAATTGAAAAAGCAAAAGAGAAAAATATTGAACTTTTACTTCCAGTAGACTTGATTTGCGGTGATAAGCTGGATAAAAATGCCGAGGTAAAAGAGGTTTTGCTAGATGAAATTCCAGACAGATGGATGGCTCTCGATATTGGCCCAAAGACTGCCCAAATATACGCCGGAGCTATTAAAGATGCAAAAACAATTGTATGGAATGGCCCCATGGGGGTTTTTGAAATGGACAAATTTATGTCGGGAACAAAGGTCATAGCCAATGCCATTGCAGATTCATCTGCTTTTTCTGTTGTGGGCGGTGGAGATACTGTGCTTGCAGCAAAACTTTGCAGTGTAGCAGAAAAAATCAGTTATATTTCAACAGGTGGAGGAGCGTTTCTGCATTTAATGGAAGGAAGGCAATTGCCTGGAATGGTCGCTTTGAAGTAATTATAAAGGGAGTATGTTATGTACTGTACGCACAGAGATTGTTTAAGCAGGGAGGAAAAACTTAGAAGATCTTATTATGAAGCGTTACGCGATGAGCTCGATCAATTTGTTTTAGGATACTCTCTTGTCGGCTCTTATAATAATTTTCTTCGATTGCGCTCACCATACCCCTTTGTGGAACTCAGAGAGCTCAAACCCAGAGCAAGAATACCTGCAGTTGAATTTGATGCACAAAATTCATTTTTGATTATTTTTTCTGAAGATTTTATTGAGAAAAAGCATAAAAAATATATCAGATACTTTGATGCCAATAAAACAACAAAAAATAATTTATTAAGACATAAATATTTTCCAGACGTGGAAAATTTCAACCGGGATATTAAATTTTTTAACACCGGTGAGTTCTTTGCATTATTAAGATCACTGCTTCCCATTGATTATGCTTTGCTGATTCAAAGAAACCAGCAAAGCAAAATAAAGTACGCATTAACACATTTTCATGTCAGAGTTGACTGGCCAATTACCCAGGCATCTGAAGAACTTGCAAGAGATTTAAGGTATATTTCAAAGGATCTTTATGAAAAAGGGGAACAATATGCTGAAGATTTCCAGAAAAAATTTTTTGAGTATTATGGTGTTCCGGTTCTGGCCGGAGGAAGAAGAACGGCAGCCATAGTTGCAGCCCAATATTTCAGGCAACTTCCGGGAATCACAACCATTTATGTTGCCTCCAGTGAATCCAGAAGTCTTTTAAGAATTGGAGAAAGAGGCACTTCCAAGGCAGTTTTGGTACAATTGTCTGATAAGGAGGTAAAAAAACTGGCTGAAAGTATAAACATAACCCAGAATAGTTTTACAAAAAAATTATGTGATTGCAAGGAATAAGAAAAATTTTGTCTGTATTTTAAATGTCAGATATAATTATACCAGTCATGCAGTAGCCCCGGCGGATAGAAAACTAAGAGAACTTAGTATTGATACAAACTGGCTCACTGTTGCTGAAGAGCATATTCTGCCCAAACCATCAGTATTAAAATATCCGCCTATCCCACATAAAATGGTATATTTATAATTTTTTGAGCATGGCAATCTCATCACAGTTGGGAAAACTGACACAGCCTATACAGTCTGCCCATATCTTGATGGGCAGTTCATTTTTATCAATGGTTTTAAAATCAAATTGCTTAAAAAAATCTGGCCGATATGTCAGTGTGAAAATATTTTTTATGTTAAAATATACTGCCTCCTGAATTGACCTCTCTGTTAGTGTGGAGCCTATCCCTCTGCCTGTAAAATCAGGATCAACAGCAAGTGATCGAATCTCAGCAAGATCTTCCCAGCAAAACTGCAGAGCACAGCATCCAACTATTTTGTTTTTTTCTGGATCTTCAAATACCCAGAAATCCCTTAGGTGATCATATAGTTTGCTTAAGGGTCTTGCCAGAAGTTCACCCTTTTTGCTGTAAAGTTGGAGCAGGGCATGGATAGCAATTACATCATTTAGAACAGCTTTTCTAATCATTATATAAAATTCTCTATGGGGTTTTTAAAATTCTTTTTATTTACATAAGATATTGTAAAATGTCAAACCAGGAATACTGAAAAACAGACGTTTATTCATAATTTGCGTATGATATCATTGGGCCGGCATTGAATGTCAAGATGGAGAAGAGCACATGTATTTGGATGAACTGCATCTACAGGATTTTTATCTGTGTCAAGAAGTTTTATTATTCTGGTTTTTACAGGCAGGCCTAATGGCGAAATCACCTCAATAACATCATCTTTCGTGAGTTTGTTTCGTATTTCAACCATGTAGCTTTGCTCTTTAGTGTGCCTGATTATTTTTCCGATAAAACTGTGGATTTTTCCATGGTGTCTGTTTTTGTAGTTTGGAAGTTGTTCCTCTGATTGGCCAAAATAAAACCCAGTACAATATTCTCTGTGAAAAACCTTGTAAAGTTCATCAATCCACCCCTGGTTTGTTTCATAACTGTCAGGTGATTCAATAAAAGCATCAATGGCATTCCTATATGTTTTTACCACAGAGGCAAGATAGTTTATGCCCTTCATTCTACCTTCTATTTTTAAGGATTTTATATTTGCATTAACAAGTTCCGGGATATGTTCAATCAAACAGAGATCTTTGGAATTAAATATATAAGAGCCCCTGCTGTCTTCCATTAACGGGTGATACTCATTGGGCCGCAACTCTTCAACAACTGAATATTTCCATCGGCATGGATGGCTGCAAAGACCCTGGTTACTGTCTCTCTTGCTTAAAAAATTACTTAAAAGACATCGCCCTGAATATGATACACACATGGCGCCGTGAATGAATGTTTCTGTTTCGATTTTACAATTGTTGGAAATTTCTTCTATTTCAACCAGGGAGAGTTCCCGTGCAAGGTTAACCCTTTTAACTCCAAGATCGTACCAGAATTTTGCCGCATTGATATTTGTTGTATTTGCCTGTGTGCTCAGATGGATATCAATATCAGGGATAATTTGTTTTGCCATCATAATTATGCCTGGATCAGATATAATAATTGCATCCGGAGCAATTTTTTCTGTTTTATTTAAAAAGTTTTCAATGGCTTTTTGATCATGGTTTCGTGAGTAGATATTACAGGCAAGATAGACTTTTACATTATGTTTATGTGCAAAAGCAACAGCATCAACCAGTTCTATGTCTGTGAAATTGCCTGAAAAATTTCTCAGGCTGAAATCCTTGCCGGCAAGATAGACAGCATCTGCACCATAGTGAATAGCGATTTCAAGTTTTTCAAAGTTGCCGGCAGGCGCTAAAAGCTCAGGCTTGTTCAGATGTCTTACTGTGACCACTCCCCACTCTCCAGTTTTAGTTTTTTTTTTAGATTCTTGAATGGTGCCCCCGGCAGGAATCGAACCTGCGCTCAAGGATTAGGAATCCTATGCTCTATCCACTGAGCTACGGGGGCTTTAGTAACGATTTAAAGGTTGTTCAATGATTTTTTGATTTGAGATTAAATAAATTTCCAACCCTGAAGTGTTATATTTAAAGTTTTTTATTATCCAAATCATAATCCTCATCCATGCGCAGGGTTAATATCATAATAGAAATAAAAGGGAAAGAAAAAAAAGGAATGGGATAATTTGTCATAACTTTAACCATCACTTAGAATTGAACATCAAAGATCATATTTTACATAATGATCTTTCTTGAGCCCAGTAGATATATTTTCACTCGTATGTATAATATTTAAAAAACATAAAGGAAGCTAAAAGTAGCCTTTTTGAATATATTGAAATATTTTATACCCTGAAGGGCAGAAACTAACCGTAAAAGGAGACATTCTTATTTGGGACTTGTAAGCCCAAGGAATTTTGATTATATGTATAATCAAAAAACATACGAAAATGCAGCATGACTTTGTGTCTACAAAAAAGCAAGAAAGAAAAACAAGACTTATTATTAAATAATTAAGAGTAGAGAGCTAATGGAGTTTGAAAACGCAATCCAATCTGGAATCTGGCAGGAAA
>PVMS01037941.1_pt1 | contig 11649 bp, 6 predicted proteins | sample 1853461 | NCBI WGS metagenome assembly PVMS01 (sample SAMN08582032, study PRJNA380276) | Marine sediment metagenome, whole genome shotgun sequencing project. | isolation source: ocean sediment barecode stripped | collected 2017
GAATATCAAAGATACGATCGTGTGGTTTCGAGAGAAATACGTGACTGACCAAACCTTCCAGCAACGGATTGACGATGCCGTTCTGCGAAATCTTCATCTGAAGCTTGACATCTATGACGGGGATTTCAGTACGAGAAACGTGTTGGAAACCAGGGTGCAGGTGGCGGAGAATATTGGCCAATCCGAGGGAGAGATGTTCGATCTCGCGCAGGATGCCATCACGCTGATCTTTCCCAGTCCAGCCGACCTTGTCGAGCAGTTGCCTCCGGGCCTGGATGATAGTATCGTTATCTTCACAGATCTTCGCTTTGACCAGCAATGCAGTGAGTGTCCACCCCAACAGTGGCTGGACGTCGACGCCCTGGAACGAAGAATGCTGGCCTTGTATGGTCCTGAAGCAAGTGGTCAGGTCCAGCAGTCACAGTTTGAGAGTTTTTCTTTCGCCGATCTTAAGGATTTTCTATTATCTGAACCGTTACTACCCCCACCCTCGCCCGCAATAACGGCAACGCTAACCCCTGAAGAAGGCACCGGGGCGGCTGAAGGCGAAACGCCAACACCCATTCCCACACCAACCACACCGCCGGCCTTCTTTGTTCAAACCGCGTTGGCTGGGGCAGATTGGGTAATATTCGCTATGTTGGACCGGGATCCGGCATTTGACTCCGCCGATGCTCTTAATCTGTTCCTTGCGCAGCGACCGGATATAGCCCGAAATTCGCGCGTAATCGTCTTTGCCCATAATGCGCCCTACTACCTTGATGCCACACAGATCAGTCAGCTTACGGCTTACTATGGTGTTTACAGCAAAACAGACGCCTTCATCGATGCCGCAGTGAGAGGGCTGTTCCTGGAGGCGCCTCTTCAAGGACGATCTCCAGTCAGCATCGAGGGCATCCGATATGATCTCAAGCAGATAACAAAACCCGAAGCTAATCAAGTAATCGAACTTTATATCATTGACGAAGGAATTCCGAAGTCACCACCTAGTGAAGAGCCTTTGGAAGCAGCCCCTGGAGCCACACTACGACTCCAGACAGGCATTATTATCGATGGTAACGGTAATCCAGTGCCTGATGGCACAATAGTACAATTTATACAGCAAGACCGCTTAGAGGGATTTGTCAATGTAATTGAGGAAAGACCGACAGTAAAAGGGGTCGCTAATCTAGATTATCTTCTTGAAGCTCGCTCGGGGAATTTCCGTATTACAGCCGCTGCTGGAGTTGCTACATCCTCACAGGAGATTGATATTGTTATCGGCGAGAATGCCATTGTCAGTGTCAGTACGACGACGCCAACACCGACGCCGACGAGCACGCCAACCAGGACGCCTACATCTACTCTTACGCCCACGATAACACCATCGCCGATGCCTTCTCGAACACCTACTGCTACACCGACGATATCCCCAATCGAGGCCGAATCGGAACCAGCGCTCCTCAGTATTAATTCAACGGGACAGATGTTGTTAGCCTTTGGCGTCGGATTGATGATAACCGGTTACGCAGGATTCACGTTCGGTCAAAATGAGAATGATGGTCTGAGCGCAACGCTTCGTTGTGTATTGTGGGGATTGATTGGGGCACTGCTGTCGTATATATATTTCTCATTAGGACTCCCCGGTACTGCGTGGATTGAACCTCTTGGATACTGGGCAGGACTCGTTACGACTACAGCCGGCGGATTGTTTGGACTCCTGTTCTATCGCCTGACGCGAAACAAAGTGACCTGATGCTGCACCCAGGCTTCGGTTGCCGTCACAAACTAACAGTAATCGCCCTGCCTAGTGCCTCAGATGGAGACATCCTCCCAGGAACGTGGATCTTCGAGTGGCTCAATATGCGTGAATACTGATATGGGAGTCAGTTCATCTCGTACATCGCGCTCGATATCTTCCAGAAGACTGTGACCCATTTGAACGCTCCACGCCCCGGGAACCTGAATGTGAACCGACATAAAGCGCTGGGCGCCCGCTTGTCGAGTCCGCAAGGCGTGGTACTGAACGCCGTTGACCGCATAACGGCTTAAGATGTCTCTTATCTGATTCACCTCGTCCTTGGGAAGTGCTGTATCCATCAACCCAGCGATCGCCTCACGAATCAATTTCAGTCCCGAGATCACGATTTGGACCGCAACCGCCATGGCGATGATGGCGTCCAGACGAAGCCAACCGGTTACGACAACGGCAACGATGCCGAGTAACACGCCTACCGTTGTCCACACATCGGTCAAGAGATGCCTGGCGTTCGCCTCCAGTGCAACCGAACGATATTGTTTACCGGCTCTAAGTAACGTTCGAGCGACGAAAAGATTTAGGAGGGCAGCGATAACCGAGACGACGAGGCCAATGTCAAGTTGTTCCAATTCCTGCGGGTTCGCAAAGCGGCTGACGGCAGAAACGGCGATGACGATTGCCGCTACCATAATTAAAGCGCCTTCGACGCCACCTGCGAAGTATTCAGCCTTTGAGTGTCCGTACTCGTGCTCTTCATCGGGTGGCTGCGCAGCAATTGACAACACGGCCAAGGCTACGAAAGCGGCTACTAGATTGACCGAGGATTCAATCGCGTCGGAGAGCAGGCCAACTGAGCCCGTCACCACGAAGGCCGAGACTTTCAAGGTGATCGTAAGAAGGGCCGCCGAAATCGACAGCCAAGCATACTTCATTAACGATCTTCTATCTTCCATTTACCTCTGATAATTACTAGACAGGAATCGGTCTGCGGGTTATGCGCGACTATAGCGATGAGTGATATTGGGGATAAGATATTCTTCAAATGCCCGTTCGACGTCGAATTCGGGCAGCCAGTCCCATTCTTCCCGCGCCGCGCTGTCATCCATGTCGGCCGGCCAACTGTCGACGATTCTTTGCCTTTTCAGATCAGGTTTGTAGCGAATTATCGCATTGGGAAACGATTTGAGGACGAGCTCGCGAATCTTATCTGCTGTAAGGCTAAAACTCGTAACGTTATATACCCTTCGTCTTATGTTCTCAGCAGGCGCATTCGCCAGCCTCTCCATAGCCAGCACAGCATCGGGCATGGCCATGAATGGAATAATCGTATCGGGTCTCACAAAGCAATCGTATGGTCGATCTTGAGCGGCTGCGTGAAGCATCTCAGACGCAAAATCACTGGTGCCTCCACTTGGAACTGTATATGCGCTGATGAGGCCTGGAAACCGCAGGCAACGAAAATCAACTAAGACTGGGCGTCTCGCCTCCAGCTGATGGTAATGGCGGCTGTAGTAATTGCCTAACAATTCACAATACAGTTTATTGCAGCCATATATGGTCGTTGGATAGTTCCACTCCCATTCCCTGACTCGACCAACCTCTGCTTTTGTATCCAGGTCAGGCATTCCATAGGCAGCGATCGAACTTGGGAATATGAATCGCACAGACTGATCGCGCCGTTCGGACTGCTCCGCCGCCAGGTGGAGCAGAGTCATGGCTCCATCGACGTTTACTCGGTGGGCCATCTCTGGTGCGAATTCGGCGCGTGTCGATAGGAGGGCTGCCAAGTGATAGATCACATCAACTTCATACTCGCTCACGAGTCTTGCCAATAAAGCAGTGTCCAAAATATCACCCTTGACATGTCGGACTAAGGGCTGGATCTCCTCAGGTAGCGTCTTTAAATCCAGGGTCAGCAAGTGACTTTGATCCCGGGCTGCCAACTTGACCACCAGAGCCTGACCAATCTCGCCGGCGGCACCGGTAATAAGCACAACCCTTTTGCGCATAATAATCTCCCTGAAAGTCTTTCTCATAGCTTTGAATTGACCGAAGTCTTAGAAAAAGAGCTTTCCTAACAACAGTGATAATCGTTTTGTGCACGCTTCAACGTCTCACTGTGACAGATTCTACGGGTGGGATTTGATTTGGCAACTTTCCTCCTAGTGGTAAACTCACCTGTCTTTTCATTGGGGTAGTCGACCCCGAAAAATCATCATCAAATTCGGGACCTGGAGTGTTCTCGTTCCTAAACGATGCGACAGAAAGCAATATTCCTTTTTTGGCTACCTCTGTTTGCTAGTTGGCTCCTCATGACCTCCGAAGGGCCTATGGTCAGCGCTGCCATAAACCGTCTCCCCAATGAGGTCGTCATGCTCGCGGCTCAAGGACTTGTCGTCAGCCTATCTGTCACGATCGAAAGCCCGATAATCAACCTCCTCGCTACCTCTACTGCACTGGTAAAGGATCGCCATTCCTATCTCCTTCTTCGAAAGTTCACAATCCATTGGATGATTTTTCTGACTTTCATTACCTTCTTGCTGGCTTTTACGCCCATCTTCGACTTGGTGGTTGTAAACTGGATGGGTATCCCGGGCGAAGTAGCCTATTGGGTACAAATCGGTTTGAGAATTATGCTCTTCTGGAGTGCCGCAATCGCGTGGCGTCGCTTTCTCCAAGGAGTCATGATTCGCTACAACCAGACCCGTAAGGTCGCCTGGGGTACAGTCGTTCGTCTTATAGCCTCTGGGGGAACGGTAATCGGACTAGCAATCCTAAGCGATCTTCCCGGGGTTGTGATCGGCGCCAGTGCTTTGATGGCAGGAGTAGTGGCTGAAGCGATCTATGCCACAGCCGCCGTGAGACCCATATTAAAGAACGAGCTCGCACCAGATAGCCCTCTAAGGACTGAGGAGCCCCTGACATATAGTGAGCTCTTTTGGTTCCATCTGCCGCTAGCAACGACGTCACTGCTAATATTGCTCGTGCAGCCTCTTGTAGCCTTTAGCCTCTCGAGATCGCCAAGCCCGATACTGGCTCTTGCAGCCTGGTCGGTTGTATTTCAATTCATGCTGATTATGAGAGCCCCTGCATTCGCATTGCCAGAGGTTGTTATCGCTCTTACTGATGGCGAGCGCACATTCGCACCGATCCGCCGCTTTACTCTATCGCTTGTCGGCGCAAACAGTCTGGTTATGATCGCCATAGCACTCACACCGCTACTTTATGTCTACTTGTTTGGAATTCAGGATACGACTAGTGAAGTGGCTGCCGTCGCCAGACAAGGAATCATTTTGTTTATCCCCCTACCTGCAATCGCGGTGTTAATCTCCTGGATCCGGGGCCTGTTAATCGATGGTCGGGCAACTAGGGTTGTAAACGGTGGAATGGCGGTCAACGTAGTGGTGACGGCCGCGATTTTGCTAACCGGGGTCCGATTACACTGGCCGGGTATTAATACCGCTGCTGTAGCACTTACCGCAGCCGCAGCTATCGAACTAGCCTTTCTCTGGTGGAGGATTAGTCGGTTTTTGAGTTTTCCGTTTACGATTATCGAAAAACGCCAGCGAGTACAATCAGGATATTGAAGCCGGTAAAGGTTGCTAACGATGATTTCGCCAATGAGAGCTAATAAATGATACAGATACGTCAACTCACTCTTGGACCTTTATCGACAAACAGTTATCTGGTCGGTTGCGAGCGCACCTTTCAGGCTGCCATTGTTGATCCGGCCTGGAGTGGCGCTTCCATCGCGGCCATGGCCGACAACGATGGATGGGAAATCAGCCATATCCTCCTTACTCATACGCATTTCGATCATGTCGGTGGCCTGCAAGAATTAAAACAAGCGACTGATGCTCCTATATATGTTCACCCCGATGCCATCCCCATGCTGCAGAATACGACGATGTCCGCTGCCTTTTTTGGTCTGAAGGTCGCCTCACCACCCCCACCTGACGAAATGTTATCTGAGGACGAGACCATTCTTGTAGGCGATCTCAGGATACATGTCTTGTCCACTCCTGGTCATGCCCCCGGGCATGTTTGTTTTTACCTGCCGGAATACCAGGTTGTTTTTGATGGGGATGTATTATTCCAAGATGGCATTGGCCGGACCGATCTGCCAGGGGGTAATTACGAGCAACTTATGGAATCCATCAAGAATGAGCTGTTAGTTCTGCCGGATGAAACCCGGCTCTTTCCTGGACATGGGTCGGCAACAACGATTGGCGACGAAAGACAAAGCAATCCGTTTCTAAGAGAATTTTTGGATCTTAGCGATGGGGCGGCTTGATTTTCAAAGTAATCTCATCCAGGGAACGTTAACCGTCTTATTACCTCTTTAGAAGCAATCTAGGATGGTGCCGTTTCACTATCTCCCCGCCAGGTAAAAAAAGAATCCGAGCTACTTTCACCACCAAATGTATAGAGGAATGAGCCATCATCTCTCTTTCCGGTGACACGCACAATGCTGACTCGCCACCGAAAAGACTGTGGTTCGGCATCATGAGGCTCCCACTCTTCGGGTATTCGAAACGATGTTTGTTGTGTAAATGCACGCATGGAGTGGCTATCAATATTGGTAAGATTGGTAAGTTGAATCATATACCACTCACCGTCATCTAAATCCTTTACCGCAACCCACTGGAGACCTAGAGGGTGGTCAGCAAAGTCTATTATTGAATCATTTACGGGATAAAGGAGTTGTGGACCTGGCGGTGGGCTAGTTGGTCCAGGAGTAGGCGAAGGACCAGGCGTAGCCGGAAGATTACTTCCGTAGATTATCTTGGGAATGCAGATCGTGTCCCCAGGCTGAAGAATCGAAAGTTCTGTCAGGCGATTGACCGCAAGTAGCGCATCGGAAGGTACCCTGAGTTTGGCCGCGATTCCGTATAACGTGTCCCCACCCAAAATCTCGTAAACCTCGCAATTACTGGGATCGGCGATTAGACGTTCGCCTCCGACTTCAACTTCGACCGGGACAAGTGGTGGCGTTGGCGTAGGCCAGGGAACCAGGAGCGTCTGAGCTATCTGCAGGTCAGAGTCTACCGGCATAATGTTGGCCTCGGCGATGCTCTCCATTGAAACACCATATCTAAGACTAATTCCGAACAGCGTCTCGCCCGAAGCGACTGTATGCAACTGGGCAGGTTTAGGCGTCTCTGTAGGTGACATTGTCGCCTCGGCCGTCGGTGATACCCTTGGAGTTACGGTCTCAGTCGGAAAAACGGTAGGCGTTGCCGAAGGTGATAATAGTGAGACGACCGCCGCAGAAGTGGGGATGAATTCTATCGGCGCATCAGCCGGATATCTGAGAACGAGAATACCGAGGGCTACGATGACGACTGCAAATACAGCTGTTAGCCAGAATGTCACCGGTGATAGCTTCTCTCTCATTTCAGATTCTATGACATCGGTGTGTGTCTCCTCATCCGGAAGCACCTCTGGTGAGCCGCTCGTTTTCGATGATGGAGAAGAGATTACATTGGCTTGGACAACATCAAGATCAATCTCGTGTTGTTCCTCCTCCCTATCTGATTCAGGACCAATATCATATCCACACATGATGCATCGCACTGAGTCAGCTGGAATGACACTGTCACAGTTTGGACATCGCTCAGGCAGGCTCCCATCAGCCAAGTCTTGACTTTTCATAGCTTCCGCTTAACCGTCGTAGATCGCGGCATTATACCAGAGACTATGCCCCTATCAATATTCTCTAAGCGAACATAAAAGAGGGGATGTCCCGCAGTGGAAACATCCCCTCAGATTGAAACGTCTCTTATTCAGATTTGTGCGTTTTTACCCCGCTCTCTGACGCTTCCGCATGATTGTGAAGCCCGCGATGGCTAATAGCGAAGATACAAGTACCAAGGCCGGAAGCATCGCCGTGGAGTTTGGTTCTCCGATGCTGGAAAGTGAAACACTTGTCGGCGGTTCTACGACTACGGTCGCTGCTGCAGTGGCATTTGTCTGGCCTCCTGCTGCATCAGATGCCGTCCAGGTAGCAGTATTGACGGTGGTCTCAGTTATTGTGGCACTGATGACCAGTCCCAAAGACACCGTATCAACGGAATCGCCTGGACCCAGGTCGTATGGCATGTCGGCGAATATCGTTCCAAGTTCGGAATCCGCCAGGGAGTGTGAGGTAAGGGTTACGTCGCCAATGTTCGTGGCTTCGTAGCAGTAATACACATCAGTTCCGCCACCGCCGGCTGGTACCAAGATCGAATTGGTTGGAGCACAGCTGCCAGAATCGGTGCCAACTGTCTTCACCAGTTCAATGGCAGGAACCAACACGGGTAGCGTAAGTTGAACTACCAGCGGTTCATGGTCCGTCGGCCGGAAGTCAGTGTCAAACTCCGCGTTAGCATGGACAATATCGAAAGCAGGTGAAGCCGACGTGAACAGGTAACCACTGACCAGGATATGATCCAGTACCTGCGAATTCCCGTCGAAGATATAAGTGTACTGCTCCTCCATTGGTAAGGTGTTCACCATGTCCGTCAAAACATCGCCTGACAGAATATTCAATGGTGTTGAGAACTGGAAGTCGTTCAAATCACCTGCTACGACAACGCCTGCATCTGCATCCAGAGACACTATGCTATCGACGAAATCGTTTACTACTTGAGCTTGCTGGCCTCTCTGGATTTCAGATGTAAAGATCGGTGGCTGGATCAAACCGAACAGGGCGCCATCACCGCTTTTTGAATTAAAGTGACCGGCGATGACAATCAGTTTTCTACCGTTGAATTCGAATTCTCCCGCCAGCGGTTTTCTGCTGTCGTCGAAGGCAGAAGCGGTTGGATCGATACGTCCTGGGCTAAAGGTCAACTCGATACCTGATGGACCAAGCACAGGTGTAGTCGCATTTGTCGCATTCCCACCAGGACGGTCGACAAAGGTCACCCGGTCTGGGCGGAACAGGAATCCGACACGAATGTTCGCTCCTGGTTGTCCACCATCCTCCTTGTCCAGAGGGGCAATTTCTCGAAACTCATATGTCGGTCCGCCTTCGGCAGTGACGGCAGCTATCAATGCATTATATGTGTCGCTTGCATCCACCACGCCATCATCTGTTGGACCGGTATTATCTTGAATTTCCTGCAGCGAGATGATATCGGGTGCCAGGAGATTATTAACAATCTGTTGGGCAAGCGCAGTGAATTTTGCCGGATCGTCACCTGGATCGAGGTTCTCGACGTTGAAGGAGGCGACAGTTACCTGGTCCGTTGTGCCAGTAAGTACCGTGGTTTCCTGTGTAAGACCACCCGGTGTTAGAGCTGGTAAAGCGTTGACATTCCACAGCTTATAGTTCCCGAAGTCATAATCGAGAACACCAGTAATGATATCAGTGAAAGCATCGCCTACATTGACATCTGGCTCATTGGAGAAGAGCGCGTCGTCAGTAATTATTCGCTCTGGATTGAAATCCGATGGCTGGATAACAACGCCGCCACGAGGAGTAAAAAGTCCGGCGTTGGCTCCTGAATCACCGACAACTGCGATTTCACCAAACCGATTGCTGCCTACCACGATGGCGTTATCTACTTGAACGAGCATGGCCTCTAAGCTCTCATAGAAGTCGATTCCGTCCTCGTCGGGATCGAAATCATTCGTCGTGTTCATGCTTCCGCTGGCATCATCCTCGATAATTGTGTTTGGTGGAATTCGCCCTGCACTCCCGATGATCGTCGGCGCGGGTAGCGGCACTCGCGAGCCGCCCTCTGGGAAATTAATCGTCACATCGTCAAGCTCTGTCCTAGACAAGTTCCCAGAGGTCGCACCGCTTGGGTAGAATTCATTTACGGTACCAGATACCCAAACTTCGTCTCCGACCGAGACATTAGGAGTCGTACCCCCGAAAACGTATATCGCTTCCGAGGTCTCATCGCTGGCGTCAACATTGGGATCTTGCATGTAAAAACCACTGTTAGCGACAGCTGTAACGATGCCATAGATATATGAGACCTGGCGTCCGGTTAGCGGTGAGAAATGCGTTGCCGCCTGAATATCATGGATGCGGAGATTCCGAGTGACATAGGTTAGGATCTCGGGTCCGAATGTTGGCGTGACGTAGTTACTGGCCACGACTGCGTATTGGCTATTAACGATAGTAGTAATTTCATTCGTTGCTGTTACCGCAAATCGCACAGATGTGGCACTTAAAGCAGGCAACGAACCGACATTCCAGGTCACTTTGCCGCCAGCTTCGGATCCACCATCAAGAGCGTAGGCGAATGACGAATTTGCCGGAACCGTATCCGTGACAACCATGTTCAACAGGTCATAGCTAAACTGGTTTTCAACGGTGATGGTATAGGTCAGAAGCGCTCCAGGCGCCACAACTGCGGCGGCGTCTTTCTCTATGATCGGAGCTTCTACAAAAAGTCCGATGTCGGCATTGTATCGAGGCGCCAACTTGTAATTCCCAAAGGACCACCAGCCAATGCCCCGGATGAACTCATAGACATCCCCATTCAGCGGGTCGTAGGTTAGATTCCCATCAGCTCCGCCGAAGTCATCTGCCCTGGCGGGTCCGCTTGTATCATCAAACTCCCATTCACCAAATCCCAGATCATCGTCTGTGACAACAGCATCTTGGAATTCAATCAAAACGGATTCCCATTGTTCGGAAACGGCCGCAGACGCATCATCAAATCCTGCCGTCGGCAATAGTTCTGGAGCTGGTGCAGTTGCCGTACCGATTACCTCAACTGCCCAGGGATCGTCGGACAGTTGAAACTCGGTCAAGCCAAAGAATTCTTCAACGGTACCTAAGGCGCGTACAATCGTACCCTCCGGAGCGTTTAGACTTCCAAAGCCACTGAATCTGTAAACGGGCAAGCCACTCCACGGTCCTCCGGCTGCTTCTTCAATGACCATCATGCGTAATGAGACATCAATCTCTCCAGGTTCTGCGGTTACGATGCCCTCCACCCAAACGGTCTGACCTGCAAGTGGAGACGCATCGCTAACAGCTGGATCGACCACGAATTGGATGTCATGGATTGTGACTAGTGGATAGGCGGTGGTGTACCATTCATCCAGGTTATTACCAGGGTCATCTCCCGGAAGAGTGGTCGAGATTTCTACAGAGTTAGTTAGTACTTCTCCGCTCGAGGGCGTAACATTGACAGAAGCGGTAATATTAAACGAGTAGGCCGTCGCAACTGGGATATCTGGTAATGACCACTCGTATACACCCGGGCTCGGGTTGGTCGGCGAAATACCGCTGTTGTCAGATACATAGTCAACGCCGCTCGGTAGCGTGTCCGTGACCACCACACTCGTGGCGGTTGTTACACTCTGATTATCCAGAATTACCTCATAGACCAGATTCTCACCAGTAGCACCAACGACATAATCAGGCCCCGTTTTACTAACCGATAGATCGTCCACCGCCAAGGGTGGGCACGCGATATTGATCTCGCCCGGAGTATCATCAGTGCCAACGGGATCAAACTGCCCAATCTCCCAACCTGCTGTTTCACAATAATAAGCATGGCCGGGTACGAGAGACCCATTTGGCCCAACTGTTGGTGGTCCATAATGATATTCGGTGCTGGTCGGTGGGTTCTCTTCTTCAATCAAGGCGATCAAGTCTACTATCTCTGACCACGGCAATACATCCAGGATGCCATCATCGTTAGTATCGAGATCATCGCCTGATGACCCAACGAAGTCCCGCACCAACACGTGGGTGACGTTGTCGTTGTTCTCGAAGCCTAGGCTAGTCACCATGTCCGGCGATCCCATGGCGTCATTAAATGGCCTAAGCTATATAGTAATCGGTGACAGTACTGCCGGTGGTAGCGGCGTTATCGAAAATGTTACCGTTCTAACCGGCACAGTAATACCAGCCGACGGCTATTTTCTGGCAGCCGAGGGCTCGTTCACGTTGGGGA
>PVMS01097372.1_pt1 | contig 11649 bp, 11 predicted proteins | sample 1853461 | NCBI WGS metagenome assembly PVMS01 (sample SAMN08582032, study PRJNA380276) | Marine sediment metagenome, whole genome shotgun sequencing project. | isolation source: ocean sediment barecode stripped | collected 2017
CACTATGAGCCACTTCTCGGTGCAACGCTCTTTAACATCTCGGATGTTGAGCACCCTGTCGATGAGGAAACGCCGCTAAAAGCCGAGGGGCAGCAAATCGCCGAGGTTGTTGTTACCCGCGGATCGCCGCTTCACTTGCGCAGCCTGGCGGCCGCACGTTTCAGCAGCAGCTACGGATTGATGCCGCTTGCGTTGCATCGCGCGCGTGCGCCGAGCTCGCAGGTAACAGGCGACCTCAACATGATCAGGCTGCGTGCCGGTGATGTTCTGTTGGTACAGGGATCAGGCGAAGCAATCAGCAAGCTCAAGGACAGCGGTTCAATGTTGGTGCTTGATGGCACAACCGACTTGCCGCACACGCACAATGCCAAGCGCGCATTGGCCATTATGGGCGTTGTTGTGCTGGCCGCTGCGTTCGGAATTGTGCCGATTTCGGTAAGCGCGATCGTTGGGCTCGGACTAATGATCGTAACGGGATGTCTGGGTTGGCGTGATGCCGCCAATGCGTTGTCGATACCTGTGGTGATGATAATCGTTACGGCGCTTGCGCTTGGTAAGGCTCTGGTGGGAACTGGAATGGCAGATTTCATCGCCGTCAGTTTTGTTGGTGCCGCCTCCGGCCTGCCGACACCGATGATTCTTAGCGCGTTCATGCTGCTCATGACAATGATGACCAATATTGTGTCTAACAACGCCGCCGCAGCCATCGGTACGCCCATCGCCATTAGTATTGCGCAGCAGCTGGACGTTAGCGCAGAGCCGTTCATTCTGGCTGTGCTGTTCGGCGCGAACATGAGCTTCGCGACACCGTATGGTTACCAGACAAATCTGTTGATACTGAGCGCCGGTGGCTACAAGTTTTCCGATTTCCTGCGGGTGGGAATACCACTGACCATAATCATGTGGGTGGGCTTTTCGCTGATTCTGCCGATGCTGTACCAACTTTAGCTGGAGCGCTCCAACAAGGGTTTCATGCGCAACCGTTGACCTGTGTGATGGTGCCAGTAATACTCGCGTGCATGAACGCTCAGCAAATCAACAACTGGTGGTGGCGGCCCGGCAAGGAGAGGGCTGCTGGCTGACTAATCGCTGAGCAACAGGACCAGAGGCCCATCTCCGCATTTGTGGTGATGGGTTTTTTGTTGGAGCGCTCCTTGGAGCGCGACTGAGGTCAGGCCTACAAGCCGTCCTACGGGATTGGAAATGGAAGCACCATTCGACATAGCTGCAGATCTTGATACGCCGGTATCGGCGTATTTGAAGCTGCATGACTTGCAGCCACGTTTCCTGCTTGAGAGTGTCGAAGGTGGCGAGCGGCTGGCTCGGTACTCGTTTCTCGGCTTCGGTGATGCCCTTGAAGTGCGTATGGATGACAAGGCGCTTTACGTGGACGGCAAAAAAGTGCCGCGCCCTGAAAACCAACGGCAATACCTCGACGCACTTCGAGCTGCACTGTCGTCGGCGCCGCGTCCGAGACCGGAGGTCGAAGGCCTTCCATTCGCCGGTGGACTCGTAGGTGTGTCCGGTTACGATGTCGTGCGTTTGTTCGAGCGTTTGCCGCAAGACACAACACCACAATGCAATGTTCCAGATGCCGCGTTTGTTGCACCCGCGTCCTTGCTCGTTTTTGATCACCTGACTCGGCGAGTCGCGCTGCTGCATGACGGCCCGGAAGCGGATCGCAGGAAATTGCGCAGCGACGTCATTAGCAGGTTGAGGGGGCCGGTGCCAAATGGCAGCGGGCCCGTAGAAACCTCACCCGTAGAGGCCAGCTTTAGTGAGGCAGAATTCTCGCAGCGAGTAGAGGCGTGCAAGGAGTACATTGCTGCAGGTGACATTTATCAAATCGTTATTTCCGTCCTTTTTCGTGGCAGGTCGAATGTTTCGCCATTCGAGGTGTACCGCGCATTGCGGCTGCTGAATCCGTCGCCATACATGTTCTTCTTCGAATTCGGTGATCTTAAGGTCGTTGGCTCGTCGCCCGAGGCGCTCGTAAAACTGAATGGCAAGACCGCATCATTGAGGCCAATCGCCGGGACGCTGCCACGTGGCAACACGGTAGAAGAAGACCTTGCAAATGAAGTGGCCCTGCTTGCAGATCCAAAAGAGTCGGCCGAGCACGTCATGCTGGTGGATCTAGCACGCAATGATCTGGGTCGGGTAGCCACCGCCGGGTCTGTGCACGTCGACCCATATCGCTCGATTGAACGGTATAGCCATGTCATGCACATCGTTAGCGGCGTCCAGGGCGAACTGGCGGATCAATATGATCAGTTCGATCTGTTTGCGGCCAGCTTCCCTGCCGGAACATTGGTCGGTGCGCCGAAAGTTCGGGCGATGGAAATTATCGAGGAGATGGAGAACACGGGCCGCGGCTTGTACGCGGGAACAGCGGGGTACTTTGGGCTCTCCGGTGACATGGATCAGGCGATCACGATTCGTACACTGGTGTTCTGCGGTGATGAGTACAGCTTTCAGGCGGGAGCAGGCATCGTTGCAGATTCGGTTCCCGAGCGGGAATACCGTGAGGTTCTGGCTAAAAGCGCGATCTTGCGGCGGGCGCTCGAGATCGCTGGGGAGGGCCTGTAGTGGCAGCTTATCGAATCGTCGAGAATGCGCGGATGTTGCTGATAGACAACTACGACTCCTTTTCTTACAACCTTGTGCAGGCGTTCGCCGCTATGGGGGCCGATGTAATGGTGTATCGCAACGATGCGATCACGGTCGACGAGGCGTTGCGGCTTGACCCGACACACCTCGTGATATCTCCCGGGCCAGGTCGTCCCGAAGACGCAGGCGTTTCGATTGAAATGATCGACACATTCGCCGCGCGAGTGCCTGTGCTCGGTGTCTGTCTTGGCCATCAATGTCTCGTGACGCACTTCGGCGGAGACATCGTGCGGGCCGAGCGGCTGATGCACGGCAAGACGTCGATGGCAAAGCATGACGGCAAGACGATCTTTGACGGCCTCACACAGCCGTTCGAGGTTGGCCGCTATCATTCTCTTTGCGCCACAGCAAAAACACTTCCCGACACGCTCGAGCTGACGGCCGAGACAGATCGAGGTGAGATAATGGGCGTGCGTCATAAGGAGTTGCCGCTTGAGGGAGTGCAATTTCATCCCGAGAGTGTGCTGACACCGCAGGGCGACAAACTCATGGCTAACTTTCTTCGGCTGGGCAAATCATGAGCAGTGAATACAGTGCTGTGCTTGACCGTTTACTCGACGGTGACTCGCTTGCCGAACACGAGGCACACGATCTTATGCACAAACTGGCCAAAGGCGATATGCCGTTGGCACTGGCGGGCGCATTGCTGGCTGGCCTGCGCGCCAAGGGCGAAACGCCGGATGAAATTCGTGGCTTTGCGACCGCCATGCGGGAACTGGCCGTGCATCCCGATATTCCCGATGGGGCGCCAACGGTGGACACGGTCGGTACCGGTGGTGATGGCTCAGGTAGTCTGAATTTGTCCACCGGCACGGGTCTCCTGGCGGCCGCCTGCGGTGCGCGGGTCGTGAAACACGGCAACCGTTCGGTATCGAGCCGCTCCGGCAGCGCAGACATGCTCGAGTGTTTGGGCGTGCCGCTGCCGTTGCACGAGAAGGAGGCTGTTGCTTGTCTCGAGGCAACGGGTTTTACGTTTTTGTTCGCGCCGGCATACCACCCGGCCATGAAAGCGGTTGTGCCAGTTCGGAGAGCGCTGTCAGTGCGCACGGTCTTCAACATGCTCGGGCCCTTGACAAATCCGGCGGCCCCGCCGTTTCAGCTCATCGGCGCATGGAGCCTTGATGCCGCCAGGCTGATGGCCGAGACACTCTCCGGCATGCCGATCGAACGAGCATTTGTTGTGCACGGTGCGCCCGGTTGGGATGAGGCGACACCGGTTGGCGAATTTGCTCTCTTCGACGTGTCACCCGGCAAGGTCATCGAGACGAATCGAACGCCCGAGGATTATGACCTGCGGCGGTGCACGCCCGAAGAGCTGACGGGCGGCGATGCGGAACACAATGCAAACGAGCTGCTTCGTGTTTTCAACGGTGATGACAAAGGTGCTCATCGCGACGCGTTGCTGATGGGCACATCCCTGGTACTTGAGGTTCAGGGCAGCGCAGGGGACCCGAAGCAGGGCGTCGAAATGGCTGCTGCGGCGCTGGACAGCGGTGAGGCTGCGGTATTTCTTGAAAAACTCCGTGGGCGCTTTCGGGGTCAATGAGCGACTTCCTGCAAACAATGGCCGCATCGAGTGCCGAGCGAGCTGCTGCCACGAAGCGCTATTCTTCCGCGGCCTTAGACAAACCTGTTGTTCCGCTGCTCCTTGGTGATTTCGATGTCATTGCTGAAATCAAGGATCGCTCGCCCGCCGAAGGTGAGCTCGCGACAGGAGACAGCAACCGCACGGAGCAAGCGCAGCGATACGTGGAGGGTGGCGCGGCGGCGATATCGGTCTTGACTGAACCGAGCAGATTCTCCGGCGCATTGACGCATCTGGAGGAAGTCATAGCAGCGGTTCCGAATACGCCGGTCATGCGTAAGGACTTTCTTGTCGAGCCTGTACAGGTCCTGGAGGCCCGGGCCTCCGGAGCAAGCGGCGTGCTGCTGATCGTCACGATGCTCTCGGATGACAAAATGCGGGAGATGCTCGATTGTGCTGCCGAACACGACATGTTCGTTTTGCTGGAGTCATTCGATAGCAGCGATCTTGAGCGTGCATCGCGATTGCTCGATAGCTCATCCGATCAGGATCGAGCGGAGAGAGGCCAGCTGTTGTTCGGTGTTAATACGCGCAATCTGCGTAGCTTGCATGTCGACCCGGATCGTCTCGCTAAGCTGGCCGCGGGGCTGCCGGCTGCGCGCTGCGTTGCCGAAAGCGGCTTGCACGATGCGGACGATGCAGCGACGGTTGCCGGGTTGGGATACCGGCTTGCGCTGGTCGGCACGGCCTTGATGCGCAGCACTGATCCGGCGTCACTGGTCAGGGCAATGCGCGAAGCAGGCAGTGGCAGGGCTTCTGCATGAAAATATTCGTAAAGATCTGTGGTTTGCGTGACGCGGAGTGCGTCGCTGCTGCTGTCGACGGCGGGGCCGATGCGATCGGCTTTGTATTTGCAGACTCGGTGCGAAAAGTGAGCCCGGCCGAGGCGAGAGCCATCGCCAGGAATATTCCCGAAGACGTACAACGTGTGGCGGTCATGCGTCACCCGTCGAACGACGAGTGGCGGCTTGTTTTGGAGCTGTTCGCGCCTGATGTGTTGCAGACAGATGCGGAAGATTTTGCCAGACTCGATGTGCCCGACAATGTCCTTCGATGGCCGGTCGTTCGCGAGGGCAGTGTCGCGGCAACCGATCTGATAGCGGATGTATTCGTTTACGAAGGTAAGAACAGTGGTATGGGTGAAGCGGTAGATTGGTCGAATGCGGCACGGATCGCCGATCAGGGCCGGATGATTCTTGCGGGCGGGCTCGCGGCAGATAATATTGCAAGCGCGATCAGGACAGCACGACCGTGGGGCGTGGACGTGTCCAGCGGCGTGGAGTCGGCCCCGGGCAAAAAGGATGTCAAATTGATAAAGCAATTCATTGGTGCTGTACGCGCCGCGGAGAACGACTGATGAAGTCTCATCTGGGGGCGAAAGAAGCGAGCGCGCTTCTTGAAGCGTCGATCAAAGGTGAGCTGCCGGATGAACGCGGCCGGTTCGGACCTTTCGGTGGACGCTATATTCCGGAAACCCTTGTGCCGGCGTTCGAACGTCTGGAGGCGGGTGTTCGCGAGTATCTGCACGACGCGGAGTTTCAAAAGGAGTATCGCAGGGAACTGCGCGAATGGGTCGGGCGGCCTACGGCACTGAGCCATGCGCCGCGCCTGAGCGAGCGTTGGGGCACAGAGGTATGGCTCAAGCGTGAGGATCTTGCGCACACCGGTGCGCACAAGATCAACAATGCGATCGGCCAGGCATTACTCGCGAAGCGACTTGGTGCGAAACGCGTCATCGCCGAAACCGGCGCAGGCCAGCACGGCGTTGCATCCGCTGCGGCGTGCGCGCGCGTCGGCCTTCCCTGCAGTGGCGATATGGGTGCCGTCGATATGCAGCGCCAGGCACCAAATGTCGATCGCATGCACCGCCTTGGCGCCGAGGTTGTGACGGTGGAGACGGGTGACAAGACCCTGCGTGCGGCAATTGACGAAGCCTTGCGCAAGTGGGTAACTGACCCTGCTGGAATCTACTATCTACTGGGTTCGGTCGTGGGGGCGCATCCGTACCCTTACCTGGTGCGTGAACTACAGTCCGTCATTGGTATTGAGGCACGGCAACAAATGCTGGACCAGGCAGGCGGGCTGCCCGATGCTGCGTTTGCCTGTGTCGGTGGTGGTTCAAACGCCATTGGTCTTTTCTATCCATTGCTCGGCGACGACATTGAACTCATCGGCGTTGAGGCAGGTGGGACGGGGGATGGCCTGGGCCAGAATGCAGCGACACTTGCGACCGGAACGCCCGGTGTTCTGCAAGGTTCGTATACGATAATCCTGCAGGACGACGATGGCCAGGTTCAGGAAACGCATTCGATTTCGGCGGGCCTCGACTACTCGGGTGTCGGCCCCGAGCATGCGCTTCTGCAAGCCACCGGACGCGTGACCTATGTGTCGGCCAGCGATGACGAATCGCTCGAAGCACTCGAAGAGCTTTGCGAGACGGAGGGCATTTTGACGGCGCTGGAGACGTCGCATGCCTATGCCGCCGCACGCAAGTGGTCACAGGAGAATCCGGGCAAGCGCATTCTGATTGGCAATTCGGGGCGGGGCGACAAGGATATGCCGACATTGACAAAACTCCCGGCGAGGATTCGTACTGATGCCAGCGCATGAGAGACTGACAGCGGCAATAAACGCGGCGAATGATCAAGGTCGCCCGGCGCTCATACCATTCATGACCGCCGGCTACCCCGACCCCGCCGAGTTCATCAATACGCTGCAAGCGGTCGCCGAGGTCGGCGATGTTGTCGAACTTGGTATTCCGTTCTCCGACCCGATGGCCGACGGCATGACAATACAGCGCTCCAGCTTTGTCGCATTGCAGAGCGGCGTAAGTTTGCGGTGGATTTTTGACGAGCTGGAGATGGCTGGTGATATCGATACGCCATTGGTCATGATGTCCTACCTGAATCCGCTGTTGGCGTTTGGTTACGACACGCTCGCAAAACGCGCGCGCGCGACGGGCGTGTGCGCATTCATTGTCCCGGACCTGCCGTTCGAAGAGTGCGAAGAGCTTAGAGCTGCGCTTGAAAAGCAGGGCCTGGGGCTCATTCAGCTCGTAACGCCGGCAACACCGGAGGAACGCCTGAAGATGCTCTGCGGAGCTTCTGCCGGGTTTGTGTACGCTGTCACCATTACCGGAATTACCGGCGGTGATACGGGGTTGCCGGATGGTCTGGCGGACTATCTTGATAAGGTTTCGTCAGTATCGGAGCTTCCGGTCTGCGCTGGATTCGGCATTCGCGACGCGGCCGACGTCGAAAGTGTCGGCATGCACGCATCCGGAGCGATCATCGGGTCTGCCCTTGTTGAGGTACTCGAGAAAGGAGGGGACCCAAAGGCGTTCCTGCACACGCTTCGTCGCTAATGAAAAAAGTTACGGCATCAGAATCTCTGATCACGATCAACCACTACAAGAACGTACTTGAAAGTGAGGGCATCGCCAGCCGAATAAAGAACGAATACCTGGGATCCATCGTTGGCGAGATGCCGTTTGTCGAAGTCTGGCCGGAGTTGTGGGTGATCAATGACCTCGACTACGATCGGGCAAAGCAGTTGATTGCCGCGACGATCTCGGACGAAAGCCCACAGGCATCGTGGCTGTGCCGCAAATGTGGTGAGGAGAACGAAGGGCAGTTTGCGGCTTGCTGGAGTTGTGGCGAAGCGTACTGATCCGTTGGAGCGCTCCTTGGAGCGCGACTTGTTATCGCATGGGTCGCACCACGTTCGCCCGCTGGGGCGGGCTCCTACGGCATGCCGCGGGCCAGTAGCCTGGTGCCCGCTATTTCGCTGCGCAATATCGCGGATACCTTTTCTGATTGAATCGGGCGGCTGATCAGAAAGCCCTGCGCGAGATCGCAATTACAGCTCCGCAGGAACTCGAGCTGCGTCAGGGTTTCTACGCCCTCGGCGGCGACTTCGATATCGAGTCCTTGCGCCATGGCGATCGCGGCGCGGACGATGCGTTGGTGACTACCGTTCTCTTCAACATCGGCGATTAGCGACTGATCAAGAACGAAGCTGTCTATGTAGCCGCTGTCCAGCGACTCGAACGACACATCGCGTGTGCCAAAGTGATCGAGGGATATTCGCACTCCGAGTTTGCGTAATGACCGCAGCGTGCGAAGTTCATGGCTGCGCCTACGAACAATATCGCCATCACCTATTTCGAGTTCAATGCAGCCCGGATCAATCGCCGTATTTTCAAGCGACTCTGCAACCGCATCGACCAGTCGATTGTGCTTCAACTGCTGCGGCGAAAGATTTATCGCCAGCGACAGATCGGGCAACTCGAATTGCCGCTGCCATGCAGCGAGCTGCCGGCACGCTGTTGCAATGACCCACTCACCTGCAGAGTGAATAAGCCCACTACTTTCGAGAATCGGCAGGAACCGACCGGGCGGCAACGTTCCGAAGCGAGGATGCTGCCAGCGCAACAGCGCTTCAAGACCAATCAGACGGCCAGAATTGAGGTCGATGCGGGGCTGGTAATGCAATAGGAATTCATCGCGTACCAGCGCATGCCGCAGTCCAATCTCGAGCTCTTCGCGTTGTTCGAGTCTTGTATTAAGCGCTTGCGAGTAATACTGAAAACGTCCGCCGCCGCGTTTCTTCGCTTCGTACATAGCGAGGTCAGCAGCTTTGATCAGGCGATCGGCCGCTTCTCCCGAGTCCGGATAGATAGCAATGCCGATGCTGGGTGTCGCATAGACTTCGCTGTTACCGATTTCGTACTTTTCCGACAACACGAGCAATAATTTTTGGGCTGCCGCTGCGGCGTTACCCGATTCGCCGAAGTCCTCGATGCACACGATGAATTCGTCACCACCCCAGCGCCCCGAGAAATCGCCGATGCGCAAATTCTTGCGTAAGCGTCCTGCAACCTGGCGTAGCAGGGTATCGCCCACATCGTGACCCAGAGTGTCATTAACCGACTTGAAGCGATCAAGATCGATGAACAGCACGGCCAGCGGCGCAGACCTGCGCTGGCTGCGGCCCATCGCCCGAGCCAGTTGCTCGGTGAACAGGCTACGATTTGGCAGGCCGGTGAGTTCGTCATACTGAGCGAGTTTCTCGAGCTCGCTGGTTTTCTTTGCGGCGTCTGTAATGTCGCGAAACGTTATCACCCCACCAACCATTTCACGGTTGCCATCGTACAGGCCCTGCCCATTGATCGACAACATTGTGTCAGGCTGATCAGGCATTCTGTAAATTGCGATTTGATTCGCAAACTTCTCGCCATTTCGCGCGCGAACGAGCGGTAGATCGGCTGAGTTACGGTAATTATCACCGTTCTTATCGATGCAGCAGAACGTCTGACCCCAGGTTGTATCGGGCCGCATTCGCGGACCCAGGCCCAGGATGGTGCGTGCGGCAGGATTGATGTCGAGCACGTGGCCATGGTGGTCAACGATGATCACACCGTCGTTGATGTTCCTTAGTACCGACAAGACCGTAACGTCAGTGTCGGACAAGCGCTGTTGCAGTCGGTGGCGCTGCACCGCGTGTTCAAGAACGGACTCCTGCCCTTCAACGGTAATATCGTCAACACAGATATAAGCTTGCGCACCGGCACGCACAGCGGCAATTCCGCGGTGTTCGCGGCCTTTGGTCGTTAGAGCGATGACCGGGTGACCCTGCAAGGAGTGGATCAGGTCCGCCAGAGACTGTCCCGATTGTGCGATGTTCGGGCCCGCCTCCAGCAATACAAGATCGAGAACCGAAGGGGCATCGACAGGCATTGCGAGCACTGCCGAGCGCGTAAGCAAGGCACAGCAAGGAAGAGTCTCGAGTTCACTCAGGTAGTCGGTAGCGAATTCGCCGCGACCGAGATAAAGGATGGAATGCCCTGCCATAAATTTCTTATCTTGTTGCTCTGCCAGAGGCGACCAGTGTCGTGATGGGCCAAGGGAATAATAGCAGAATTGTGTGCAATGACAGGCGCTTAGGCCTTTTTCGTGTATTTCGACACATCAATCCTTAAACCAACGCTCGCCTGCAGACATCTAAATGTCAGATTAAGCGGAGATTTGGCCTTTGGAAGCGCTTTTGACAATACCAGCCAGCGGCTATAGTCCTCAGATGACTACTCTGAGGACGCCGGAAATGACGGATGAAGCTGCCTGGATAGCACAGGCACAGCGATCGGACGCGAAGGCATTTGAGTCCCTGTATCGCCTGCACATCGGCAAAGTCTACGGAATTTGCCTGCGCATGACGGGCAATGTGTCGGAAGCTGAGGATTGCGCGCAGGAAGCGTTCATCCAGGCCTGGAACAAGCTCAATAAATTCCGTGGCGAAAGTGCATTTTCGACCTGGTTACACCGAATAGCCGTTAATGCCGTGCTCGGCAGGATGCGGAAGTCGAAGCGAGAGCAGGATCGCATCCAGCTTGCGATGGAGACGGTCGTTGCGCCGGCATCTGTCGCTGACACGGGCGATCTCAGGGATCTGTCCGATGCAGTGGACAGGCTTCCCGAGGGAGCAAGACATGTGTTCGTGTTGTATGCGGTGTACGGCTACAGCCATGACGAGGCCAGCAACATGCTCGGCATCGCATCGGGTACGAGCAAAGCACAGTTGCACAGAGCGCGCCGGCTTTTGGCGCAGCAATTGAAACAAGAAGGTTTCGAGATATGAACGATATCGAACGTGAGGACAAACTGATCGCGGCGGCGAGCACGTTGGCGACCGAAATCAGCCCTGAAAAAGATTTGTGGCCCGGAATTGCGGCGGCGATCGCGCAGCCGAAGCGGTCGCGGTGGACACCTGTACTTGCACAGGCAGCGGCCATTGTTTTGTTGGTTGGCGCGTCGTCAAGCGTGACGTATTTCGCTGTTAAAGATCAGCAACAAATCATCGAGATTGTACCGTCAGGGCTTGTGTTCGAGCAGGCGTCATTCGGCGGTCGCTATGTGCTTGGCGTGGATTATCAGGAGGCTCGCGGTGATCTTGTCGCACGGCTTGATGTTGAGCTTGCAAGGTTGTCCCCCGAAGCACGCGAAGAGGTTGAACTGAACCTGGCGATGATTCGTGGCGCAATTGCGCAGATTAATGAGGCGCTGACAGATGAGCCGGACAACGCTCTTTTGCAGTCGCTGTTGGTAAAGACATACCGCGAAGAGCTTGCACTGATGCAGCGGGTGGGTGGCCTGACACAGCATGTCATGTCACGGAAGGATATTTAGTGTTAATGCGCGGAAATGAAGCCGCGCGAATAGAGGTGAGTTGTGAACAAAATTATTTTTAGGTGCTTGATTGTGATGTTTGGTACTTCGCTGGCACTGCCGGTAAGCGCTGAAGATGTTGATGAATCGATCGATGCTGCAGCGGATGGCCACGTCGAGATCATCAATTCCCACGAAGCACGCGAAGAGGTTGAACTGAACCTGGCGATG
>PVMS01032705.1_pt1 | contig 11648 bp, 8 predicted proteins | sample 1853461 | NCBI WGS metagenome assembly PVMS01 (sample SAMN08582032, study PRJNA380276) | Marine sediment metagenome, whole genome shotgun sequencing project. | isolation source: ocean sediment barecode stripped | collected 2017
CCCCAGATTTCACCAACACAACCGTTGGCCTGTAATACGTCTCAATAATTCGAGAAGCTACAATTCCTATAACCCCTTTATGCCAATCGGGATTATAAACTACTGTCGACTTGTTGTTTTTCCAAGTTTTATTAGCAGCTATCATTTCCAGAGCCTCTTTTGTGATGGATCGATCAAGGTCGCGACGGTTCAAATTATCTTCTTCAATGGATTTCGAAAACTCAAGTGCCATTTCTTTATCTTCCGAAATTAATAGTTGCACTGCTTTACGCCCTGATTGCATCCTGCCAGCAGCATTTATCCTGGGTCCGGCTACAAATACCAAATCGGTAATGGTAATAGTCTTATTAACCTTAGCGGTTTGTAATAGTGTTTTTATTCCCATGCGGGGATTAGAATTTATAGTCTTTAATCCGTAAAATGCCATAACCCTATTTTCACCAACGATTGGAACAATATCTGCTCCAATAGCCAATGCAACCAAATCGAGATATGGATACAACGTATCTAAATCATGGTTTTCCTTTAAACAAAAAGCCTGAAGTAATTTAAAGCCAACACCACAACCACAAAGTTCTTTAAACGGATAATTGCAATCGCTCCTTTTAGGATCCAATACAGCTATTGCAGCAGGTAATTTTTCGCCAGGTTGGTGATGGTCACAAATTATAAAGTCGATCTTATTTTCATTTCCGTCATTTACCCTTTCTAAAGCTTTTATTCCACAATCAAGTGTAATAATCAGCTGAACATTAATTGAAGAGGCGTAGGCAATACCCTTTTCGGACACTCCGTATCCCTCAGCATATCGATCGGGAATATAATATTCAATATTCTTAGCTAAGCGCGATAAGAAATGATATACCATCGAAACAGAAGTAGTTCCATCAACATCATAATCGCCATAAACCATAATCTTTTCATTTTCGATTATTGCTTTTTGTAATCTCACTACAGCCTTATCCATATCTTTCATTAAAAATGGATCGTGCAAATCGTTTAATAGAGGTCGGAAAAACTTTTTAGCTGCATCATAATCACTAATTCCTCTTTGAACAAGTAACTGTCCTAATATTTCAGATATGTTTAATCGCTTGGCGAGATCAATAGCTTTTGGTTGGTCTAAAGGTTTGAGGTTCCATTGTTTTTTCATAGGTGATTGAAGGTTAAATTATTGTTAAAAGATCTAGGCGTAATCAAAATTAATGCTTTAGGCGACAAAATAGATCGGTATTTTAACCTGATTTAATCTATTCTGGAAAATTAGTAAAGATTAAGTGTAAATACCGATTTGTGATTCAAACAGATTTATGTTTTTTTGTTACATTGGTTTTCTGAAAATGAAAAAAGAAAAAAACAATCGGAATTTTGATCTAAGTTACCTTAAAGAACTTGGGAAAGAAAATAATTTTATACTTAGCTTAATCGATTTATTCATAACCAGTTCAGAAGAAGATCTTGAATTATTAGATAAGTATTATATAGATAAAAACTGGGACAAATTAGGCGATTTAGCACACAAGTTAAGATCACGTACCCTTCACTTTAATATGATTGAAGTAGCGTCTTTATTAAAAGAAATTGAAATGCGATGTCAAAACAAAATGATCAATGAAAAGCTTAAATTACTTGTAAAAAAAATGAAAACCAGTTATTTAATTATTCTAAAAGAATTAAAAGTAGAATCGTTAACTTTGACTGTATCTAAAGGATAATATCAGGAATGAAAAAAAGAGTGCTTTTAGTAGAAGATGATCGTGTAACCATTGCCTTAACGCGTCGGATGCTTATTGACGCAGGATATTTTGTGGATGCCGCCATGGAATCAAACAATGCGATCAAGCTTTTAACTTCAAATGATTATGACTTGGTTATTCTTGATATATCAATGCCAATTTTAAATGGATTCGATATTGTTGAATTATTAGAATCTTTCGAAATAGAAACTAAAATTGTTTTTCTTACTAATTTAAGCGACGCCAAGACAATGGCCAAAGTTGATAAAATAGACATTGAACGATTTATCTCCAAAGAAAAGGATTTTAAAAATCTTCCCCGGATTGTAGATGAAATTCTCGCCTAATAAATTTTAATCTTTTATAGCTTTATAAAATCAGGTTAAAAAAATGCCCTTATCTGGACTCCCCCAACATGAATAGCAGCAACTTCTTCTGATTTTCGACCGTTATAATTTAGCGATAATTGTAAGAATTTATTTAGGTTTTGCTGCCAACTCAAACTCCAGGTTAGATTTAAACCTGGACGAAGAGTTTCGAGCATTTTTACCTGCGATGGCGTGTTATTAGGTCCTGTATAATCAATATCGCTAAACTTGATATTTGCAAATAATGAGCCTTTCGAAGGCATATTAAAACGCGATTCAAATCCAACCCCAATTATTTGTGCATTCTGCTCAAGTTCAGGGTCATCATTATTTTTTTGAGTAATTTCCCCATTGATCGAAATTCTGAAAAATTGATTAGGTTGGTAGCGAAATTCAGGAAGAAATTTTTGAAATAGGATACGATAATTGCCATCTGAAATAAAATCGCTCGCACTAAATTCATGACCAAAGTCCCCAGCCATGATAATAGTGTATTTGGAGGTGATGTTCCATCTGATATTTATCAAATGTGAAACTATTCCGTCAGTCTGAAAACCATTTAACAATAAGTTTTTAAGCCGGTTATTCTGATAAGTGTATTCCGCAGCTATTTTCGTATAAGATCGGTTAATAAATATAGTATTTCGAAAAGTGTTTCTATAACTTAATAAGGTTGTATCCAGAACTGGATTAAAAAATGGATTGTAAGCTTCTGATGGTTGATCAGCCTGAGTGGTTTTATTTATAGAATAAAAAGTCTGCGTCGAAGCCCTTGCCAAAACACCTTTGATTCCTTTGCTATTTTGCCAGGCTATACTGGGGTTTAAAGCCAGATTTTGTGATAATTGTGCATTCAATACTTTAACAAAGTTATTGTTAGGAGTGAAAATCCGAACATAATTCGCCAAAGCCGGATTGGAAGAAATAAAAAACTCATTCAAATCTTTTATACCGTCTTCATTCAGATCTATCCATTCATAAATCCCCAACCCTTGATTAACCTCCTGATAAAAAAATTCGCGTTTCTGATCGAGACCCGATCCGAATTGATAAAAAATATTCCAGCTAATTGCACCTTTAGCAGCGCGTAATATGTACTCAACCCTACCCAATAGGTTGTCCTCTGGCTTTATATCTCCTGACGCAGTTGAATCTAATCTTTCAATTTTGCGATAATTCAATGTCAGGTTAAAACGGTGAATTAAACTTTTTAAATAATGAAACTCCCCACCCATATTCAAAGCATCACTTACTTTTATAAATTCTTCATCCGGAGGTTTTCTATCGATCCGCTTACCCGCATAAACTTTCCATTTATTAATACTTTTCTCAGGAGCTTCTAAAAAGACTTTCCAATCATAAAATTTATAGGAATTAGAATCCAGGTTATTCAAAATATTTTTCCGGTTATCTTCAAACTCATCGTTCGCTCCGATAGTAAAAGGCTTTAATAAAAATTTAACTTCAGTTTTATGCCTGTAGAAATCAGTAGAAATATTTTCTTCTTCAGTTTTAAGATAACTTCCATTATAATTGATCCGAACATTTTTTGGCGTAACAGATAAATTGACCACCTGTTTTCCTCCAAGATACTCATCCTTAATATCGAAACTCCGATAAGTATACCCTATACGATACATTCCGGCCTTAAAAACCGAAATTCCGCCTTCCCACCAGTGCTGCGATAAACTATCGTTGATTTGTGTTAAATTCCAATCTCTGGTAAATTCAATTGATCTGAACCTTTCTATTGGTTTAAAACGTTCATTTACATATTCGTAGCCGCCAAATATGTCAAGATTCATGTTTTTATTTATCTCGAATGATTTTTTTGCAGTTAACTTCCCGGCCCATGATTGATTTTTATCGTTATCAACAGAGGAAAATGTATTCGGATCGAATCTCGATAAAGCGACTTCACCAATAATATCAATTGATTTATCGGGACTGAATTTCGCGCCTGCTGAAATTAATTGTTGTGTTTGTGGTGCAACTAATTTTCGCACAGGTGCAAAAGTACCTTTATGTATAATATCACCGTTAACAGTGTCGGGTGCAAGCCAGGTAAATGTTCTTCCGTTAGCGGTAAATTCGCCTTGCACGTAATCTGCTATTCCAGATGGTACACTTGAAAACCGTAGCTGATATACCGCGATGTCTGGGTCTGAAGAAACAACAAAAATAGAATCATATCCTAAACTATCAATCAATGCATACATTACCCTTGCTGGGTCGTATCCGGTACTATCGATAGCTGGAACAATTGCATTATTTAAATCATTTCCAATGTTAAAAAGTAAATCCTTATCAGATTCACTTAAAGATTGTTGCTGTTCTTGATTTTTAGCATCCTGTTCGCTGTAAAAATTAATAAAAGCTTCAATTTTTTTATGTTTATAATTACCGCCAACCTGAACCAATGATCTAAAATAATTTTTGTCGGAATATTGAAATTCGACCGTAATTCTCTTGTCTTTCGTTATTAAAAATTTTGGTGTGAATATGATCTGAGCAGTATTATAATCGATCACATAATCACGATCCGAGCCTCGTTCCAATAATATGCCATCAATATAAACCCGTTCAGTTCCACTTAATACGGTTATAAAAGACTCGTTTGCATTTCCCGTAAGTCGGTAAGGTCCTTGTTTAGATTCTTCACCCAGTATTTCGTTTCTGGCAAATTTACCTTTCGACATAGCAACTGCAGTTCCTATGCCAATTTCGCTTCCATTATTAGGTTCGAATTTAGATTGAAATGATAGTCCCAGGTTTTTTTTAAAATATTTTGTGAAATAACTATTGGGGCTTTGCATTTCGTAATCACCTACAATCAATTTAAAATTATCATTGAACAATTGAATATAAATCTTATCAAAATCCTGTATCTGTTGGGTATTCCCATCAGGTTGGATCGGAATATTATTATCGGTGATCGAAGCCAGAATTTCAACATCATCGGAAATTTTACCTGACAATTGAAGATTAAGATTTGAGTTTACACTCAGGTTCCTATTATTCCCCATCAGTATTCCACGCGATAGGTTACCAGATTTTTGAAGTCCACTCATGGAAATCAACTCATCCTGATTTTCACTTTTTGAGTAGGTAAATGTGTTATCAATATTATCAAATTCATACGCTGGATTAATTAACTGAATATCTTTATGCGATATACTTTTATTTAAATCGTATAAAAAAGTCCGATAAACTACCCAAATAGAATCATTTTCATTTGCGCTATTCCAAAAAACTTTTCCATCAAACACATCAAAATAAAAAACTGATGGTATTGGGTAAAAAGTAACGGTACCTGGAATAATACTTACTGAATCGAGGACTATTGTATCACTAGATGGGTATATCCACTTGCTACGTAAATTCCCAATATTCTGACCTGTCATCCTAATTTGGAACAAAACAAGAATCAAAATAAAGAATATTGTTTTAAGCTGATTGCTCAAGATATGTATCCATTTACAATTTAAAAATAGCTCAAATTTTCTTGTTTTAATTACAAGCATAAAAATCTGCAGTGTATTAATGTGCGAAATGCTTTACAATATTACCCGAATTTGGTTTTATCAGCATAAGAATCAGCGATAATTAAAACGTATAAGCCATCTTTAAATTTTACTGTTTTACTAAAATAAATGGCGAGTTTAACCTACGATTCATTATAAAACGAGTATACCTTGATATTTATTACCAATTAAGAACAACTCATTTGTTATAAAAACTTATTCTATAGTGTTTTAATCAACTAATTAAAGGTAATTTCCTGCAAAATTCCGGATATGAAAACTTTTAAATGTATCTTTCAAATCCTGTTATTATTTAATAATAATTGAATAATATGGCGAATTGTAAGAAAATCCCTAGCTTGCTTACCCTTTTAACCTATTTATTAACCTTAATTCAATTACATTGAAATCATATTTTATAATAATTCTGCTTATAATTGGGTCACTAACCCTTACCACTAGCTGTAACAATAAATCACATACAGATAGAATAAAAAGTCGCTTGGGTGCAGGAGGAATACACTATGGGGGCGTTTTTCATTTAAATGAGGTTGAGAATTTCAGAAGTTTAGCACCCCACAGTATCACAGATATAACTTCAAATAACATAGCAAGCCAGATATATGAAGGGCTGGTAAAATTAGATCAAAAAACCTTGGAGGTTATTCCGGGACTTGCTGAATCCTGGGAAATATCCCCGGATGGTTACATCTATACTTTCCATTTGCGTGAAGGTGTGTTTTTCCATGATGACGAATGTTTTGCAGAGGGTGTTGGTCGGGAGGTAAATGCTGATGATGTGATTTTTTCTTTTACTCAACTTTTTACCCCTTCTGCAGAAAACCTTCTTTATAGTTCACTTGGGCAAAGAGTCTTAGGCGCCGATGAGTATTTTAAAAGTAAACTTAAAAACGAAATTGATTCTAAAACTGTCAGCGGATTAAGAAAAATAAATGGCCACACTATAAATATTGTATTAAATGAGCCATTTTCAGGATTTCTTGAAATGTTAGCTACACCAGGCGGATGGATTTATCCAAAAGAAGCTGCCGAAATGTATGAAATCGAAATGCGGTCACATTGTGTTGGAACTGGACCTTTTGTTTTGAAAAAATTAATTGAAAATGAAATTATAATTCTAGCCCGAAATAATAAATACTGGAAAAAAGATTCATTTGGAAATACCCTTCCATATCTCGATGCTTTAAAATTCACATTTATTAAGGAAAAAAAATCTGAAATGTTAGAATTTATTAAAGGTAATTTAGATATGGTGTTTGAGGTAACACGCGAAGATGTTTATGAATACGAATTGAATACCGATCTTAACAGAGGAGAATATGCCACCAATAAATTTTTGGTTCAAGTAACCCCTGCACTTAGCGTCCAATATTACAGCTTTAAACAAATGAGCGATGTGTTTCAGGACATTAAAGTAAGAAAGGCTTTCAACTATGCCATTGATCGTAAAAAGATAGTTGACTTTGCATTAAGCGGGTTGGGGGTTCCTGCCGATCACGGTATTGTACCTCCTTCCTTCGAAAATTACCCGATTGAAAATGTAAAAGGTTATGAGTTTTCAATTCCCAAAGCCCGGGAATATCTAGCAAAAGCTGGTTATCCTGGAGGATTAGGATTTCCAAGATTAACATTAAATTTAAATAGTGGTGGGGGAACTGCAAATTTGCTTGTTGCTGAAGCGGTACAAAAAATGCTTTCCGAAAATTTAGGGATATATCTAGATTTAAGTATTACCGGAAGAGCACAGCATTACGAAAGTGTAGAAAGTGGAAAAGCAGAATTTTGGAAAGATGCATGGCTTGCAGATTATTACGATCCAGAAAATTTTCTTTGTCTTTTCTATGGGAAACTTGTGCCTGATGACACGTCAGAAAGTTCTTATTATAACTCCACACGATATAAAAATGATGATTTCGATAAATTATATTCATCGGCCATTAAAGAATGGGATGAAACTAAACGGATGGAGTTATATTGTAAAGCCGATCAAAAGATCCTAGACGATGCTGTAATTATTCCACTATATTATGATAAAACAGTTCGTTTATTACAGTTATATGTGAAGAATTTCCCTGTTAATTCTATGGAAGTTAGAGATTTAGGGATTGTTTATTTCGAATTTGAAGAATATAAAAAGCTAGCTTTAAGCAAATAAAACAGACTGTTTCTTGTAGTATTTATAATAATCTGTTATCCAAATAGGGTTGAAATTGCATCTTCAATCGTACTTACCTTAACTATTACAATGGTGTATCTTTTCTTCGCCAATCCCTTATTAAAAGATGAAACAATAATTCGTTTGAATCCAAGTTTTTGCGCTTCCAAAATTCGTTGATCAATTCTCGAAACAGGTCTTATCTCTCCTGAAAGCCCTATTTCTCCGGCTAAACAGGTTAAAGGCATTAGTGCTATGTCCTCGTTTGAAGATAATATAGCAGCAGCTACGGCAAGATCCAGTGCTGGATCTTCCACTTTTATACCCCCGGTTAAATTTAAAAACACATCTTTAGCAGCCAACCTAAATCCTGCTCTTTTTTCAAGAACGGCCAAAAGCATGTTTAACCGCCTTAAGTCAAATCCAGTTGAAGTTCGTTGTGGTGTTCCATAAACAGCCGAACTAACCAATGCCTGTACTTCGATCAATACAGGACGAATACCTTCCAGAATTGGAGCAATTGCAACGCCACTTAAATCACCCCGGTTTTCAGAAATTAAGATCTTGGAAGGGTTTGCAACTTCGCGCAAACCTTCTTGTACCATTTCATAAACACCTAATTCGTTGGTTGCCCCAAACCTGTTTTTCACCGTCCTCAACAATCTGTAAACAAAATTCCGATCGCCCTCAAATTGTAAAACTGTATCAACCATATGCTCCAAAACTTTTGGTCCGGCTAAGCCGCCATCCTTGGTAATATGTCCAATAAGTATCACCGGGGTTTGAGTGGTTTTTGCAAACCTCATCAACTGTCCGGCACAATCCCTTGTTTGTGATACACTTCCGGGAGTTGATTCTAGCAAGGGGTTGTACAAAGTCTGAATAGAATCTATAAGTACCAGATTGGGATTAAGATTTTCTATTTGTTTAAATACCGATTCTATATCAGTTTCAGCCAAGACAAAACATTGTGGGTTATCATAACCAATTCGTTCAGCCCGCATTTTTAATTGCTGCTCGCTCTCCTCGCCTGAAACATACAGTGTTTTTAAAGAAGGATCAGAAAGAGCCATTTGAAGCATCAATGTAGATTTCCCAATCCCGGGCTCTCCCCCAAATAATGTTAGACTACCTGGCACAAGGCCTCCACCTAATACTCGATTTAGCTCCTTATCAGATAATATAATTCTTGGCTCCTTTTCAACCTCAATTGTTTGTATCAAAGTTGGTTTTCGATTAGTTTTTTTTGGATTATAACCGGTAGGCTCTTTAGAACTCGAAATTAATTCTTCAGTAAAAGTGTTCCATTCATTACATGACGGGCATTTACCCAACCATTTAGGAGCTTCGTATCCACAATTCTTGCAAAAAAAAGCACGTTTCACTTTTGCCATTATACCGAATTTTTGATTTTCTCAACGAGAGAAGTAGTTGAAAATCCTTTTAAAAATGGTATAACCTCAACCACACCATGATAAGACTTTACAATTTCAGAACCAACAATATATTTGTTATTACCTTTTTTTGCTGATGCATCATAATCACCTCCTTTCACTAAAACATCAGGCCTTATCAATCTTATTAATTCAATTGGCGTATCCTCGACAAATACAGCCACCGCATCGATAAACCCAAATGCCGCTAATAAATATGCTCTGTTCTCTTCGGAATTGAATGGACGACTATCACCTTTACCTAACCGTTTTACTGAATCATCCGCGTTTAACCCAAGAATTAATTTATCTCCCTTTAACGAAGCTTTGTACAAGTAATCGATATGACCTCGATGGATGATATCAAATACCCCATTCGTAAATACAATAGATAATCCGTCGTCTTTCCAGGATTTTATTTGTTTACCTATATTTTCTTTCGAATAAAATTTCTGCTCAATTTGGTTTGCCATCAATATGCTTATTATAGATGGGCATAAAGATAAAAGAAAGCCCGCCTATTACAAGTACCATCACTGTTTGTGCCGACCAGATAATCCATCCGAATGCTAGTCCATAAGCCGCTTCGATATGGTATAACATAAGAACCTGCATTACCCCATAAGGGTAAGCCCCAATTCCTCCGTTTGTTACCGCAATAGAAATTCCACCGATCACAAATGCTGAAAGCACAGCACCTAAGGAAACATTGTTCAATTCAGGAATAGCATTCATACCCAAATAAAACATCAATACATATAAAAACCAGATCAAAAATGTATGTGCAATAAATTTTGCTGAATCCTTCATCTTCAAAATCGCCTTTATCCCTTCTAATATTCCCGTTATAAACTCACGAATTCTAATAAAAAATGCAATTTCTGAACGTTGAATAAACCTTAAAAATAATAATCCCATTAAAGCGAGAATCGACAAAACAACAGCTGTATAAATTGCATTAAAGTTCTCAAACGTATTTACCAAATAAACCTGAAGGGTAGATAGTTGTATAACTACAACAATTATAATAAAAGACATTAAAAAAATCATATCGGCCACCCTTTCAGCAATAACGGTTCCGAATCCCTTGTTAAATGGAATGTTTTCATATTTAGTCATAGCAGCTGCTCTAGAAACCTCACCCATTCTGGGAATCCCCAGATTAACCAGATATCCGATCATAACGGCCATAAAAGAATTTAAAAATTTAGGATGATATCCGAGTGGTTCCAATGTATATCTCCATCTATACGCTCTACTTACATGACTTAAAATAGCTAGAATTATCGATACCCAAATCCAAAAATAATTGGCGTTTTTAAATGAGAACTTTATCGATTCAATATCATCAGTTGTGAGTTTTCGAAACGACAACCAGATCAAAAATATCCCCAATGCAAGGGGGAGCCCAAATTTAAGTATCGTGATCAGTTTTTTTTTCAAAATCAGAGTTTCAACCGATTGGTTGTTTCATCAGGAAAAACAATAAATGGCTTAAAGCTTTTTGCCTTTTCGAAATCCATCAAAGCATAAGAGATAATAATCACAACATCACCAACAGCTACTTTTCTGGCCGCAGGTCCATTTAAACAAACATCGCCAGACCCTCTTATTCCCTTTATCACATATGTTTCTAATCGTTCGCCATTATTAATATTAACAATCTGTACTTTTTCACCTTCAATGAAATTAACCGCGTCCATTAGATCTTCATCTATGGTAACAGAACCAATATAGTTCAGATCGGCTTCGGTAACCCTCACCCGATGAATTTTCGATTTCATCACTTCAATTTGCATACTTCCTCACGTTGAATTTGGGAGTGCAAAATTATTAAAATAAAACAACATTATCGATTAGCCTGACATTACCCACTTTTGCAGCAATAAAAACTCGTACGGAATTAGAGGATTCTACATTCGAAATTGCCTGTAAATTATTAGTGTCAGCTATTTCAAGATATTCAAGAGTCAAATTATCAACAATCCTTAATCGTTCTATCTCTCTTTTTTTTAATACTGATAATGGGATATTTCTGTATTTATCTTGAATATAAAACAACGTAATTGACAAATTCGTTGCAATATCTCTTTCTTCGTTACTTAAGCGAACATTTCGAGAGCTCATAGCGAGCCCATCAGGTTCGCGAAATATGGGACCTCCAATAATTCTTATATTGTATTTAAAATAATCGACCATCCAAGAAATGATTACTAGTTGCTGAAAATCTTTTGTGCCAAACACTGCAATATCAGGATTTACAAGATCAAATAATCTTTTCACTACCTGAATAACACCATTAAAGTGCCCTTTTCTAAATTTACCCTCCATTACTTTGCCTAAATCTCCTAGTTCATATTCGATACTTTTGATACCCTCAGGATAAATTTCATTAGTTGTTGGTATAAAAA
>PVMS01080017.1_pt1 | contig 11648 bp, 9 predicted proteins | sample 1853461 | NCBI WGS metagenome assembly PVMS01 (sample SAMN08582032, study PRJNA380276) | Marine sediment metagenome, whole genome shotgun sequencing project. | isolation source: ocean sediment barecode stripped | collected 2017
CAAATAGCGGTGGTGGGTTGAGTGTGAGATCAAAGCTGCCCGGTAAGAGGAAAAACAGGTTGGATGGTGTTGGCACCAATGAGGTTAACGGATCGTAACCCGCGGTGAGGACATCGGTTACTATGCTGCCATCTTTGTTGGTCGCACCGTAGACCGGAGCAGCTTTGATCTCACACTCAACCCACCACCGCTATTTGGAGATCCAAACGACTTTAGTGATCCACTGGTAGCTCTGGGTGCAAAAGATGGATTCAGCACCACGGAACGATGGGTGACAAGCTTCTTTGGTAATGCAGATCTGCTTGGTAATCGACCCAGAGGAAAAATTGATCCTGCTTCCGTGATTCCAGGGCATTCCGTCAGGGTGTTCCAGGTTACGACGGCCAGTTTCGTATTCGTGACCGGTGTTGTTCGCGAACTGGTGCCGGGTGTTGATTTTATTGCGGCGGCAATCACGGAGAGTGACCTGGCGATTATCCCTCTCAAGCCTTTGCCTGAAGCCAGCAGCTTTATGGCAGTTCTCACCAACGATATCCGCGATGTCAATGGCAATGATGCAACCGCCGATCAGTTTTATCACCTGACCCGGCGCACGACGCCCTGGATTGATGAAAATGGTCAAAGCACTTACGCATTGATCCCCGATGCGACAGCGCAGCAATTGGAGCCACAACGTCAGATTACAAATACCATGGAAGCGGCCGCTGAGGCAGCCGGTGTTGTACGTGCAGACATCATCCTGACCTGGACAGTACAGACCCAGGCAGTCACGGTGGTGACCAAGGCCATCCGTGCCACCGCTCAGCCAGCAGATACCATCATGGCGCCCATGGGAATAAATACCGGTGCCGTGGGAGGATTTGGCCTGGCTGATATTTATATCGGTGTAATTACCTTGCCCTATTACCTGGGTGTCCCCTCAATGGATACACCTCTGGCGCCCCTGACAGATTTCTGGAAAGCGTCGCCCGGTGCGTACTGGCCACCGTTTGATCAGTTTGGGCTTGATCCAACTTCAACCAATGTGACCTATGCAAACCCTTTCCCGGTGGTTACCGAAGAAGTCACTGTACCGGTACTCATGACTGTGCCAGGTGCTGCGAGCGGATCACGAAACCGGAAACCGGTTGGCCAATAGTCATCTTTATGCATGGACTTAATGGCAACAGGACCCAGGTTCTGGCAGTAGCGGATACCCTGGCCTCGCAAGGTTTTGCAGCAATTTCCATCGATACGACATTGCATGGAGTGGTTCCTGAAGTTGAACCAGCACTTGCGCCGTTTTATATCGGCAATACGCCATTTGGAGCTATTGCAGAGGAACGGACATTTGATGTTGATTACACAAATAATGAGACGGGTGCACCCGGTAGGGATGGAATAACTGATCCTTCGGGAAGACATTATTTCAACCTGTCCAGCATGTTGACGACACAGGATAATCTAAGACAAACCGAGGTGGACCTTTCGGTATTGGCGATTTCCATTCCGACCGTTGATATAAGCGGTGACGGATTACCGGATCTTGACGGATCCGATATCTCGTTTGTCGGGTTTTCAGGCGGGGCTATCGTGGGCACTCCTTTCCTGGCGGTAGAACCAACAGTAAATCGCGGTTTCTTTTCAGCACCCATGGGTGGTCTGGCACGTGGCCTGGAGGCTTCCGAAACCATTGGTCCGGCAATTCGCGCCGGTCTGGCAGCAAAAGGCATCTTCCCGGGTACAGCAGACTACGAACTGTTTTTCACTGCATTTCAGACCATTCTGGACTCCGCTGATCCGATCAACTGGGCATCGGAACTGGTGACATCGAACTCGGTGGTTTTACATGAGATAATCGGAGATACCATCGTACCCAATACCGCATTTCCTGCCTTCCTTTCCGGAACTGAGCCCTTGATCGCCGTCATGGGTCTGGCGCCATACAGTGCCACGAAGATCAATCCAGAAGGTGTCCAGCTGGCAGGTCGATTTGTACCACCAGCATGGCATGGTTCGCTGTTGCTTCCCGATATCGCGCCCGCAAGCACTGCCGAAATGCAGGCTCAGATGGCATCGTTCCTCGTATCAAGAGGGCAGGTCGTGGTGGTGATGAATCCCTCGACGATGGTCAATGCCGAACCTGTAGAGAATGTTGATGGTGAAGCTGACGCCAATGACACTTCCATCAACACGGAACTGCCGTAAGGGGGGCAACATGAATCGCACATACGAATATGAAATGCACACTTACTTGAGCGAGAACAACATGAAACAAACCCTGATTTCAAAGCGATCGATTCCCAAAATACTGGCAACAGTATTGTTGGGTCTGTCAACGACCGGTTTGCAGGCCATCGAGATTTCCAGTGGTGAGCTGACCGGAAGTTTTGACACGACCATCAGCTATGGTGCGGCCTGGCGCCTTGGCGACCTTGATGAGGAAAATGTCGGCAAGGCAGCCAATAATCCGTTGACCTGGATGCTGGACAACGCAGGTCAACGCGCACAGGTTGGCCGTTGGTCTGTCAACAACGATGATGGCAATCTGAATTACCCCAATAGCGGGGACCTGATTTCCAACACCATTAAGTTCACTTCAGAGTTGGATCTGCGCTGGCGTAATTTTGGTGGCTTTACCCGTTTCTCCGGCTTTTACGATTTTGAAAATGCCGATAAAGACTTCCTGTCCGATGAAGCCACTACCCGTATAGGTAAGGATATTCGCTTGCTGGATATGTATATCTATGGTGACCACGAACTGGGTGGTCATTACCTCAATTGGCGTCTGGGCCGACAGGTGGTCAGCTGGGGTGAATCCACATTCATCCAGGGTGGCATTAACATCATCAATCCCGTGGATGTGTCCAAGCTACGGGTGGCAGGCTCCGAACTGAAAGAGGCTTTTGAAGGCGTCAACATGATCAAGGCTTCAATGGACCTGACGCAGAGCCTGTCGCTGGAAGCCCTGTATATGTTCGAGTGGAGGGAAATCAAACCTGATCCCGCCGGTGCCTATTTTTCCGGTAATGACATTGCAACACCTGGTGGGTCCTATGCCATGCTTTCCTTCGGTACCGTGCCCCAACCGGTGGTCAATCCTGATCTTTATGACACCGTGTGTCTGCAGGGCAATCTCGGTGATTCCGACTCATCCCTGCCTGACCCGGGGCTAATCGGTTTGGGTTGCCAGGTCTCATTCCCACGCGCTGAAAGCAGGTATGCAAAGGACAGTGGTCAATTTGGAGCCGCTCTGCGTTGGTTTGTTGAGAGCATGAACAGCACAGAATTCGGGTTTTACTTTCTGAATTACCACAGTCGATTGCCTTTGATCAGTGGTAGCGCAATTACATCCACCGCACTTAACAGCGGAAGATACTGGACTGAATATCCTGAAGACATCAAGTTATACGGTGCCAGCTTCAACTCTAATGTAGGTACCTGGTCTGTGGCCGGTGAGGTCAGTTACCGACCAAACGCACCACTGCAGTTTGATGATGTGGAGGTGCTGTTCGCCGGACTGACACCATTGAACCCTTTAATCCCGGCTCCTGTTCTTCGTTTTAAGAGCCAATTGGGCGAATTCGCCCCTGGTGAAGAAATTGTAGGCTGGGGTGAGCACAAGCAATGGCAGGCTCAGTCGACACTGACCAAGCTGTTTGGCCCCAACAACATGTTCAAGGCCAACTCCATTGCCTTTGTCTTCGAGGCCGGGTTCAACTATGTTTCCGATCTTCCGGATAAGGACTACCTCAGATACAACGGACCCGGTACTGATTCCGGTGGTGGTCCCGACTACCTGACAGGTGATTTCCGCAACCCCGAAACAGAAGTGTCCGGATTTGCCGATGATTTCAGTTGGGGTTATCGTCTGATAACACGATTTGACTACAACAACGCTATTGGCGCTGTGACAGTCAGTCCGCGACTGGGTTGGCGGCATGATATCAGCGGCACGACACCAGGACCGGGCGGATCCTTCGTTGATGGTCGAAAGCAGCTTACACTGGGTCTGGGATTCAACTACATCCAAACATGGCTGTTCGATCTTTCCTATACAGCTTACTGGGGCGCTGGAAAGTACAACGTACTTTACGACCGCGACTTTTTTGCCGCCAGTGTCCGTTACTCATTCTGATCGCAGGAGGATCAAATGCGCATATTGAACAAAATTACGCTCGCCACCTGTGTTGGCCTCATACTTGTTTTCAGCCAGGCTAATGCAGGGCCGAAACCTGATGAAATTGGCCGTCTGAGTGATGATCTGACCCCCATGGGTTCTGAAAGGGCCGGTAATGCCGATGGCACGATACCGGCCTGGACAGGTGGTATCACTGAACCACCCGCGGGTTACACGGTGGGTGACCATCATCCAAGTCCTTTCCCGGAAGACAAACCCCTGTTCCGCATAACCGGTAGTAATTACCAGGAATATGCAGACAAACTGGGTGTGGGTCAAAAGGCGCTGTTTGATAAATATCCAGACACCTATTTTATGGATGTTTATACATCACGCCGCACCACTTCATTCCCTCAACGCACCTACGACATGACAGCCGAAAACGGCAAAGTGACCACGCTTGCCGAAAATGGTGAAGGTGTTGTTAATTCCGCTGAAGGATTTCCCTTTCCGTTTCCCGAAAACGCTTATGAGTTGATGTGGAACCACAAACTCAAGTTCAAAGGTATCGGTGGTGTCCGCTACAACACCCAGGTGGCACCGACAGCGGATGCAAAGTACTCCGTTACGGTAATACGTGAAGAACTACTGGGTCTGTATTACAAAGAAGGCGAAACCAGCGAAACCATCAACAACATTTTACTGTACTTCTTCCAGGAAGTGGAATCACCTGCACGTCTGGCCGGTAACATTTTGCTGGTACATGAAACGCTTAATCAGCAAGTCCTGCCAAGACAGGCGTGGATTTACAACCCGGGACAGCGAAGAGTCAGACGTGCGCCCAATGTTGCTTATGATAATCCTGGTACGGCATCCGATGGCCTCAGAACCAACGATATGACCGACATGTTTAATGGCGCCATGGATCGCTTCGACTGGAAAGTCATTGGTAAACAGGAAATGTATATCCCGTACAACTCTTACGGGGCTCATGCCGAGGGTATTACTTACGATGATTTCATTCGTCCCGGTCATTTAAACCAGGAGTTGATGCGTTACGAACTGCACCGTGTCTGGGTAGTCGAGGCAAATCTGAAAGAGGGTATGCGTCACATCAACCCTAAGCGCACTTTTTATCTGGATGAAGACAGCTACCAGATCGTATTGATCGATCATTTTGATGCACGTGGTGAATTGTGGCGTGCCTCAGAAGCGCACTGCATCAATTACTATGATGTGCCTACGTTCTGGTCAACGGTCGAGGCTCACTATGATCTGCAGTCAGGCAGATACGTGACACAGGGTCTGGATAATACCTTGCCGGTCAACACGTTTAACGTAGAATTGAACCCCAGCCAGTTTACGCCGCAGGCACTTCGCAGTCGCGGTCGACGATAATCAGAATGAAAAAGGCCAGCTTCCAGGCTGGCCTTTTTGTATGATGGACACGTCCAAAGATTTCGGTTTGGCCTTCGTTGTTAATCAGTTCACCCCGGGTTTCTTGTCATGATCAGGAATTACAAGCCACTGCGATACTTCTCCCTGTTGCTCTTGTTGGGTTTCGTCATTCAGGTTATGGCGAATGACCAGGGTCCGCAGTTGGATATTGAGTATTCGCAACGGGTACCTCTGGCCACACAGTCCATGATGCTGGATTTGATCGAGGCAGATGGCAGACTGATCGCCGTGGGTGAACGGGGTCACATCATACTGTCGGATGATGATGGGGAAACCTGGTCACAAGCCGACACGGTTCCGACGCGATCTACCCTGACCTCCCTGTTTTCCATGGATGGCAGGATCTGGGCCGCGGGTCACGATTCGGTCATCTTGACCAGTGGTGATGGTGGAAAGACCTGGACAAGGCAGTTTTTTGACCCGGACCGCATGCAGCCGATCATGGACATCCATTTTTTCGATCAGAATCAAGGCATCGCAACTGGAGCCTATGGCCTGATGCTGCTAACAAGCGACGGAGGAAATTCCTGGGAAGACTGGGCTGTCAACGACGAGGATGATGCTCACCTCAATGCCTTGATTGAATTATCGGATGGCACATTGCTGATTGCTGGCGAAGCTGGTTTTTCCTACAGGAGCCGAGACAGGGCCCAGACCTGGGAGCCTATGGATATGCCCTATCAAGGCTCAATGTTTGGCGCGGTAAAAGTGCCCGGCAACTGCATCCTGTTCTACGGCCTGCGTGGTCACGTTATGAAAACCTGTGACCAGGGAGATAGCTGGGAAGAACTGCAAACCGACTCTGAATCCACCTTGCTGGGCGCGGCCATGCATGATGGCAGTCTGCTGTTGGTCGGCAACAGCGGTCAGATGCTTGTTTATGACCTGTCGGGCGGCTTTACGGCAATTGCTCACAGCAGCGGTGTCGATCTTGCAGCCGCACTTGAGCTGGAATCGGGCAGCTTATTGCTGGCGGGAGAAGACGGGATTTATTCTTATCCGGAGCAAAAAAATGAGGAGGTGGTGAAATGAACGAAAAAACCACTCGAATGCATGATTTTGCTACCTTCCTGATCAATTACCGATATGCATTGGTCAGTGTTTTTGTGGTTATTACCATTGCCATGATGTTTTCCATGTCGAATCTCAAGATCGAGACGGGTTTTAAGAAACAGTTGCCACTCAAGCATGAATACATGCAGACCTTTCTTGCTTACGAAAAAGAGTTTGGTGGTGCCAACCGCATTCTCGTCGCTCTTATGGCCAAAGACGGTGACATGTTCAATCCGGTGTTTTTTGAGAACTTCGAAACCATAACAAACCAGGTGTTCTTTTTGCCGGGTGTGGATCGCGCGAGCGTGCGATCGATCTTCACACCCAATGTTCGTTTTGTGGAGATCGTCGAAGACGGTTTTGCTGGTGGTAATGTCATTCCCTCTGATTTTTCGCCTTCCTAGGAGATGTTTCAGAGGGATCGATCAAATATCGTCAAGTCAGGCGAGGTTGGTCGTTTGGTGACCAATGATTTCAGTGGCGCCATGGTCTGGGCCAATTTGCAGGAAGAAGATCCGCAGACCGGGGAAAAACTCGATTACCGCCAGGTGGCCAGCCAGCTTGAGCAAATACGCACTGAATTTGAGAATGATCAGTATTCGGTGCATATCATAGGTTTTGCAAAGATCGTCGGTGATATTTCCGATGGTGCCAAGTCCGTGGTGTGGTTTTTCCTCATTGCTTTTATCATCACCGCCATACTGCTTTACCTGTATTCGCATTCGGTTTGGCTGACCGTACTGCCACTTGCCTGTTCCCTGGTGGCTGTCATCTGGCAGCTCGGGGCATTAAGCCTGCTGGGCTACAGTCTTGATCCCATGAATATACTGACCCCTTTCCTGGTTTTTGCCATTGGTGTCAGCCATGGGGTGCAAAAAATCAGTGCCTGGATTGTTGAAAAGAAATTCGGTGGTCGCACCCCTGATGATTGGGCGCGTGAAGGTGTCACAGACATTGCCATGATTCCACATCGATCACCCATGCATGGTTCCCGTGAAACCATGAAAAAACTTCTCGCACCGGGTGTCATTGCGCTGGTGTCAGATACGATTGGTTTTCTGACCATCCTGTTTATTGCAATCCGCATCATCCAGGAACTGGCTATTACCGCCAGCATTGGTGTGGCGGTCATTATTCTGACCAATCTGATCCTGTTACCCGTACTTTTGTCCTGGGTTACAATCCGCAACCCGGACAAGTTTCGCAGTCGCTTGTTACTCAATGCGCAAGGTGATTCACATTTCTGGAACTTCCTTGCCGGTTTTACCGACCCGAAGCGTGCAATGATGGTCATTATCGTCGCTGCCCTGCTTTTCGTTGTGGGTTACTGGAAAGCAGGAGACATGCAGATTGGTGATTCCGAAGTAGGTGTGCCCGAGTTAAGACCTGAAGCCCGCTACAACCAGGACGCCCTGCTGATTTCACAGAAGTTTTCACTGGGTGTTGACCTGCTGACAGTCGTTGCTGAGACCGTCCCGGATGCCTGTACAGAAAATTACAGGGTGATGGAGGCCATCGATCGGTTCGCATGGCAGTTGCGAAATGTCGAAGGTGTTCAGAAAGTCATTACCCTGCCGATGGTGGCAAAGGTGGTCAATGCGGGCTGGAACGAAGGAAATCTGAACTGGCGTATCCTGCCACGTGACAACTACGTAATGAGACAGGCCCTGGGTAATATTGATACGGATACAGGTTTGCTCAATCGTGATTGCAGCGCCATTCCCATCATGGTGTTCACCACTGACCACCGCGCCGAAACGATTGCTCGGGTAGTTGAACGTGTGAAGGAGCTTCGCACGGAGATGAACGTCGAGGAAGTTAATTTCCGTCTGGAGCACGATGCCCTGGAACAAGCCGCCAGCGGGGCAGAGCCGTTGACTGAAGAGAGCCTGCGTTTTCGCCTGGCGACAGGAAATGTGGGTGTGATGGCAGCAACCAATGAAGACATAGCTGCAGCAGAAAAACCCATGCTGGCATTGGTTTTTGGCTCCATTATTTTGCTCTGCCTGGTCACCTACAGATCAATCCTGGGTACGATTTGTATCGTGTTGCCACTGGTTGTCGTGTCGACCCTGGCAGAGGCATTGATGGCGGTTTACGGGATCGGGCTGAAGGTAAATACGCTCCCGGTAGTGGCTCTTGGTGTTGGTATCGGTGTCGATTATGGTATCTATATCTACCAAAAACTGGATAGCCTGCTCAAGGAGGGTTATCCCCTGGAAGAGGCCTACTACAGGACACTGCGATTGACCGGACGCGCGGTCATATTTACCGGTTTTACCCTGGCAGCTGGTGTCGGAACCTGGATGTTTTCCTCATTACAGTTCCAGGCGGATATGGGCGCTTTGCTGGCATTTATTTTCCTCGCCAACATGGTGGCTGCGATCGTGGTTCTGCCGGCCCTGGTTCGCTGGCTGATGTACCGAAAAGGCGTCTATACTGGAGCACTTGCAGCAGATCCTGAAGTGCCATGAAGACCCGGTCCATGACAAAGCGGTCGCAATGAGCATTGGAATTTCGTAAATTTAACGGCATGAATGAATCAAACAGACAACGAGCAGGAAAGACCACCCTCCGCCTGCGTCGTCCTAAATTCACAATTTGGGCTGGGTAGCCGTGTAAGATTCAATCAAGCAACATGAACCACCAAAGACCCAGCCACTGGCTGGGTTTTTGGTTTTTAACGGATGCTGATCAAAAGAAAATGGGTAAAGAGAGAATACAATGCAACAGTTTTTAACCACGCAGGACTGGTCCAGTGAGCAATTGCAGGAGGTGTTGAAGCTTGCAGATGCACTCAAACGTAATCCTCTTCAGAAAGGATTGCGTGGAAAATCAATCGCCCTGATGTTTCTCAATCCATCCCTGAGAACCCGGACTTCCTTTGAGCTTGGTATGCAACAACTCGGTGGTGTCGCCATTGTATTGCAGCCGGGTAAGGATGCCTGGGGTGTAGAGTTCAATCCGGGTGCGGTCATGGATGGTGATGCGGAAGAGCACATCTCTGAAGTCGCCGGTGTTCTTTCTCGTTACTGTGATCTGATAGCCCTTCGAGCCTTTCCACTTTTTCAGGACTGGTCTGTAGATCGGCAGGATGCGGTCATCGCCTCTCTGGCCCACCATGCTTCCGTTCCGGTAATCAACATGGAGACCATTGTGCATCCCTGTCAGGAGCTGGCTTTGATGCAGACATTGCATGAGCATCTCGGAACTGTTCGTAAGAAAAAATTTGTCCTGACCTGGACCTGGCACCCCAGGCCCCTGAATACGGCAGTGGCGAACTCGGCCTTGCTCATAGCAACCCGATTTGGCATGGACGTGACTTTGTTATGTCCGCAAGAGGCTTATCGCCTCGACCCACAATTTGAGGCAATGGCAAATCACAATGCAAAGTCCTCAGGGGGTTCATTTGATCTCACCCATGATATTGAATCAGCTTATGCAAATGCAGACGTGGTCTATGCAAAGAGTTGGGGTGCATTACCGTACTACGGCCGCCCGGAAGAGGAATGGTTGCTGCGAAAGAAATATCGGCATTTTATTGTCGATGAGCAGAAAATGGCGATGACCAATAATGCACTGTTCAGCCACTGTCTTCCCCTGCGTCGTAATATCAAGGCCACAGATGGTGTGATGGACGCAGATTATTGTGTTGCTCTGGATGAAGCAGAGAACCGTCTGCATGTTCAAAAAGCCGTCATGCTGACCTTGCTGGGTGCAGGTCAGACATTGGAGACCGCATCATGAGTGAAAAAATCGTATTGGCATTTTCAGGTGGGCTGGATACCAGTTACTGCGTACTTGACCTGGTGGGATTGGGATTTGAGGTGCATACGGCTTTTATCGATACCGGTGGTATTGATGAAGAGGAAAAACAGGGCATCGCCGATCGGGCCATATCGCTGGGCGCTACTCAACATCATGAAATCAGCGTTGACGAAGAGATCTGGCAGGAATTCGTTTTGCCACTGGTGTGGAGTCATGCCCGGATGCTGGGTGAATACCCCCTGTTGTGTTCAGACCGATACCTGATTGTGAAGCATTGCCTGTTGCTGTGTGATTCTCTGGAAACCAGGCACTTTGGCCACGGCTGTACGGGAATGGGAAATGACCAGATGCGTTTTGATCAAACCGTCCGTAGCCTGGGTGATTACCAGATCCATGCGCCGATCCGGGATCTGCAGTCCCGTGTTAGCCAGGTGCGTGATCACGAGCTCAGAGTCATGGCCGAGGCGGGGTTTGAAGTAGCTGCTTCCAGCAGTCGTTATTCCATCAATGAAAATTTGCTGGGTGTCACCATTTCCGGTAGTGAAATTGATGAGTACCAGGCTCCGGCTTCCGATGCCTGGAGCATCACTCATGCACGTGAAGACTGGCCAGCAGATTCCCTGGAACTGAGTATCTCATTCGAAAAGGGTGTGGCAGTTGGTATTGACGGAGAAAGGCTGAGCGGCCCGGAAATTCTGAAGACACTGAACACCCGGCTGGGTCAATACGGAGTGGGGCGACATATATACACCGGGGATGTGACCATAGGGCTGAAAGGAAGAATCGCATTTGAATGCCCCGGTATTGATGCTTTGCTGGCAGCACACCAGGCGCTTGAAGACACGGTGAACACAAGATTCCAGACCCAGTTCCGCGCAGGTATCGCTTCTCGTTGGGCAGAATTGGTCTATGCCGGGTTCTTTTACGAACCACACAAGCACGATCTGGAAGCTTATCTACGCAGCTCCCAGGAATTCGTGACCGGCACTGTGACTTTGACTACGCATGGCGGTTCACTGCTGGCATCAGCGGTTGATACGCAGTACCAGCTCCATAACCCGGGTGCTGTCTACGCACAAAGCTGCGACTGGACACCGGAAGAGGCTGTTGGGTTCATCAAGCTGATGGGTCAGAGCACCACACTTGCCGGAAAGGTAAGAGGAACCAGGAAATGAGTCAGCAGGCCATCATTGACCTGCTTGGCCGGCTCGTTGCGTGTGATACACAAAACCCACCACGCGACATTGATGGCGATTCGGAAATATTTCGA
>PVMS01168865.1_pt1 | contig 11648 bp, 15 predicted proteins | sample 1853461 | NCBI WGS metagenome assembly PVMS01 (sample SAMN08582032, study PRJNA380276) | Marine sediment metagenome, whole genome shotgun sequencing project. | isolation source: ocean sediment barecode stripped | collected 2017
AGATACCCGCTCGGGTGAGTATATGTCGCGGGTGAAGAAGTAGACCGACTGAGCCCGCCCTATGAGCTGGCAACCACGCGCAAAGTTGCAGGTGATTCGCGAAAGAGCGAGGGTTTATAGACAGATCCGGAGCTTTTTTAATAACCGCGGTTGCCTCGAAGTCGATACCCCGGTATTGATGCCGGCTACCAGCACCGACGCTAATATCGAATCGATAGCAGTCGCTGACGTGGAACGGTCTCTTTATTTGCAGACCTCGCCAGAAGCTGCGATGAAGCGGTTGCTGGCCGCGGGCAGCGGCTCGATTTTCCAGATTTGCCATGCGTTTCGCCAAGGTGAGTGCGGGCGACTGCATAACCCCGAATTCAGTTTGCTCGAGTGGTATCGAGTCGGTTATGACTATCATCAGCTCATGGCTGAAATGGAATTGCTGATTACCACGCTAAGTTTGCATCAATGCAACTTTAACCGTATCAGCTACAAGGATTTGTTCAGCCAGTCACTGGATCTGGATATCGACAGGCTTACACTGGAAAGTTTACGCGGACATTGTCTGCAAATGGTGCCAGGCACCAACGTTATCGAACTCGAATTTGAGCAGTGCCTCGATCTCCTGTTAACGGTGGTAATAGCGCCGTCCATGCAGGGCTACCAGTTCGTTTACGATTACCCGAAATCACAGGCCGCGTTGGCTCGAATCAATGCGGATAACGGTAATGTGGCTGAGCGCTTTGAATTATTTTTCGATGGTATCGAGCTCGCTAACGGCTTTTCAGAACTTACCGATTGTTCACAGCAACGGTCGCGTTTTGAGCAGGATATCGAAACCCGTAGGCAAAGGAATTTACCGCAACATGCCATCGACGAGCGTTTACTCGCGGCCCTTGAGTCCGGAATGGAAGATTGCGCTGGCGTTGCTCTCGGGCTCGATCGACTATTGATGGTGTTACTCGGCCTCGACTCGATCGACCAGGTTTTAAGCTTCCGGGATTAGCTGTTTTCAGGCTGAGAAGTGACCGATGGGCTGGCCCATTTTGACGCTTTGTCCAGGCGTGATATTTGGTAGCCATTCGACATTATTGCCGGTTAGCAGAATCACCGTTGAACCCATGTTGAAACGTCCCATTTCGGCCCCCTTGGCGATTTCCTTGTGGGTATGGCTATAGTCATATTCGCTGATTTTTTTAGCGCCTGGCGGCACTACCTGCCCACTCCACACGGTTTCGATCGCGGAAACATTAAGTGCACCTACGAGGACCATCACCATGGGACCCGCCCTGGTCTCGAAGTAACAGGCCAGCCGCTCATTGCGCGCAAACAGGCGGGGAATTTCTTCGACCGTCCACGCTGCGACACTGAAAAGGCGGCCAGGTACGTGAATCATTTTTTTCATATTGGCAGCGAGCGGCATATGCATGCGATGATAATTATAAGGTGCGAGGTAAATTGTCGCGAAGCGGCCATCGGCAAATTCGGCGGCCATGCTCTTGTCGCCGCCAAGTAGTTCAAGCGCGCTGAAACCTCTACCCTTGGCCTGTATGATGGCGCCTCCTCGAATTGGGCCAGCCTGCGATACGGTGCCGTCGCAGGGGCAGGCAAGCGTATTTTCGCCCGCTGCTATGGGTCGAAGGTCGGGTTTGAGGGAGCGCGTAAAAAATTCATTGAAGGTCTGGTAATAGCCGATTTCAGATTCCTCGGCTTCGGCCATATCGACCCCGTATTTTCTAACAAACCATTCGATCAGGGGCTTGACATGCGGGCCCCGCAGGCGCGTGATCAGGTATACCACGCGCGACACCGCATGGTGCGGCATGATGTAGAACAGCAGCTTGAGAAATTTCTGTTTTTTACTTAGTTCGGCCACGGTTATTTTTTCACAATCAGTTTCAGGCTTTGCGTGGAACCATCATCCAGCTCGATTACAATCATCAACGTATCACCTGGTCTGGTTGGTTCAGTGGGATTCATCATCATTAAATGTAGCCCACCCGGCGCCAGTTGCACGGTTGCATCAGGCTCGATTGTTAAACTCGGCACCGGCTCCATGCGCATCATGCCATCCTGCTCGAAGGTCCGGTGAATTTCAACGCTGGCGAATGCGTCGCTGTGTATGGCGACGATGCTGAGGGTATGGGTTTGCGCATTGTGAATGGTCATATAACCGGCGCGGACCGGGATCGTGGGTGGCAGGTTTTTAATCCAGGCGTCGCTGATATCGAGTTCGGCGAACGCGCTGCCTGGCAATATTAGTAACAGGATGAGTAGTAATCGGGACATAGGGTACGACCAGGGTTAGTTGTGCTCGACAATACGGGTCAGGTCGCGTGCCATCGCCAGTGCATCATGCGGTGCGCCGAACAGGCCGGCGAACTCGGCTTGCGGATTTATCAGCACGATTGCCGAACTGTGATCGACATCGTAGTCAGTGCTGGCTTCACTTTTGTTACGGATATCGTGGGCAATACCAAGCGATCGGGTCAACGGGGTTAGCTTTTCAAGCGCAGCGGTGGCGCCGATAAAGCTAGCGTTAAAATAGGTGACGTAGGCGGCAAGAATTTCGGGCCTATCACGTTCAGGATCCACCGAAACAAAGTAAACCTGCACTGCGTCCAGCACATCAGGATCGTCGATCGCAGCGAGCATATCGCTCATGGTTTGCAGGCTGGTGGGACAAATATCGGGGCAGTGGGTATAACCGAAAAATATCAGGCTCCATTTACCCTCCAGGCTCGATCGGGTCAGCAGCTGATTGTTGTGATCCAGCAATTCGAACTCAGGCAGCGCGCGTGCCTGGTCACCGAACCAGGTGCCGGCTTCGAGCTCGACTGGCTTATTATTGCTGATAAACCAGGAAATCGAAAATCCTCCGACCAGGGCTAACAAAGCGACGATTGCGATACTCGATTTATTCATGCTCATTATCGTGTAAAATTCGCGGCATTATATTTCAACTGGTAGTAAACACAACGTGGCCATTCCGGAAACCCTGCAAGTTCTGACGACGATTCGAGATTTCATTCGTTGGGGCAGTAGCGAGTTTTTACGCAATGAATTGAGTTTCGGGCATGGGTTTGTGGATGCATTTGACGAATCCAGGTATTTGATTCTACATGCCCTGAGCTTGCCATATGACTGCCCGCATACTTATTTCGATACGGCGCTGACCCTGCCTGAACGCGAACAGGTAATCGATATCCTGCAACTGCGCATAAGTTCACGCCAGCCCGCAGCCTATATCACCCGAGAATCGTGGTTTTGCGGACTTAAATTTTACGTCGATGAGCGCGTGCTGGTGCCTCGCTCTCCCATCGCCGAGCTGATTTCGAATCAATTTGAACCCTGGGCGAATAGTGGCCAGGTAGAGCGTATCCTCGACCTTTGCACTGGCAGCGGATGTATCGCCATCGCCTCGAAATACCATTTCCCGGCTGCCGAGGTCTGTGCTTCAGATGTTTCTCCTGATGCGCTCGAAGTAGCCGCGCTGAACCTGGAGCAACACGATCTCAGCGACCAGGTAACCCTGGTCGAGTCCGACCTGTTTGACTCGATTCCAGCACAGTCGTTTGATGTAATTGTCAGTAATCCACCCTATGTCGACGCCGAGGATATGTCGGCTCTCGGTGATGAATTTCATTGCGAACCGGCCATCGGTCTGTGTGCGGGTAACGATGGCCTGTTGCTGGTAGATAGAATTCTGGCGCGGGCAGGGGAATTTTTAAACGAAGATGGCGTGATCTTTATCGAGCTGGGGAATTCACAGGCTGCGCTGGAGGCAAGGTATGACTTTTTACCGATGACCTGGATCGAATTTGAGTTTGGCGGAAGCGGTGTTTGCGCTATCCAGGCGCAGGATTTACAACAACAGCAAACCGCGATAACGGCTATTGCCAGCTAACCGGGTACAACGAACAATATGACATCCAAAGTAGATTCAAGAGATATGGGCCGGATTGCCGTAATTATACTGTTGCAGGAGTACTGTTATGTCCTGGTGGGGTAAAGCACTTGGTGGTGCCTTCGGGTTCATGATTGGCGGTCCTCTCGGTGCCCTCATGGGGATCGCTTTCGGGCATAGTTTCGATCGTGGCATGGGCAAGTTGGATGGCGCCGAGTGGGGTGCGGATCAGGAACGTATTCAGGCGGCGTTCTTTACCGCTACTTTCTCGGTGATGGGTTACCTCGCCAAGGCTGATGGCCAGGTTACCCGCGATGAAATCAGGCTTGCCGAAGCGGTCATGGAGCGTCTTGGTTTGAACACCTAAATGCGGGCTTCGGCCAAGCGTTTGTTCAACGAGGGCGAGTCGGATGACTTTCCCATCGATGAGGTGATGGACCAGTTCAAACGCGAGATCCATCGACGCACTACCCTGATTCAAATGTTTCTCGAAATTCAGTTGCAGGCGGCTTACGCCGATGGCGTCATGCATCCGGCGGAAAAAGAAGTGCTGGTCAATATCTGTCGCCATCTGGGTGTTCCCGTATCCCAGCTGGATCGGCTGGAGGAAATGCTGCGCGCGGGCTTTGGGCGTAGCGGTTACCATGCGGCGACCGCCAAAACGTCACTCAAGGATGCTTACCGGTTGTTGGGGGTCGACGACGGGGTGAATGATGCACAACTCAAAAAAGCCTATCGACGGCTGATGTCGCAACATCATCCCGACAAGCTGGTAGCGAAGGGGTTACCCGAAGAGATGCTTCGCGACGCAACCGAGAAAACTCAGCAAATCAAGGCCGCCTACGAGCTTATTCGTGAATCTCGCGGCGTATGAAGAAGCTGTTTACGCACGAAAACCGGATGATAGTTTACAACCTGAAGAATGTGTTGCAGGGAGAGGGCATAGATACCATCGTTGCCAACGAGTTTGCCTCCGGTGGCGCCGGCGACCTGGCTACTTTCGATACCTGGCCTGAACTGTGGATCGAAGATGAAGCCAGGCTCGAACAGGCACAGGCGATCATCCGGGATATCCAGACCGGTACCGAATCCGCGGACTGGTTTTGTCGGGGTTGCCAGGAACAAAATGATGCTTCGTTTCAGTTTTGCTGGAAATGTGGGCGGGCAGTTGAATAACCAGGGGAATACCAATGAAACATTTATTAATAGGATTGCTGTTGTTGTCTCCGATCGCCTATGCCGGCGAGGTGAGTATTCTCGAAGTAACGGTTGAATGCCCGGGCAGTTGTACTTTCGCGGTGACCCTCGAGCATACCGATGAGGGCTGGGATCATTATGCCAATCAATGGGATGTGCTTACCCTGGACGGTAAACTACTGAAATCCCGGGTGCTCTACCATCCGCACGAACGGGAACAACCATTCACCCGTACGCTGTCTGGAGTATTGATTCCGGAAGGCGTGAGCAAGGTGAAGATTCGTGCCAAGGACTCGAAGCACGGTTATAGCGAGCAGGAGTTTATCGTCGACATACCCGGGCGTAGCTAACCTGCGTATTGCCTATTCACAGGCCTATGCGTTACGGGCCCGCTCACGGGCATCGACGAAAGCCTTTACCGAACGCGTGACATCGGCTGCCGTGGTGGCCCATGAACATACGCTGACTCGTATCACGCTGCGCTGCTGCCACTGGGTGCCTCCGACCCAGCATTCACCGGATTGCTGAATATTTTCGATCGTTTCGGTGGTCAGTGAGTCGTTGTCACAGGCTACCAGTACCTGGTTGAAGACGACATCATTCAAAATTTCAAACCCCTGCTGCTCAAGTTCATCGGCAAACTGTCGGGCACGGGCATGCAAACCGTAAATCAGATCATCGAGTCCGGACTTGCCCAGGTACTTGAGTGCCGCCCAGAGTTCGAAAATGCGCGAGCGGCGCGACATTTCCGGTGTATGCAACATACCGTCGCGATGGTCACTGTAGACGATGTAGTTACCCGCGGCATGCAATGCATTGACCAGCGCTTCACGATCGCGGCACATGATGACTCCGCTGTCATAGGGCGTGTTCAGGGTTTTATGGCCGTCAAACGACCAGGAATCCCCGAGCTCGATACCCCGGGTCAAGTGTTTCAACTGATCGCTGGCTGCGGCCCAGAGACCGAAGGCGCCATCGATATGTACCCATGCATCGGCCTCCCTGGCCTTCTGGCACAGGGTTGCAAAATCATCGAAGGCGCCGGAATTGACGTTACCGGCCTGCAGGATCAGGATTGTCGACTGATCAAGTTTGGGAACCAGTTGCGCATTGATTCTACCCTGGGAGTCGGCATCTACCCATTCGACATTATCGGTACCGAAACCGAGTAAGGCGATTGCCTTGGTGACGGTGCCATGGGTCTGCCGGCTGGCGATGACGCGCAAACGTGGTGCGTTGATGAATCCCTGGCGATTAATATCCCAGCCGAGGCGGGTAAAATTTCTGTGCCTGGCCGCGGCGAGGCCACAGAAGATTGACATCGATGAGCCGCTGACATAACCCGCAATGGTTGATTCGGGAAGTGCAAACAGCTCGCGTAACCAGGCTTCGGTCACTTCTTCGAGCCGTGAAGCGACCGGAGAGGTCAGGTATAGCGGTGTATTCTGATCCCAGAAATCGGTGAGCCAGCGCACCGCCAGTGTCGCCGGTATTACGCCGCCGTTAACCAGGCCGAAATAACGTCCGCCGATTTGCGCCACGGTGGCGGGAGAACCGTACTCGTCTAGCAGGCGTAGAATCTGTAGCGCGTCACCCGGGGAGTCGGGCAGCGGTTCATCGAAATGAGAGAGGTTTTCGATTGCCTCCGGGGTTGGGAAGACATTACGCTCCAGCGCTCGGTCGGCGTAAGTGTAAGCGGCGTTGCGGGCTTCGTCGAATGCGGATTTCTGTTCCATTTCGATAAACATGCGTTGGCGAATATCGTCACTCATTGATCTGGGCCTTGTAGAATTTGCTTTATCCTGATTCTTAACTCAGGCAGTAGTTCGGTTTCAAACCAGGGGTTTTGCTTGAGCCAGCGATTATTTCTGGGGCTCGGATGCGGTAAGGGTACCATGTCTGGCCAGTAATCCTCCCAGCTATGCACCAGTTCTGTTAACGAACGAGACTTTGTATCGAAGTGATAACGCTGCGCGTATTGCCCTAGAACCAGCGTCAATTTGATTTGTTTCATTTGCGCCAGTAGTGGTTCTCGCCAACGGTCTGCACATTCGGGTCGCGGGGGTAAGTCGCCACTGGTACCGGTGCCGGGATAGCAAAATCCCATCGGCAGGATTGCAATTGTAGAGGCGTCATAAAAAACTTCCTTGCTGACGCCTAACCAGTCACGTAAGCGATTTCCACTGGGATCATCGAAAGGAACACCAGTGTTGTGCACTTTTCTGCCAGGTGCCTGCCCGGCGAGTAGAATTTTTGCCGATGTCGAACATTGCAGTACCGGGTTGGGTCCTAACGGTAAACTTGCCGCACACAATTTGCAGCGACTTACTTCGGATAACAGTGATTCTAATCCTGTCATCGGGCAGCTCAGTGAGTCAGAAAACGGCCGTTTCGAATGCCGGTCGATTTTTGTGCATGCCAGCTAAGTTTTCCATTCACCCAGACGCTGACTATGCCTGTACTGATCTGTGCGGGTTTTTCGAAACTGGCGCGATCGATAATGGTATTCGGGTCGAACAACACCAGGTCGGCGTAGTTCCCGATGGCAATGCTGCCACGCTTGTCGAGGCCAAAGCGGCGTGCGGTAAGGCCGGTCATTTTATGTACCGCGGTTTCCAGTTCGAACAGTTTCTTTTGGCGAACATAATGACCGAGAACTCGCGGAAATGTGCCCCACAGGCGGGGGTGCGGGGTTTGCATCGAAGCGATACCATCGGAACCGATCATCGCCGCGGGGTGTGCCATGATTCGCTGGAGATCGTTTTCATCCATTTGGAAGTAGATCGCAGCAGCCGGGTAGAGCCGTTCACAGGCTTCCTCGAGAGAACATTTCCAGTCTGCCATGATCCGCTCCAGCAGTAAGCCATTGCATTCGGGGTGTGGCGTTGACTCGGCAACCAATACTGCTTCGCAGTCTACGGCAAACTGCGCTAACAATGAGGTAGAGCTGGCAATGTAAGGATAGACATCGAGACTCACAGCCTGCTTTGCCGAGCGAGCCTTATCAATCAGTTCCAGGGTTTGTGTCGAGCGCCCGTAATTGTTGGGACCAGCGCATTTAAGATGGGAAATAACCACTGGCACCTGTGCACGTTTGCCGATGTCGAGTGTTTCTTCAACTGCAGCAAGCACCTGGTCGCCTTCATTGCGCATGTGAGTTACGTACACCGCGTGGTCAAATTCACGCAGCACGCTGGCAAGTTGTACTACTTCATCGGTTGAAGCCGATGCCGCCGGCGGATAATCGAGCCCGGTACTAAGTCCGATACAGCCCTGCTGTAAGGCCAGCCTTAGATCATCGCGCATCTGCGCGATCGCCGACGGGTCTGCGTTTTGTTCGAGTCGGTCAGCCATACTGCCGAGGCGTAAGCTGCTATGACCGGCAAGCAGTGCCAGGTTGACTGCGCTGGGTGTCTGGGTCAGGGCATCGCGATAGGTTTTTACCGACGGGAAACAAAACTCGGCGGCTTCGCCGAGCAGAGGAAAAGGTGGCGGCATAGTGCTGCCGGGCTGTAACGGCGCCAGGCTGATGCCGCAGTTACCGGCGATCACCGTGGTAACTCCCTGGGATATTTTAAACGGGATATCGGGAGATTTGAGTACAGCCAGGTCATCGTGGGTATGACTGTCGATAAATCCAGGTGCCAGCACAAGTCCATTGGCGTCAATATCCGTATCTGCCTGCCAATGCTGGCAGTCACCCAGGTCGACAATACGATCACGGTCGATGGCCAGATTGGTAAACTGTGACCCTGTACCGCTGCCATCAATGACTCTGGCCCCGGTTATTATCAGATCACAACTAGCCATCTTCGGGCATGGGCCTATGATCAGGCAGTTGCAACTTGCTTGATTGCGGGATTAAAGGTAGAGGTTTGATTGCGGCCTTCACGTTTTGCCTGGTAGAGGGCGAGGTCAGCGCGCGCCAGTAGTTCATCGATGCTGACGGAGGTACTGGGTTCGAATGAAGTCAGTCCGATGCTGGCGGTATACTTGATGATACTGTCGTTGTGCTTCAACACGGCTTTACTAATCGCGTGGTGCAGGCGATCAGAAAATTCTATTGCTTCCCGGGTGGTAGTGCTGGGCAGAACTATTGCAAACTCTTCTCCACCCAGTCGACCGGTAATATCACTACCGCGGGTCACGCTGTTAATAACCTCGGCGAAATGTTTCAACACAGCATCGCCGGCAGCCTGCCCATGCTTGTCATTGACCAGCTTGAAGTGATCGAGATCGATCATCATCACCGAAAAAATGGTTTGTTCACGTGTGGCGAGGGACACGTAGTTGTTAGCGCTGCTGAAAAAAGCATGCCTGCTCAATAAGCCAGTTAATGAATCACTACTGCCCGGGTTACGCAATTCCTCACCAGCCTGGTACATCCGAAATATAAGGCTCACCAGGAACCAGAAAATTGGCGGCGCTACAACCAGCGGTACCAGGGCTGCAAGAATAATCGCAAGCTCGAAGCTGATATCAAAACCCTGACTATTGAGGGTAGTGATGGCGATTATGGTAACCGCAATAGATGCAGCCGCGGCGATAATCGTAAAGATTACCACGGTGTTAAAACGCCCGAGTTTTGCCAGGAGTTTCACCATTTTCGAATGCCCTTAGGGAAGTTTAACTTGCAGTTACAGGGTCACTGTAATTCCATAAGACCCGGTGTTCAAGCGATTAATTGAACCAGGTTGAGGTGATCTAACGAGATTTTTCCCGATCGCAAGCGCTAAAAATAGGATCAGAATTTGAAACCAAATGGTCGTAATAAATGCCTGTAGAGTTCCCGTCCTGGTTAGATGATAAAGGCTTTTCATAGAGTTCCTCGCGGGATGAATTCCGCTTCAAATTAATACGCTGGAACCCTGTATTATAGCTCAGATTCCCTGTACTGCCGTGGGTGTCGAAACCGCACCCAGGGGGATGATCGAAATAGGGTTTATTAGGCCACAGGAATCCCTATAATAGCTGTCATCATGCACCGGTCGATCGGTGCTCATCAAAGTTAGCGAGTACTAATTATGAACGCCCCCCTCAGCAATAGCGCCTTAGTCGAAAAAGACCAGGAACATATGATTCACCCACTGCATCACAATCCGGCGCATGCTAATGCCCGGGTCTGGGTCAAGGCGGAGGGTTCACATTTAATCGATGCCGATGGTAATCGTTTCATCGATGGCCTGTCCTGCCTGTGGAACGTCAGTTGCGGGCATGGACGTCAATCACTGATTGATGCCGCATCCACGCAGATGCAGAAAATGGCTTATTGCTCGAGCTATAACGGCAGTTCCAATGCGCCGGCGATAGAACTGGCCGAGCGCCTGGCTGATATCTGTTATCCGCAAATCAATAATTTTTACTTCACTTCAGGTGGTGGCGAATCTACCGACAGTAATTTCAAGCTTGCCCGTTATTACTGGAAGGCAAAAGGTAAACCCGGGAAAACCAAGGTGATAGGCCGCATCTGGGGCTACCACGGAGTGACATTTGCCGCGATGTGCGCCACCGGCATTGCAGCTTACTGGAGTTCTTTTGAACCTCTCATTCCCGGTTTCAGCCATATACCTGCGCCGGATCCATACCATTACCCGACACCGCAAGATGGTTCGTCGCTGGGCATTGCGGCAGCCAATGAGCTGGAGCAGGAAATCCTCAGGCAAGGCCCCGAAACAGTGGCCATGTTCATCGCCGAACCTGTCATGGGGGCGGGTGGCGTTATTGTTCCACCCGATGATTATTTCCCCCGGATTCGCGAAATTTGTGACCAGTACGAAGTACTTTTCGTGGTTGATGAAGTCATCACCGGTCTCGGTCGTACCGGCAAAATGTTTGCCCTCGAGCACTATGGAGTGCAACCTGATCTGATGCAATTCGCCAAGTCGATCACCTCGGGCTACTTGCCGCTAGGCGGTATCGGTATCAGCGATGAAATCGCGGCAACCATCCGTGACAGCGAGAAACCCTGGATGCACGCTTACACTTACAGCGGCCATCCCACCACCTGTGCGGTCGGATTGGCAACCCTGAATTTTATCGAGCGTGAAAACCTGGTTGAGCAGGCGGCGACTAAAGGTGCCTATTTACTGGACAAGCTGCATGCCGAGCTCGATGGTCATCCGCATGTCGGTAACGTGCGCGGCAAAGGCATGATGTGTGGTGTTGAGCTGGTCGAAGATAAAGCCAGTAAATCGTGGTATCCGCCTGAGTGGGGTGTGGGCGCAAAGATGACCAATGCGATGATCGCCAACGGCGTGTTTACGCGGATGCGTAGCGAAGTTGTGTGTATTGCGCCGCCATTGACCACCGACACAGCAACACTAGACGAACTGGTAGCAGGCATCCGCAACGCCATCACCACCGTTTTCGGCGAGTAAACGGGTGACCTCAACGGCACTTACTTAAGCCAAACCTCTGGCCGGTGTAAAACAAAACACTGATGCACCCAGAGTCCAACTACGGTCGGATGATTGGGGGAAGTTTTCGCGAATGCCTCGGCGGCTGCGCCGCCTGCGGTTTACTTCGCAAAAACTTCCCCCAATCATCCGACCTCTCC
>PVMS01033308.1_pt1 | contig 11645 bp, 14 predicted proteins | sample 1853461 | NCBI WGS metagenome assembly PVMS01 (sample SAMN08582032, study PRJNA380276) | Marine sediment metagenome, whole genome shotgun sequencing project. | isolation source: ocean sediment barecode stripped | collected 2017
CCTCTTTTGTCTTCACTAGCTTTATCTCGCCTTCTAGCAACGCGTCCTCGGTCCTTGCTATGCCAGCATCTATAAGTCTGCTGAATCCGGCGCGAAACTCGTCTTCTTTTTCGGCGCGAAGCTCAGCAGCCATCGGCTCCCACCAAGCCGTTTTGGCCCACGTTCGGATAGTTGATGCTGGAATTCCCGTGGCTTTTCCGGCCTTGGTATACGTTCCGTTGATCAGATATGCCACTACGGCGTTTATTCGGTCTTCGTTTCCATACTTGCTGCCCGAGAAATCTTGGCCTTGAAGTGCAGTCACGTAAGTTTTGGAATCAGTCATCGTCTTTTTTTCCTCAAGCTAATATCAATCTGCTTCATCTACACCCACCCCAATACCCTGTCTTGTTATATTGGTAACGGGAATCCGTAACCTTATTTTTCAAGAATGAAGCGGGGTGGGTCATGTGGCCCTTTTCCCCCTGCCCAGACACGATGAATAATTCCTGCTTGCCGTAGTTCATCCCTGGCCTTCCTGAAGCGGCCAAGGCTCATCTCAAATCGCCTGGCCGCAGCATTGGTTAATGCAAATGGCCTGCCACGTCGCCAGCCGTGGTGATGCTTGAGTCTGACCAGCATCGCTAGGGCATCGTTGGATAATTCTTCGGCCTGACTCTTTGGTACAACGGCGATTGCTTCACATCCTTGTAACATCAGTCGTCCCTCCTCCTTGTAGCGCCATAGAGATCGAGCAATGCCCTCCAGTTCCTGTTTAGGCAGAGGTAAATTGAAGTTAAGGTTCATTAACACCACCCGGTCGAACAGTTCCTGCTCGGTTAGACACGTCACGGCCTGGGCTTTGGCCCATAGAAACAGATCATTGTTCCTGCGCCCCGATTCACCGAACTTTGAAACCCTGATTGAGTTGTCCGGTACGGCCCGGGAGAGGTGGGTAGCGGGACTATTCAGTTTCAAATTAAGGGCAGGAAGCTCGGGGATTAAATGCAGATCCCCCTTAATAAATTTATATTCCTTGCCATCGGGGCGAATCGAAGGTGGAGCGAGGTGAAAGCCGCCCTCGCCACACAAATCAATTGCTTTTCCCTCCATCTTGATCTTGCGTTCCTCGCCAGACGAGCGATACCAGAGATGAAAACCGCCGGAAGGTGTCTTGGACCAAAGCGGGGTGTTACCGAACTGCTCGATAGCGTGTTCAAGTAATGCAGGATCGTCTACATCAATCACCACGACGCCATCTCGATCTCCATCAATGATTCCCAAATTCGCGTCCGGGTACTGTTTGGCCAGGCGCGTCATGGCTGGCTTACCGATCCTTTGCCAACTCCGAATTAGTGGCTTTTTGCCATTCTCAGTGCCGGTTGGTACCACCCGCAGCCCGTATTCAGCGTACAGCGGGGTGTAGTCGGCATAAATCCGACGCCCTTGACTCATGACTCGTGTTACGACAGGTCAGAATAAGCCGTTCGGTTCACTCTGCGTTCTCCGAACAGGTCTTAATTGCTTGGTCGCGCGTGGGAGAGGCAGGTGGAGGAGCTTTTGCGCTGCTCCTGTCGCAATCCGTGTTTGCATCGTCAAATCGCGTCGCCACCTCGAAACGTGGCGATAATGCCTGGGAGAGTTTCGCGCTAACGGCGTCTATCCCGGCCAAGGCTTCTGAAACGCCTTCGGTTTCAAGCTCGCGACAGAGCATTACGCCCAATCGTTGGACGCATCGGTCCAGAGTTGAGAAATAGGCGATGCTTTCCCAGACGAACTTTCCCTTCCGCTTTCGACTGCGCTGAATGATCCATTGGTTTCGGTCGGAAGTGATGCGGTAGTTCTCATCAATGACGAAATTCATGTTGAACATCCGGCGACTGACCGGCTTTGCTTCACCTTTCGAGAAATCCATTTATCGACTTCGGGTTCGAGCCAGCCCGCGGCACGATCACCGATCTTCACTTGGTGGGGAAATTTACCTTCGCTTATGAAGGCGTAGATACTGCTTCTGGATAGGCCCGTGCGCTCCATGACGGCGGGGAGCCGTAGAATTCTAATAGACATTGCTCTACCTCTTTACGGTCGTGATGACCTACAAAGGCAGAGTGAAACTGATTTGATTACGTTCGGCGAGGGATGGTGTTGTGCGTTTTTCCTACCGGAACGGAAAAGTGATTTTTTTCTTCCGGTTTAATTTAGTCAATATATATCCTAGAGAAGCCCCTCTTTTTCCGCTATGTCCATCAGAAAATTATGTAATTTGGCTTGGCCCCACAACTTGGCGACTGTGTGCTGGTTACAGATAGCCTCCATGAGTGGCTTTGTGCCTTTACGGTATCGCTCAGTTGTATCAGCGGGACGCTGTTTCGCCTGTTCATCGGGCCAAAGAGCGTTGCCCATTACCACATCCGTATAGCGATACCCGTTGATGTCGCCCCACAAGGTCAGGTCAAACGCAGGCAAAATACCCGCATTTTTCCACCGCATGAAGGCAGCATCGCCAAACCGTCTATGATGGCTCCGTGCCGTAGAGTCTCGATTGGAAACAAGAAAATCTTTGAATGTCTGGATTAGGGTTTCATCGTCAATGGACATGTCGATGGATAACAGATGCCTTCCTCCAAGATTAACAGCTGTGTTTGGATTTGACCCCGTCAATGGATATGAAATCGAAGGGGTATTCATCATATCCATCAATTCACCCCTAGACGATAACGAACTTAGGCCGCTTATATCACCTTCAGCGAGCATTCTTGCAAATTCACGAGCGTCTTTGTTTTCTACCTCACTCCACAATGAGAATACGTAAAATGATTCAAAGGCATTTAGAAAATCAATCGCGACTCGTGGAGTCTTGCCAAGATATTCACCGATTTCGTCATCAATGACTTGCTCATCAACGATCAATGACCGGAAACTATTTTTTCGATTCGTCGCGTCTGGGTCACTATCAATTGAACGTTTGCCCAGTACTCTGCGGGTGAGGTGGGATGCCCATTCATCCGGGGAAAGGTCATGCTCATACACCGGCAACGGAAACCAATCCGGCAATTCCGTCTTTATTGGTAATGATTTTCTCTTTTCCGGAGAAACGAGATGCGCCATAAGCCCTACCCCTTCACCAAGCTATCAAGATAATCCGCCCACGCCTGCATCATCTTGCGACGTTCGGGTAGATGCTCGGCGTAGTTGTAGGCGGCTCTGACTGCACTGCGTTCTGCGTGTGCGAGTTGACGTTCTATCGCATCGCGGTTCCAGCCCTGCTCATTGAGCAAGGTTGACGCCATGCTACGGAAGCCGTGGCCGGTCATTTCGTCCTTCGAGTACCCGAGCCGTCGGAGCGCTTCGTTTACGGTGTTCTCACTCATCGGTCTTGAGTCGGAGCGCACGCTTGGAAACACGTACTTACCAGAGCCTGTAAGCGGCTGAATGTCTTTAAGAAGCGCATTCGCCTGCCGCGACAGCGGAACTATGTGTGTTCGATTGCCCTTCATCTTATGGGCTGGAATGCGCCATTCCTTTTTCTTCAGATCGAGTTCAGACCATTCAGCGTGACGTAATTCTCCCGGGCGTACAAAAACCAAGGGCGCGAACCGCAACGCACATTTGGTTACGAACGTTCCTTCGTAGGCATCGATCGAGCGGAGGAGGGCGCCAATCGCCTTTGGTTCGGTGATCGAAGGAAGGTGTCTCTGCTTAACCGGTGCCAACGCTCCTTTCAAGTCGTTTGAGGGATCACGGTCGGCTCGTCCAGTTGCTACCGCATATCGGAATACCTGTCCACAATTGTTCAGCGCCCTATGGGCCGTCTCTATAGCGCCGCGTTCCTCTATTCGACGCAAGACCCTGAGCAGTTCGGGGGCTTTTATGCTCGAGATCGGATTTCTTCCGAGCCATGGGAACATATCCCTCTCAAGGCGCCTGATTATGCGGCTGCTATGACTTGGCACCCACGTGGGGGATTGCTTGGTGAACCATTCCCGTGCTACCGCCTCGAAGCTGTTGCTTTGGGCCACCTTCGTAGCGTGTCTCTCGGAACTAGGGTCGATACCATTCGCCAATAGATCGCGAGCTACATCACGTCTGTTCCTCGCCAACTTCAAAGAGACATCAGGGTAAACTCCCATGGACAATGTTTTACGGGTACCGTTGACTCGGTAGTCGAGTCGCCACCAACCCTTACCTTTACCCTTCATAAGCACGTAAAGACCGCCAGAGTCAGAAAGTCTTCCTGACCTAGCGTTGCGAATTGCGGTATTAGTTAATGGCATGACAGTAACTGTATTTACGCTAACCGACTTACTGTCAGAGTTACTGTCATGTGACAGTAACTTTCAGCAAATCGTGTTGGACGTTAGTATATACGCGGAAAAGAAAAAGCCCCAAATATCCGGGGCTTAAAGACTTTATTGGACTTTATAGGACACCAAATGGTGGAGGCGGCGGGAATCGAACCCGCGTCCGTAAGCACTCCGCCCAAAGCTCTACATGCTTATTTCGTCTTTAATCTCACTATCAGCTACCCGACGAACATGGAAAACCGATAGCCAGTTTAGTTAGGTTTTAACGCTCAGGTCCCAAACATACCTTGACGCGATCTTGCGATGATTACCCCCGGGGTCGGACGCACAAGCACGAACCGGTCGGAGGGCTAAAGCGTGTTTTTTAGGCAGCTAAAGCGTAGTTGTCGTCGTTGGCAACTATAAGGTTTGCAGCTGTATTAACGAGGTGATCTGCGCCTCGGCATGCACTTCAGGTTTCGCCACCCACGTCGAAGCCATGTCGCCCCCGTATGAGTGTCCTGTAACCAGTGTAGGGTCGGACTCAGGAAAAACAATGGCACGTTGCTAAATTTTTTGCGGGCGGGGTTTTTGAATTATTCATAAATAACCTTAATAATAGTTAATAACGTATTGATATAACTTAATGTTTAAGTATTCTTTCTTTCTGCCGCTGCCAGTCACGATCTTTCTCAGCCGCGCGTTTATCGTGCTGTTTTTTACCTTTTGCCAGACCCAGGCTTAATTTCGTGCGGCCGCGCTGCCAGTAAAGCGACAGCGGCACGAGCGTATAACCCTTGCGCTCGACGGCGCCGATCAGTCGATCGAGCTCACGCCGATGCAGCAATAGCTTCCTGGTGCGTATCGGGTCGGGGTGAATATGGGTCGATGCGGAGGGTAGCGGCGCGATGTGTGCCCCGAGCAACCAGGCTTCGCCATCCTTGAGGATTGCATAACTTTCGGTCAGGTTGGCACGGCCCTGGCGCAGGCTTTTGACCTCCCATCCCTGCAGGGCAATGCCGGCCTCCAGCGTCTCCTCAATAAAAAAGTTGTAACGCGCCTTTTTGTTTTCCGCGATATTGCGCTGGGCCTGCTTTTTTTTCTGCTTGGTCGCCATGCTGGTCTGTAGTCTGCCTGTTGTCGGAGTTCGTCAATTCCTTCACAATTCTCGCAATTTTCGCACAGTGGGAACATGAATGGCGCAATCAACAGGGGTTAGTGGGCGTCGGACCTCATTGCATGGGCAATGGTCATCCCGGTTCACATTCATTCTGGCGGTGACGGGGTCGGCCGTAGGCCTCGGTAATATCTGGAAGTTTCCGTATCTGGCCGGCGAGAATGGCGGCGGCGCTTTTGTGCTGGTGTATCTGTTGTTCGTATTCGGGATCGGCTTGCCTATCATGATGGCGGAAATTCTGCTGGGGCGACGCGGACGCCGGAATCCGGTCGCGACCATGCAAATTCTTGGCGAGGAAGAGTCAGGCCATCCAAATTGGCGGTACCTGGGGTTAATCGGGGTGATCGGCGGATTCATTATTCTGTCGTTCTACAGTGTGATCGCCGGTTGGGCTGTCGCGTATATTTTTAAAGCCGCCAGCGGATCATTCGCCGGGGCGAGTGCCGAGACGCTCGGCGCTGAATTCGGTGCCTTTGTCGCGAACCCGCTAGTCATCGGATTCTGGCATACGCTTTTCATGGGTATTACCGTGTTTCTGGTCGCCAAGGGCGTCGAGAAGGGTCTTGAGAAAGCTGTGCGGTTCATGGTGCCTGCATTGGTTTTGCTGTTGTTTGTGCTGCTGGGTTATGCCATGAATTCGGGCCATTTTGCCGAAGGTCTGGCGTTCATGTTTGATCCGGATTTTTCCAGGCTCACTGGCAGCTCTGTGCTCGCGGCGATGGGTCAGGCGTTTTTTACCCTGAGCGTCGGTATGGGCGCCGTAATGGCTTACGGCGCCTACCTGCCGCAGGATGCATCGATTACGAAGACCTCCATAGCCGTGGTATGCGCAGATACCAGCATCGCGATACTCGCCGGCCTGGTCATTTTCCCGATCGTATTTGCCAACGGGCTCGATCCGGCTGAGGGCCCGGGTCTCATATTCCAGACGTTACCGCTGGCCTTCGGGCAAATGACCGGTGGTACTTTCTTTGGCGTTCTGTTTTTTCTGCTGCTGGCCTTCGCTGCCCTGACATCGGCGATCAGCCTTACCGAGCCGGCGGTCGCCTGGATGGTGGAAAGCTACGACATGACCCGCAAGATGGCGGCCGTGCGAGTCGGGTTTATCATCTGGTTGCTGGGTTTCGCGACAGTCTTGTCGTTCAGCTCGCTTTCAGACTTCAGGTTCTGGCGGGGTACCCTTTTCGACAATCTGGATTACCTGACGCTGAATATCATGCTGCCGCTGGGCGGGCTCGGCATCACCGTGTTCGCTTCCTGGGTCATGTGCCAGAACTCCAGTGCGGATGAATTGGGTCACGATGCCGGCTGGTCATATCAGGCCTGGCGATTTTTGGCGCGCTATGTTGCGCCGGTAGGCGTGATCGTGGTGTTTTTGAATGCTATTGGTGTCATCGACGCCATCGGCTTGTTCGGTTGACTTGATGCGGAAAGTGCATCGCAGTGCGATTCTGCCATATTCCCGCGAAGCTATGTTTGACCTGGTCGCGGATGTCGAGTCATATGCGGATTTTCTGCCCTGGTGCACCGAGTCGCGGATCCTGTCCACGGCTAAGCAGCCGGCTCAGCAGGGCGCCGGCGTTTACGACGTGGTCGCCCGATTAGGGCTTTCGCAGGGGCCGCTGAAAGACACGTTTACGACACGTAATCGAGTCGAACCTCCGCACAGTATCAGGATGGAACTCGAAGATGGGCCATTCAGTGCGTTAACGGGTGAATGGCGACTCGAGTCGCTGGGTGACGACGGTTGCAAACTGATGTTGGATATGCAATTTGCGTTTTCGAACTCCATGAAGGACATGCTGCTTGGAGCGGTTTTTGAACGCACCTGCAATCAGTTGATTGACGCGTTCGTGCATCGGGCCCGGGAGATTTATGCCTGACCAGGAACTGATCGAAATTGAAGTCGCCTATGCGCGGCCGGAGCGGCAGCGAATCATGACTCTAAAAGTACCCGTGGGTTCGTCAGTGCGTCAGGCACTATTTCAGTCCGGCTTGGGCAACGAGTTTCCCGAAATCGATATTCCGCATTGTCCGGTCGGTGTTTTTGGCCGGGAAATAACTGACGACTATGTCATCCGGGCGGGCGATCGGTTGGAAATATACCGGCCTCTCGAGCGCGATCCGCGCGATGCGCGCCGGGAGTTGGCGGCGCGCGGCCTGACAATGTGACCCCCTGGTGCCCTGTCCCGGAAATAGTAAACTTGTTTCCGGGACAGCGCGCTGGCTAAGCGATGGATAATCCCGTGTATCGGGTTATTTCCCGTCAGGACAGCTCAATTGGAACATCGTAGTCGATCTTTTTTACCCGGTCGGCTTCGAAATAGACGATTAACCAGCTGCGATCGGCGTCCCGGCGGCGACCTTGGCGGAAGTAGTAGATGTAGTCCCAGCGATCGTGGTGAAAGGGATCTTCGACCACAGGGGTGCCCAGCAGAAATCGTACCTGGCTGCGAGTCATGCCGATCTGCACCGTTTCGATATCTTTAGTTTCCAGCAAATTGCCCTGCTGGACATCCACGCGATACACGCAGGACAGGATCAGGATGCTGATCAACGTGACAAGCAAGAGGCGCCATAATGGGTGTATCACGGTTCGCATGCGCAGGTTTTCGATTGATGCGTTGCCGGCAACTGGGAGATAATCGCTGCGCATAGTAACCGATTGCAGGTTGTGGTTCATGCATTCACAAGCTTATCCACTAACGGGCTGACCCATTGGAAAGCAACGATCTAAAAAAAGCGGGTCTCAAGGCCACGGGTCCGCGATTGAAGATTCTTCAGCTTCTGGAGGAAAGTCCGGAACGCCATTTAGCTGCCGAAGATATCTATCGCCAGCTGATAGAGGCGGGTGAAGAAGTTGGCCTCGCAACCGTATATCGAGTGTTGGGGCAGTTCGAGCATGCGGGCCTCGTTACGCGGCACAATTTCGAGGGTGGTCGGTCAGTTTTCGAACTGGACCAGGGCAGGCACCACGACCATATGGTTTGCCTCGAGACCGGCAAAGTCATCGAGTTTGTCAACGGTGACGTGGAGCGGTTGCAGCGGAGTATCGCTGAATCTCACGGCTATGAACTCGTGGACCACCGTTTTGTGCTTTATGTGCGACCGAAAAAACCGACGACTTGATGTGCAGCTGAAGGCTGTACGAAAGAAATTGGTGTCAAACACCAATTTCTTTTCTTAACCCGCCTTACTGACTGATCTGCGGGCGTGCGATGCGTTCAGCATTTCTTTGGCGTGTGCCCGGGTGCGGCTCGTGATTTCAACTCCGCCAAGCATCCGTGCGATTTCTTCCACCCGGCCGGTGCCTGTCAGGGCATTGACTGACGTGCGGGTGGTTACACCGTCGCTCATCTTAGTGACGCGCAGGTGATGGTCGGCCTGACTCGCGACCTGTGGCAAATGGGTGACGCACAGCACCTGACGCTGACTGCTTAACTCCTGCAGGCGATTGCCAACAATTTCCGCCACGCCGCCCCCGACGCCCGCATCGATTTCGTCAAATATTAATGTCGGGATCGCCTCGGTCGTCATTGCCGCGACCTGAACGGCGAGGCTGACACGGGACAGTTCACCACCGGAAGCCACCCGTCCCAGCGGCCCGGGCGTATGGCCGGGATTAGCGGAGACGACAAACTCGATCCGGTCAGCGCCGACAGCGCCGGGTATGCCGGCCGTCTGCAGGTCGACTTTGAATTCACCACCGGGCATTCCAAGCCCCTGCATATTCTCTGTGACCCTTGCGTCCAGCGCGACAGCCGACTTATGCCGCGCACGGGTAAGTTTTCGCGCTGTCGCCTGTACCCGCTCTTCTGCCTGCCCGGTCTTTTCGGTCAGTTCTGCGAGGCGTTCATCGCTGCCGTTCAGCTGTTCCAACTCCGTTGCGAGACGGACCGCAAGTTCTGGCAACGCGGCAGCATCGATCCGGTGTTTGCGCGCCAGTTCGTGAATACTGGCAATGCGTTGCTCGAGTTCCTGCAGGCGTTGGGGGTCATGTTCCAGCCGCTGGGTCTGTTCGCGCAATGCTGCCACCGCTTCGCTGACCAGAATTTCGGCTTCAGAAAGCATTTGCACGGCGGTTTCCAGATGCGCGTCGAACTCTGCCAGCTCCGCCAATTGCTGTTTCGCGCTATTGATTGCGGCGTGGGCCGTGCCGGCGTCGGCCTCGTAGAGTTGGTTCAGGGCCATGGATACGCCCTCGGCAATTCGTCCGCTGTTCGCGACGAGCAAATGTTCTTTTTCCAGTTTTTCGAAATCCCCGGTTTGCAGCCCCAGGGATTCCAGTTCTCCGAACTGGTAGCGCAACAAATCCTGCCGTGCCAGGCGGTCCTGTTGGTTGCCGGTTAGCGCATCGAGTTCGGCCTTCGTTGCCTGCCATTGCTCGTATGCCTCGCGCATGGTCGCCAGCAATATTCCGTGACCACCTGTATGGTCGATGATGTCCCGCTGCACGCGCGGGTGGCGCAAGGATTGATGTGATTGCTGTCCGCAGATATCGACGAGTTGCTCGCCGAGGTTCTTCAACGTCTGCATCGGCACTGCATGCCCGTTCACGTAACCGCGTGAGCGTCCCTCGGAGGTCACGATACGACGCAGGATGCATTCATCATCGTTGTCCAGATCGTTCCGTCGGAGCCAGTCGCGGAGTTCCGGGCGGCCGCAGATGTCGAATCTGGCGGTGATCTCGCAACGATCGGCGCCGGTACGGATGGCGCGACTGTCGGCTCTTTCTCCCAAGGCAAGCGCCAGCGCATCGACCAATATCGATTTGCCGGCGCCGGTTTCTCCGGTTAATACGTTAAACCCGGGCTTGAGTTCCAGCTCGACTTCATCGACCACCGCCAGATTGTGAATATGCAGGTGTGCCAGCACTTGGAAATCAATCGTCGGCGCGGCTATTACGATGACCGCGGCCCCAATGAAGTTTGCTGCGCAGAATTTCGTAGTAGTCGTATCCCCGTGGATGAATGAGTTCCACTCGCTGTTCGGCGGCGGCAACCCGCAAACGGTCTCCTCCGGAAATTCTGCCGGCCACTTCACCGTCGCAGCAGACTTCCGCGGAATCAGTGTGCTCCTGGGCCAGCTTGACTTCCGTGATACTGGCGGCCGGGATAACGATCGGCCGGTCACTGAGCGTATGGGGACATATTGGCGCCAGCACGATTGCATCGAGGTTCGGGGCAACGATTGGTCCTCCGCAACTCAACGCGTAAGCGGTTGATCCGGTGGGTGTGGCGATGATAAAACCGTCACCGCCATGAGTGTTGACGTAGGTACCGTCGACGTAGCTTTCAAACTCCAGCATCCGACCGGTCTCCTGGCGCTTGACGACAACATCGTTGAGCGCCAGCCCACAGTCCGTGGTGCCACTGTCGGTAACAATTTCCGCGCGCAATAACATGCGTTTTTCGCTATCGAAGTCGTCCGCCAATAGTCGATCGAGTGGTTCCAGCGGATTTTTGGGGCTGACGTCGGCCAGAAAGCCGAGCCGTCCGCGGTTAATGCCCAGCATGGGGATCCCGATCCTGGCTGCCAGGCGCGCCGCGCTGAGCATAGCGCCATCACCGCCGACCGCGATAATCAGGTTGGCCTGTTCGGCCAGGCTTTCCGCAGGCACGCGGTCCACCGTATCGGGCAGGTCGCGGCCCGCTGCCGACGCATCGACCAGCATCCGCGCACCCTTGGCAGGCAAATGGCCGGCCAGGACCCGGATGGACTCCAGAACCTGGAGATCTTCGAAATTGCCCATCAGGGCAATGTTCTTGAAGCGAGATGACATATAGGCAACATTACCGCTGCCGGGTTTTGCAAGGCAAGAGAAATTATCTTCTCACCCCACCAGCGGGTTGTGGAATCGTTCAGTTGGGCGGCGTACCCGGTCTCTGGGAGGCCGGCTGGCTCATTGCCTGGGTGCTTTGCGGGCCGGGCCTCCACGTTCGGCCTCCAGCTGCTGCTTGTATTCGCGATAGCGGGAGTCGCTTGTTCCCACTGCTGCTGCCATGGTTCGCAGCCGTTGTATGCGCCCGACGCGGCGCTCGGGGTTGTTCAACCAGCGTTGATGCGGAATCCGTTCGTTCATCGGGGTTCCTCCTGACGGCTTGTAGTGTTTGCAATGATCCCCGCTAACGCTGCTCCGGTCTGGTCTGAACAGGTCAATTTCGGCTCCCGTGTCCTGGCCGGTGCGGTCGAAAAATCGCGTCCGA
>PVMS01138129.1_pt1 | contig 11645 bp, 10 predicted proteins | sample 1853461 | NCBI WGS metagenome assembly PVMS01 (sample SAMN08582032, study PRJNA380276) | Marine sediment metagenome, whole genome shotgun sequencing project. | isolation source: ocean sediment barecode stripped | collected 2017
CGGTATGCTCGGATAGCGACTTGTTGGTGCGCTTCGGGGTGGGCGTGGTCCGACGCAGTGAGGAGGTACCGTATTCTGCCGGATCTAGCCCCCCAGAAGCGAACCAAAAATTTGCTATCCGAGCATACTGCCTAGTCGAAATATGACCTGATTCGTGCGGCCTACTGGGGAACAGGTAGTCTGAACTAACCACTTGAACTTTCGAAACCCAGCTGTTCTCGCGTTTGGTGGATCGGAGCATATAGGTTAGGCTATGTACGCGTCCGGTTCTTACTGTGAATTCACAACTCATACCGGACACTCGGTAAAACGCGGAACCTGGTGTTCCAACGGAATTAATTTTCGTATAACTTACTGTTGATGGCTGGATCATATGACGCTCGAGCAACTTGGTGGTCTCGGAGAATTCATCGGTGCGATGGCGGTCGTGGTGTCACTCATCTACGTCGCACTCGAGATTCGCTCTAACAGCCGATCAACGCGGCTTGCGGCCCTGCAGAATTCGATGGAGTCTTCTCAAAGGATCATAGAGCTGCCGGCTCGTGATCGTGACCTCGCCCGAGTGATTCGGATAGGTAGTAACGACCCTGACAGCCTCACCGAGGACGAATACGCACAGTATCGATACTGGCTTATTCTCTCCTTGCGATCGACGGAGAATCTCTTCGTCCAGTACAATGCTGGCGCGCTAGACTACGAAACCTGGATTGCGCGCGCTGGCACTGTGAAGTGGATGATGGACACGCCCGGTGGCCAAAGAGTATGGGCGAGCACTTCCAATCGCTACCTAGTCGACTTTCAGGAATGGATGAATTCCTCCGAAAGCCAATCAGACACGCCCACCGTCTAACAGCCGTTAACGAATAGCCGTTCACGGCTCAAAGCGGTAGCTTTTTGCCCTGAGATATGGGTTCTGACGACGATCAATCAATCCCAGGCTGACGCTCAACACTATGTCGCCAAGATACTTACTTAGTACCAAGAATAGAGATTAACTACAAAAAAAAATTCTCTGCGCTCCATTTCAGAAAAAGATTTACTAATTTCTTGTTCCAATATTCGGTGAAATTTCCTCAATTCCTTCAGCACGTGCGTAGTTTGAGAGATAGCGTCATATGTATATTTACGGACAGCTGACACCGCGGCGTTGAATCGGGCGTCTTTACACAATTCTTCAAAGTTAATTTCAATATTCTCCCAGCGAATGTTAGCGCGGGTTCGTGTGGGGCTCCCTAGTGTAGGGAGCATAAGAAGGGTAGCGCGTTTGGGCGTACTGAACGACCGTTCCTGGCACGCAAGAGCCAAATTTCGGATCTAAATCGTTTCCTAAAATCGTCGGCTTTGTCGTGCGAACGGCCCTTCCGTCCTATGAAGAGACATTGCCTACCTTCCCATCCAGCCCCAAATCGTTCTATTCTTGTGTAGGTCCAATAATAGGGAGAAGGAATGTGAGTGAGTATGAATTGGCAGGCGTAATCATTGAAGGATTAGGGGCTGCCGGGGTGGTCCTTACGTTTCGTTAAACGCACCACAGTTGATTAGGGGAGGTTGTTTGAAATCGAATATCCGCTAAACAGGAATCTACATAGGCGGCGAAAACGTTTTATGGACGATTCCCTATATGAAGTTAGCCCCCCAACATAAATTAGGAGCTTTATATGTATATTCCGAAATTTAATGAAGAAAAAGATATTTCCGTTTTACATACGTTTATCGAATCAAATCCCCTTGGAGCATGGACAGCCATTGTGGGTGGAAACATTGTTGCAAACCATATTCCTTTTTTACTTCACAAAAACAGAGGTGATTTGGGGACACTCGTAGGTCACGTAGCCAGGGCGAATGGTATATGGCAGCAGTTTTCAGCTGAAAAAGATTCGCTTGTCATATTTCAGGGAGATCAATCATATATGAGTCCTAATTGGTACCCGAGCAAACACGAGCATGGCAAAGGGGTCCCAACATGGTGTTACATGGTTGCCCATGCCCATGGGATACCCAAGGCGATTGAAGATCGTGAATGGTTATTGCAGCACCTGAACGAGTTAACGAATATTCACGAAAGTAGGCAGAGCCTACCCTGGAAGGTCTCTGATGCACCAAAGGATTTCATTGATATGCTGGTTGGCGGCATTGTTGGAATAGAAATTCAAATTGGCGAACTTAGAGGCAAATGGAAATTGGACCAGAATCGTTCCGAATCAGATAAACTGGGCGTTATCGCAGGATTGAAGTCCACAGCTGACCCGCAATCACATAGTGTAGCAGACCAGTTAGCGCAGCAATTGCAACCAAGTGTCAAAGGCTAACATAAGGGCCAAGGCCGACGGGGGAAAGCACACGCGTTTTTCTCAGGCCGTTATTGAGTAAACGTCAAACACTCGTCACATGATAGCCCAAATGGCGGCTCATAGGTGTGGATTCAACCGGTCGACGGCAAACCACACTATCCTGGCGCACCTGTGCAGGAAGGAACAGGACACCACTGAAAAACCTGCCGGCATAGATTCCTGTATGCTGCAGCTCCGGAATGGACGAAGATGATCTACCCACTACAGCCCGCTAGTTTGGCCTATACTTAGTCACGATAAGGAATAACAACAAATGAGTGCACCACGCGGCGAGTTCAGCTCGAGACTGGGATTTCTCATGGCGGCCGCCGGTTCGGCGGTCGACCTTGGCAATATCGTGGGCGTTTCCAACGCAGGTCGTCAGTAATGGCGGTGCGGCATTTCTGCTGGCTGGGTATTAAATCGGAACGCCCTGCTTCGGGAACTCAAAAAGGGCAACGATAACTCCGAAAGCGGCTTGTTCTGGAAAATATGGCCGGCCTACGTGCGCTACATTTGCCCGGCGGCGATATTGACGGTCTTTGTCCAGAAGATCGTGTCCTAGGCGCATCGACAACCTGCTGGATGAGACCTACCAGCACCATCACCTGTAATACTGGTTCTGCGCTAAGAGGGAGCCGGTTGCGCTTGTATTGCCAGTAACCTGAATCCCAACGTGAATTAGCGATACGATGATCGCCATGGCTGAAACTATCCCGCCCCTCTTTGCTTGTGAAGAGATGAGCACTCTAGCGTAAATACAGCCCCGCCAATAAGCCTGTCCTGGTCGATTTCTGCGTTGCCAAGAGCGGACCAAATTGAAAAAATATGGGCAGATGATGCAACGAGCCCAGCAAATATTGAATCCTTCGCGGCAACGGTGTCTGTATGGAAGGGCTGAGGGTCAAAGCGCCGTCCCATTTCTATAATTTCCTCTTCAGTTACCAGGTACTCGCCTTCGTTAGAGGTCTCTTCACCGACTACCAATTCTTCAAAATACCGCATAGCCGTTTTTCCTATTTTCGGTTGAAGCAGCTTCTACTGTAGCAGCGGCTTTTGGGCGCGACGAATTACAGGTCGGACTCCGCTGGCTGCCCCGTTTGCCGACGATTCCGACAAACTGCTCAATGTTGGAATGTTGACCCGGTATTCCAGGGGGAATTCGATACCCTCACGGTTGGATGACAGCTCAATGCGAACTGGCTGGTCGATCGTCAGGTAGGCGCCACAGGCCTCGCCCGCGTCACAGATAAACAAATCGTTGTCCGCATCGGTACCGGCAAAAAACTCGTAGCTTCCCGTTGGGATATCCTCGAACCGGTAGGTGTAGATTCCTGCGCTGGCCAAGGCGTCAAACTGTGCGACTACTTCCTGGGTCTCGGTGTCCACTAACAGTAGATAGACCAGGCCCACATCCCCGCCGGTAGCCTCATCGATGACCGATATCAGCACGTCGACCACAACGGTATTGATGTTGGATACGGCGGAAATTTCCGCGCTGTAAAGTCCCGCAGGGAGCGTATTACGGTCGATTTTGACCTGGTATGTGCCCAGGCCGCTATCATCGACATCGCTGGCGGAGATCTCGACCCAGTTCTCCGAGCTGCTGATGTCCTGCAAAGCCAACTCGCCCCTGCCGTTGTTTTGCAGAACCAGGTCCAGGGTTTCCGCGGCGCTACCAAAGTTGAGCAGGGCGCTGGAGGCGCCCAGCCGGGGGTTTTCCGCCGGCGGTTTACCTGCCGCATTCAGGGCGGCAACCACTGCGCGCTGTGCATTTATCAAGCCATGGCCGAAGCGGTTGTCGCGGCCCGGGGCGCCCAAGTCATCGGTAAGTTCTCCCTGTGAGAGCAGGGCATCGATATCCGCGGGCGTGAGTTCGGGGTTAACCGATTTCATCAGTGCCAGGACACCGGCGACGTGGGGGCTGGCCATGGAAGTGCCATTGAGAAAAGAGTAAACGAAGTTAATGCTGCCCGAGTCAGATACCGCACCACCGGTACTTAGTACCCCATCGGGATAGCCATCACCATTGAGGTCCACGCCGTTGTTGCCACCCGGGGCGGCGATATCAATACGACTGCCAAAGTTGGAGTAGGCGGTGGCCTGACGCTGGGAGTCGACGGCGCTGACTGATATTACGCCGCTGTAGGACGCGGGATAGCTGGGGGCATTACTGGCCTCGTTGCCCGCCGCGGCGACAACGATTACCCCCGCCTCGCGCACCTCATCGAACAGCGCCTGAGTGGGTTGACTAAAGGGGGGCCCGCCGAGACTCAGGTTGATTATATCGGCCCGTGTTGCGGGCAGTGTGCCCGAATCATTGGCCAACCCCGCCGCATAGCGGATGGCCTGATCCACATCGTAGGTAGTGCCGCCGTCCAGGCCGAGAACGCGCAGGGGCATAATTCGGGCATTCCACGCGACTCCGGCCACGCCAATGCCATTGTCGCTGGCCGCAGCGACGGTTCCGCTCACATGGGTGCCATGAAAGCTGCTGCTTCCCAGTTCACCGCCATCGCCCGCATCCTCGGGATCGGGGTCTATCCCTGTGCCATCCCTGGCCCGCCGCGGGTCGGAAATAAAATCGTAGCCCGGAAGCAGTTGCCCGGCGAGGTCGGGATGATTGCGCAGAATGCCGGTGTCGATTACCGCGACGGTGACCCCGGGATCTCCGGTGGTCAGGTCCCAGGCCGCCGGCAAATTAATCAGTGGGTAGTGCCACTGGAAGGGGTAGGCTTCGTCGTCGGGGGTGGCCAATGCGTGGACCAGGTAGTTGGGTTCGGCAGAGGCGATGTCGGGGTCGTGCCGCAGGGTTTTGATAGTCACCAGGGTTTCCCAGCGCGCCTGCAAACGCGGATTGCGCCATTGTGATCTTTTATCTTTCGCTCGCCCGAGGCGGTTCGCCCGCTGCTGTTGCGTCAAGCTCGCCTGTTCCATCGTCATTAAGCGCCGCCGCTGTCTACCACCGGCCTGCGGGCCACTCTGGCGCGGACCCACTCTTTGGCGCAGGCCCATGCGGCGGTCCAGGCTTTCCTGTAGAGCAGTAACCCCGTCGGCGGAATCCGGATCACGATGCTTGACAACGGCTTGCCAGGGAACGATCTTTGCCCTCGAGGCAGCAGTAGCCGCTATGCCTGGCGCGTTGCTGCTGCCTATGGCGAGCACATAATTGGTCGCGCCCTCAAAAGCAAACACGTTGACCACATAGGTCCCATCAGCCGGGATGTCCAGGGATTCCAGCTGGCCTGTCTCGATGGAAGAGTCGAGGATCTCACCCTCGAGGTTGTAAAGGTACAGATCGGCATCGGCCTGTTCGAAATCGGCCACCAGCAGGGTCACCGTCTGTCCGCCCAGTAATTCGACGCGGAAATAATCGTCGATATCCCCATTGACCTGGACAGCGCCCGACTCACCCGCTCCCGGTACGCTGACATAGCCTCCCAGGGTTGCCGGGTTTGATATGGGCTGCGCGGTGGCAACCGTGTCGTTGGCGGTTGGTGGGCTTTCCGGGTTGTTGGTATCGCTATCCACGTCAAGGTTGGGAGATACGTTGACAGTTCCCGAGATACTGAAGCCGACCGGCTCTTCAACCGGGGGCGGTGGCGGAGTGGGTGCCGGTTCCGGAGCGGGGTTTGAACTGCCCCCGCCGCCCCCGCAGGCCACAAGCAGCACCATGAGCATCAGGAAAACTGCGAAAGAGCGTTCGTTCATGGAACCTTGTTACTCCACGGGGGAGAATGCGTAGTAGTCATCAGACAGCATCCATCGCACGATGTTCTATTTGATCCCCGCTGCATCTCTTGCAGCTTTGTGTCGCAACTGTTGTTCGGCGGTCATCCGGTAGGTCAGGTAGTACTTGAAGATATTGGACACATACTGCACCGTTTCCCGGCCTATTTCCCTGGCGGCGACGACTTCCACATTATCAAACCACACGTTGGGATCGTAGCCCATTTTACTGGCCTTGTTCCGCAGGTTGATCATTCGACTCGGCCCGGCGTTGTAGGCCGCCAGCGCCAACAGGATGCGATTCAGATCATTTATTTCCGGGTCGGAAAAATAACGGTCGCGCAGGAAGTCCAGATACTTGATGCCGGCGTGGATATTGGAATCTACCTTGGTAATATCCGGGATGCCGACATGTGAATCCTTCGCCGTGCTGGGCAGCAACTGCATCACGCCCACGGCGCCCGCGTGACTGCGCGCGCTCTGTTTCAGGCGCGACTCCTGGTATCCCTGGGCCGCTACGATCAGATAATCGATACCGTATTTTTCCCCATAGGTTTTGAAAATAATTTCCAAATCCTCAAATCGCTGGTAATCGCTCTGTGCGAGAGCATTGGCGGCCCAGTCATAATCTCTCAGATAACGGTTGACCAGGATATTGCCCAGCAGAGTCCCCTGGCGGTGGGTTTTGAGAAAGGTATTGATGGCCGCTTCCAGCCCGGGGCTGTCCTTCCTGAAGGCATAGGCCAGCCTTGCCTGGGAGCGAAAGACGATATCATCGCGCACCACAAGGTCTTCAAACACACCGTCCCACAACTGTGTTTTGTAGTCGTCTACGATGGCCCAGGGCAACAGGCCGCTGTTGACCATCTCTATCAGGTCATCATCTTCCAGTAGCTCGGGCAGGGCTTCTATTTTTACAGGCGGCCTTCCCTCCTGCGCAAACCGCTTGTTCAGCTTCTCCACACTCTCCCGGTAGCTGCTGGAGAGTCTGACGAACAGTGTCTGGCCAGACAGGTCGTCGATGGAGGCCAGTTCTGGCGCCGCCGGCCCGGTGACGAGAATTTCCGATACCGGTTTGCTCACGGGTTTACTGAAATCAACTTCTTCAGCGCGCTCGGCGGTAATCGTGAGCCCGGCGGAGATGATATCGCCGCGCCCCTCCTGCAGGGCGGGTATCAACTGACTGCGGGCGACGGGTATAAATACCACGTGGATTCGCAGGTTTCCGCGTTTCAGGTCTTTATTTATGGAGTCCTCAAATTGTTTGAACATCTCGTAAACAAGGCCTTTCTCCTGTGGCCCGTCGAGATAATAACGGCCGATGCTGTATACGGTCAGCACCCGGATCACGCGGTGCTCTTCCATTACATCGAGATCGCCAGTCCACAGTTTCCCCAAGCCGCCGCCCGGCGCCGCTAGCACGGCTTCCTCTGCATGACTTTCGGGGGCCGTCGGTTGCTGTTCCGGGGAGCCCGAATTGGCGGCCAACTCGGAATTCATGGTGGTTTGAGGAGATTCCTCGGTCGGTGTGCTATCGCCACAGGCGATAATCCACGAGAGAACGATCAGCAGGGATAACAGTTTCAACGTCGGTAACATAGAAGGCACTTCCCAGGGTTTTTATTGTGCACATTCTACCGCCAATAACGCCGCAACTTAAAGGGCACCCCGACAGGACACCTCTACACGGGTAAGCCACAGGCAAATAAAACTGACTGGTATCAACTCGTCACTTCCGGAATTGGTCTACACTGACTGGAGAGCAAATGTGAGACTCAGCAAGGGAGAAGTCCGGTGACTCAAGAGCAAATTGAAAAAGCGCAGGAGCGCACCACCTTCGTGCTGCTGGCCGTTTTTCTCGCACCGGCCCTGGCGGTGGCAATTGTCGGTGGCTATGGCTTCGCCGTATGGATTTCCCAGTTACTGCTGGGTCCGCCCGGGACGGGGTTTTAGGGTCCCATCGGATGGTGGATGTCAGCAAACGCCAGTTCCTGCGTGGCGGCAGGGAGATGATCGAACCGCGACCGCCCTGGCTGGTCAATCCGTCCTCGTTTGCCGAGGACTGTACCCGCTGCGGCAAGTGTATGGAGTTGTGCCCCGAGCATATCCTGTGCGCTGGCGACGGGGGATTTCCGCTGGTTGAGTTCGGTCTCGGGGAATGCACATTCTGTGGCCAATGTACCAGCCAATGCGAGGCCGGGTTGTTTCTCAGAGACCGGAGTCTTCCAGCCTGGCGCCACAAGGCTGTAATCAGCGAGCGCTGCCTGACCAATCTGGGGGTGTTGTGCCGTAGTTGCGAGGATGCCTGTGAACCCCGGGCCCTGCGCTTTCCGCTGGTGGTGGGAGCGGTCCCCGGGCCTGTTATCAACACCGAAACCTGCACCGGCTGTGGCGCTTGCGTCAGACCTTGCCCGGAGCAGGCGATCTCAATGGTATGAGGACGGTGAAAGTGGACGTAGAGGAACACTTCCATATCAGCAGCTTTGTGGTGCGCTGCCTGCCGGAGAGGTTGCAGGACATTATGGCGGCTGTTGGCGCACTACCGGGGGTAGAGATCCATGGCGATGATGGCTGTGGCAAGTTTGTCGCGCTGCTGGAACTGGAGTCGGATAAGGCGCTTGTCGAAACCATTACCACGATTGAGCTTATCAAGGGCGTCGTCAACACCAGCATGGTTTATCACCATACCGAATAGAGAGATAACAGAGGAAAGTCGATGAAACCAACACGCAGGGATTTTATCAAGGCCAACGCGTTTGCAACCGCCACAGCCGTGGCCGGATTTTCGCCCGCGGGCACGGCAGCCAACCTGGTAACCGACAGGGACAAGACACAGTTGACCTGGTCCAAGGCGGCGTGCCGTTTCTGTGGTACCGGTTGCAGCGTGAATGTCGCTACCCGTGACAACCGTATCGTGGCAACCCACGGTGATATCAATTCTCCGGTAAACAAGGGCCTCAGCTGTGTCAAAGGCTACTTCCTGTCCAAAATCATGTATGGCAAGGACCGCCTGACAAGGCCATTGCTGCGCAAGACCGATGGCCACTACGACAAAAATGGGGATTTCGAGCCGGTTACCTGGGAGGAGGCTTTCGACATCATGGAGGAGAAGTTCAAGAAGGCGCTGAAGGAGAAAGGCCCCGAGGCGATCGGCATGTTCGGTTCCGGCCAGTGGACCATATGGGAGGGTTATGCCGCTTCCAAGCTCATGAAGGCGGGGTTTCGCTCCAATAACATCGACCCGAACGCCCGCCACTGCATGGCATCCGCCGTGGGCGGCTTTATGCGTACCTTCGGCATTGACGAGCCCATGGGCTGCTACGACGATATGGAACATGCGGATGCCTTTGTGTTGTGGGGCTCCAACATGGCGGAAATGCACCCCATTCTGTGGACGCGTATTACCGACCGGCGCCTCAGTAACCCCCATGTGAAGGTGGCCGTGTTGTCGACTTACGAGCACCGCACTTTCGAACTCGCCGATATTCCCATGGTGTTCACGCCCCAGACCGACCTCGCCATCCTCAACTACATTGCCAACTACATTATCCAGAACGGCAAGGTGAACAAGGACTTCGTCAGCAAGCATGTCAATTTCCGCAAGGGCAATGAGGATATCGGTTACGGCCTGCGGCCGGAGCACCCCCTGGAGCGAAAGGCGAAGAATGCGGACAAGGCCGGTGGTTCCAGCGAGATGTCTTTCGCGGCGTACAAAAAATTTGTCGCTACCTACGATGTAAAATCTGTATCTGAATTATCCGGCGTCCCCGAGAGCCAACTGGAAGCCCTGGCAAAGCTGTATGCCGACCCCGATACCAAGGTCATGTCCCTGTGGACCATGGGTTTTAACCAACATACCCGCGGCGTGTGGGCCAATAACCTGGTGTATAACATCCACCTGCTCACAGGCAAGATATCGGAGCCGGGCAATAGCCCGTTTTCACTGACTGGCCAGCCCTCGGCCTGCGGTACGGCCCGGGAAGTGGGGACTTTTTCCCACCGCTTACCGGCCGACATGGTGGTCAATAATCCCGAACACCGCAAGATCGCCGAGAAGTTGTGGAAACTGCCCGAGGGCGTGGTTCCCGGTTGGATAGGAGCACATGCGGTGTTGCAAAACCGCAAACTGAAAGACGGCGAGATTAATGCCTACTGGGTACAGGTCAACAACAACGTCCAGGCGGCGGCCAACCTCAACGAGGAGACTCTGCCCGGTTATCGCAATCCGGAAAACTTTATCGTCGTATCCGACGCCTATCCCACTGTGACCGCCCAGGCGGCAGACCTGATCCTGCCCACGGCCATGTGGGTGGAGAAGGAGGGGGCCTTCGGCAACGCCGAGCGCCGCACCCAGTTCTGGCACCAGCTGGTGGATGCCCCGGGGGAGTCAATGTCCGATTTGTGGCAGCTGGTGGAATTTTCCAAGCGCTTTACCACGGATGAGGTCTGGCCGGCAGAAATTCTCGATGCCAGTCCTGGCTACAGGGGCAAAACCCTGTACGAGGTGTTGTTCCGCAACGGCAATGTCGACATGTATCCCCTGTCCCACCTGGATGAGCGTTACCACAATGCTGAGTCCACAGACTTTGGATTCTACTTACAGAAAGGCCTGTTCGAGGAATATGCCAGCTTCGGTCGCGGTCACGCCCACGACCTGGCGGATTTCGATACCTATCACAAGGTTCGCGGGCTGCGTTGGCCGGTGGTAGATGGCAAGGAAACCCTGTGGCGCTTCAAGGAGGGTCTGGATCCCTATGCGAAAAAAGGCAGCGGGTGGGATTTTTACGGCAAACCCGATGGCAGGGCAGTGATTTTCGCGCTGCCCTATGAACCTGCGGCCGAATCACCGGATGAGGAATACGACCTCTGGTTGTCTACCGGCAGGGTGCTGGAGCACTGGCATTCCGGCTCCATGACCCAGCGGGTGCCGGAATTACACAGCGCATTCCCCAACGCGTTGTGTTTTATGCATCCTGCGGACGCAAAGGCTCGCAAGTTGCGCCGGGGCGATGAGGTGCTGGTGCAGTCCCGTCGGGGGGAGATACGTACCAGGCTAGAGACTCGCGGGCGCAACCGGGTGCCCAAGGGGCTGGTGTTTGTTCCCTGGTTTGACGCCAGCCAGTTGATAAACAAGGTTACCCTGGATGCCACTGACCCACTGTCGAAGGAAACCGACTACAAGAAATGTGCCGTCAAAGTGGTCAAGGCCTAGGAGAGAAGCGATGAAAAGTTTTGCCATGATTTTTATGACTCTTATGCTGCTGGTGTCTCTCGTACTGGCAGATGACCAGATAGCGACACTGCGGGGCGGGCCGATTAATGAAGAGGCCGAGCCGCCAAAGATTGCCGAGGTGGATGACCGGGATATCAAGCGGGCACGGAACTACCCGATGCAACCTCCCACGATCCCCCACAGGATCCGGGATTACCGGGTTGACCTGAATTCCAACAAATGCCTTTCCTGCCATAGCCGCAAACAGACCGCCCAGAGCCAGGCGCCGATGATCAGCGTGACCCATTATATGGACAGGGAGGGCAACTTCCTGGCGGATGTGTCGCCTCGGCGGTATTTCTGCGAGCAGTGCC
>PVMS01126475.1_pt1 | contig 11642 bp, 8 predicted proteins | sample 1853461 | NCBI WGS metagenome assembly PVMS01 (sample SAMN08582032, study PRJNA380276) | Marine sediment metagenome, whole genome shotgun sequencing project. | isolation source: ocean sediment barecode stripped | collected 2017
CGCATCTTACGCGCATAAGAGTCCTTGTGCTCGAGGTTTCGCTGAAACTTTCCCGGCCCCCAGTCCTCGACGGAGCCTCGTATGGGAACCAGCGAGTTTTTCGCTTTAACCATCTGCGTCCTCTCTAATCACTTTGTTGCGGCGGAGTCGCAACCTTCACCGTGGAGGACGCAGAGTCTTCCAATTTCTTTTTCTGCGATCCGTCCGCGCTCCTTGCGCCTTTCTTCTCTGAGAGCCATCTTCCTTTTCCGCTTTTAAGGTATAGCAATCTCCGGAACTTGAGGGGTCCATGTTTTTAGAAGCTCGAATCCTCCGTCCTGAGTCACAGAACCCACCCGCGCCTCGGATCCCACTCCAGGAATCATGTAAGTGAAGTTGTTGACCGCATAGGCACAAGACATCAAAAAAGCACAATAGTCGACCGCGACTTGGAGGCTGAAGAACCGTTCCATGGTGTAAAAGCGCTGGGCCGCGCCTTCCTTGACATTCCGAATGGTTTCGCCGGTCGTGGTTCCAAATTCGAAATCGGACACCAGCGACAACACGTTGAAGCTCTGGAGGTCCGGTTGCGGAGCACGATGGCCGCCGGGAATTTTATGTCCTCGGCTCCGGAGGTGACCCAAAATGTAGTCTTGAGTCCGATTGAAAAGAGCTTCCCGCCGCTCGAGCATACCGGCGATCATCCAATCATCGAATCCATACTGAAAGCGATCCAGAGCTTGCGGCTGCCCACCGTAATGCGTCCCAAACTCCTCGTCTCGGTCATATTTCGAGCGAACCATCCCCGGCGCCCTATCCCACTTCAAACTGTACAGCTCACCGTAGCGCCGCCCCTCGGCGGCCGGTCCTCGGGAGTATCCAGCCACGATGATCTCGAGCAAAGGATTTTGACCGGCAGCCCGGTTTCGTATCTCTTGTTGCACGTAGTCCCGGAGCGAGCCCGCCAGGCCGGCCAAGGAGTAGTCATCCTCCGGTGCATCGTAGAGCTCGGAAAAATCGGCGACGATGGTTTGGATTTCACGCCCGGCGATGGAACCGGCGCCATTCAGCATGGCCCCCGCCGCGTAGGCCCCTACGGGAAAAAGCTTCGCATAGTAAGGCACCAGGGAGATTGGAGGGCCGTCCGCCGATATCGTAACCAGGCCGTCCGCACCCAGCACGATTCCATCGGGGCACTTGATAGCCACATTGATGGTCATCCCGAACCTCCTCTCCAACCACCCAGAACGAGAAAAAGCTTAGTTCCAACCACGCAAGAAAGTCAATGGCGAGTTTTATCACAATGAAAAGGCAGCTCGGCTAACGCAGAAGCTGATCGACGGTAACGATTCTTCCACCGAGAATGACTTGTTCGGTCAACCGGAGATTGCGGATGTCCTGACTCGGGTCTCCACCAAGAATGACCATATCGGCTTGTTTTCCCGGCTCGACGGTGCCCAGCTCCTTATCTGCTCCCAGCGCTTCGGCGGCGAGCTGGGTGGCACTCCGGATCGCCTGGAGAGGCCCCAGTCCCGCCTCCGACAAGAGCTCGATCTCCAAGATGAGACTCAACCCATAAGGCACAATGGGTGAGTCGGTGCCCGCGAGCACTTTGCCGTTAGCCCGCGCCACTGCGTCCACCGTCTGGAGAAGCGGAGCCACGACGGCTTGGCGCTCGCCAACCTGGTCATCCGTGTTGGTTTGGAATCCGCTCGCGGCCCAGGCCGGGTACAGCTTGGCGAAGCGCTTCTCCTTCAAAAGCTCCGGCTCCCGGGCTCGAGCCAGCCGGAAGCCCCCTTGAATGAGCAGTGTCGGCGTGAAGTAAACGCCGGATTGGGAGACAAGATCGACGACATCTCGATAGCTTCTTCGGAGATCCGTCACTTTGGGTGAGAATCCCCGCCGGCTGGTTCCCCGGAGGTGCTCGATACCATCGACGCCGTAGGCGACGGCAGGGTAAATCTCGTGCGAGGTCACGAAATCTCCATCAAAAGAGAATCCGGTCAGAAAAACCCGCGGTCCGATGCGCCTGCCGGAGGCAATCGACTCCCTCTCCTCCAGCACCCGGTAGGTTGCGTCCACAACCGTTCGCATCGACGTGACTCCATATGCCAACCAGACGCGGCCATGCTGCGCACCCCATGCGGGGAGTCCAAGGTGGGTATGCGACTCGATGAGACCGGGGACAACTGTTTTGGTCGAAGCATCGATAACCCGTAAGCCCTCGGTGCTCGTGGTTCCCTCCGGCTCGATACTCTCGATCCGATTTCCGTTGATGAGGATTTCCACGTCGTCGCGCGGTGGCCGGCCGGTGCCGTCGATGAGCCTTCCGGCCCGGATGAGCATTTTTCCACCGGCCGGCAAAACTTCATACTCGAAAGTCAGAGGCACGACACGAGACCTACCGCTATCAACGTCGACCCGTTTGAGCTCCTCCGAAGCCATGTAAACGAGACTTTCGGAATCAGGAAACCAGCCGATGAAGTCCGCCGCCTCATCCACAACCTTCCGCAACGGCCCATCGGGCTCGCCCGCCGCCGTCACCGGCAAAATCCAGATTCCGCCATCCATGGCAAAAGCCAGGTTTCTCCCATCGGGGCTCCAGACCGGACCATCGCCATCTCGGCTTCCAAAGCTCTTCGAAGGAACGTCAAGAATACGTTCATCCTCCGAGTCCACGGAGAGGACTTTAATCCGGTTGAGACCCTCACGGAAACGGGTAGAAAAAGGCTCGTGCACCGCCACGGCCAGGTGCCGGCTGTCGCTCGACCAGCTCGGAAGTCCGGCCCAGCGAAGGGTTTGGTGGATGAGTCGAGGTTCGCTTCCTCCCTCGACCTCAACAGCATAAACATTGGAACGCTCATCCAGAAAGGCAATCCACTTTCCGTCCGGGGACCAAGAGGGGCCGATCTCGGCTCCCGGGAGCGCGGTGAGTTGCCGCTCGCCGCTTCTGGGGCTGGACTCGACGTCCTTAATCCAAAGATCCATCGTGTCCATGCGATCGGAGGCGAAAACAAGGCGTTGACCATCCGGGGACCAGCTCGGATCCGAGTCCAGATACTCGTCTCGTGTCAAGGGTGCCGGCGCTCCGCCTTCGACCGGAACCATCCAGAGATCTCCCAGCGCGGTGAAGGCAATCCTCGAGCCATCGGGTGACACCGAAGGACGAACGATTCCCCTGACCGGAAACCGTTCCCCAGGCTCACGGATGCGAGCTTCCCGTCGCCGATATGCAGGTCGGTCGAGTGTGACTCTCGCCCGAAATGGAACCGTTTCAACGTCACCGGTCCCCGCCGCCAAATGTCGGATCTTCCCTTCCGCAGTGAAGAAGATATCGCCGGCATTTGTCCAGGCGGGGCGAAAGGGAAACACGTCTACGTCTTCGCCGGCATAAAGCTGAGTAAGCTCTCCCCCATCCGACGGCAGGGTGACCAACTGGCTCGAAATACCCTCATCAAACCTCGAGTCCATCATCGTCAGCGATTGGAATTCCAGAACCCGAAGAGCAATGCGCTTCCCGTCACTACTCCAAGCAGGCGCGGCGGCCTTTCCGTCGAAGGATGCCATTCGCTCCTCTTGGCCGGCCCCAACATCGATCTTCCACAACTCCGCGGCGCCGTCCTCCCCGCGCTCGGAAAGGAAGGCAATCGAGCTCCCGTCGGGCGACCAAGCGGGCATGTAATCCTCACTCTCCCCTTGGCTCAACCGGGTGAGCTCATTGCTCGATACATCGAGAACCCAAATGTCATAGTTGCCCGACCGATCCGACGCGAAGGCAACCTGGGACCCATCCGGTGACCAGTCCGGTTCCCGGTCGTCAAAAGTGCTTTCGGTGAGTGGCTCGAGACCGGAACCGTCCGAGCCGATGGACCAGATATCCCACGTACCTTTTCGGAAAGACTGGAAAACGAGACGGCTTCCATCCGGGGACCAGTCCGGAAGCCGGTCGTCGCCAAGACCGTCGGTCAAAGCCTCCGCATCACCGCCTTCGACCGGCAGAGACCACAATGTACCTTGAAGGTCGAAGACCAGTCGCGAGCCATCGGGAGATACCGCCACCGCAAAACTGGTACCCTCCTCGAGCACCAGCTCGCTCGTGGACAAGCCACCGCGAGCGCTCCCGGCCAAGAGCATCCATGCCAGTCCGAACACAAAGCACCGGCTCATCGTCCCCTCCTTGAGACCGCCAATAGGAAGCAAGTGCCCAACAAATCCCCCGGCAAAGGCCGGGGGATTGCAGCGGGCGCAGAATTTGACCCGATGCGCCCGCATTAATAGAACTTCTGATCAATTAAGCTATCTTAACCATCGCAAATGGTCAAAGTCCCCGACGACAGTCGGGCACATTTCAACCATCCAGAGAGCGGAACACTAATCTGCAGCGTCGATACAAATTTGGCTACAATGGCGGACAGGCGGGAATTACACGTTCAGCTAGACCCATGAAAGCAATTCGATCGATAGTCTTGTGGCTCGTCGGGGCACTTGTTTGCTGCCAGCCACCTTTCCGGGAAGCTACCGTCTCCGGCTCGAGTGAAGCAGGCCGGCCCAACCGGTTGATTCACGAGACCAGCCCGTACCTCTTGCTCCACGCCCATAACCCAGTCGATTGGTACCCCTGGGGTGACGAGGCCATCGAAAAGGCGCGGGCCGAAGACAAGCCCATCTTTCTCTCAGTTGGCTACTCCACCTGCTACTGGTGCCATGTGATGGAGCGAGAGGTTTTCTCAAACCCAGAAATCGCTTCCTTGATGAACCGGTGGTTCATCAACATCAAAGTGGATCGGGAGGAACGACCCGACCTCGACGAGATTTATATGGCGGCGACGCAGCTCATCCAGAAAAGCGGCGGCTGGCCGAACTCGCTCTTCCTTACCCCTCAACTCGAGCCGTTTTACGCCGGAACTTACTTTCCACCGGAGTCGAGCGGCGGACGACCGGGTTTTCCAACCGTGCTGGAGCGCTTACACCAAGCTTGGACCACCCGGCGCGAGGAGGTGGACCGGTCGGCAGGGTCCATCGCCGAGACCATGCGGAAAATGATTGCCGCAGGTCGCGAACCGTCCCTGGAAATACCCTCCCGGGAGGGAGTGGACAAGGCGGTGAAGTCTCTCCTCGGGCGATTTGATGAGGATTATGGTGGTTTCGGAGGGCCTCCCAAGTTCCCCTCCCCTGCCAACCTCTACTTGCTTTGGCACCGAGCCGGCGAAGACCAAGGCCAAGCCCGGCGTATGGTGATCGAGACACTCCATAAAATGGGTCAAGGCGCCATCTATGACCAACTGGCCGGAGGCTTCCACCGCTACACGTTGGATGAGAAATGGCGAATTCCCCACTTCGAAAAGATGCTCTACGACAACGCCCATCTTGCGGAGCTTCTGGTGGTGACCTCCGAGGCCACCGAAGATCCCGAGCTCGAACGGCTGGCCCGGGAAACGCTCGGGTGGGTTCTCCAAGAGATGCGGTTGGACCAAGGTGGATTCAAATCCGCTATCGACGCCGAGACGGACGGAGAAGAAGGTGCCTACTACACTTGGACCGCCGGCGAGCTCCGCGAAGTCTTGGGTGGGAAAGGATTCGATTGGCTCGCCCCGATCTTCGGATTCGACTCTGCTCCCAACTTCGAAGGCGAAAAGTACACGCTTTATCTCTCCGGCCCGCTCAAGGACCATGCGGCTCGGCTGGGAGTGACCCGGCAAGATTTTCTCCAGAGCCTGAGCCCTCATCGAGCGACACTGCTGGAAGCGAGAAGCAAAAGAAAATTCCCTCTGGTCGATGACAAGGTTTTAACCGATTGGAACTCGATGATGATTTCCGCTCTGGCAAAAGCGGCAACGGTCATGGGAGAGCCTCACTACCAGGAGGCAGCACAGCAAGCCGCCACGTTCATCTTGGAGAACTTGAGGAGCAAGGACGGAAAACTCCTTCACGTTTGGCGTCAGGGCAAAGCCAAGATTCCGGCGTTTCTCGACGACTATGCGTTTTTCATCCGGGCGCTGCTGACCTTGTACGAAACCACCGCAGAGAAGCGCTGGCTGGACGAAGCAGAACGGTTGACGGAAGAGTTGGAAGGCCGGCTTGGAGATCCCAATGGCGGGTACTTTCTCAGCGAGTCCCGACCGCATCTGCTGTTCCGGCCGAAAAACGTCACCGACGGCGCCATCCCATCCGGAAATGGTGTTGCCCTTTTAAACCTGCTGAGCTTGGCCGATCACACCGGCAAGGCCGTTTACCGCCGACGCGCTGAAGCGGCATTGCGATCTTTTTCCGAGGATCTCGAGCGCTATCCCCAGGCGGTGCGAACCCTGGCCCTGGCGCTCGACCGGTACTATGAAAACGACGCCATGGCTACAGCGCCGGGAACCGGACAAACAAAGCCTCCGGACCCCGTGGCGCAGCTTGCCGACAAGGTGGTAACCGCAACGGCGGTCCGCACGGGCGCCGATCTGGTTGACGGATGGCGACTCTTCGAGCTAACCCTCCGAATGCAAAAAGGCTGGCATGTCAATGCCAATCCTGCCTCTCAGAGCTATTTGATTCCCACTCAAATCAAAAGCGGTGCAAGAAAGGTTCGTTATCCGAAAGGCGAGATCCTTCGATTCGATTTTTCCGAAGAAGCGCTCGCCGTCTACAGCGGTGAGGCGACAATCCGAGGAGAGATCGATCCCGAAGCTCGGCACCTGATTCTGATCTATCAGCCCTGCGACGACAGTCGTTGCTTACCTCCTACCGAAAAAACCGTCACCTTACGTTGACCAAACGTTACTCGTAGCATAGGAAAATAGTACTTGCGCCAGTGGAGAAACGAGAAGACTCTCTATCGTTATCCGGGAATCGATTGCCGCCGCGTCGCTGCAACATCAACGCCATCAGCAATCTTTCTCTTAAGCTGAACTCCGGCGCTCTCGAAGGGTTACGCATTGTGTCCATTATGTTGGTGGAGTGACGAAGACCGTATGTGTGACCGAGCTCGTGGAGCACAGTGGTCTTGCGCCGAGCCGCCGTTTTGGAACAGTAGGTGATTTGGGCGCTGGTATATTCGCCCTCACCTACGGATGCAAGCGCCGCACTCCCGTAGTCGATGCAAGCGGAGTAATTTCATCGAAAACTCCCAACTTCGCCGGCCCAATTTTCAGACTGTATACTACCGCCTCAAGGAGCCGTCAAGCGTGATGGAATAGCTCGCCCGCCTACGATCATGACCATAACGAAATCATGTTTGACACACCGGGTGTATCTCGGGTAAATGCGTGGGGTTCATCGCCGCCACCAGCAGATTCTAAGACTTGAAGGAAACTCAAATGACCGGCTATCGAGCTCCCGCCAAGTACAAGTCCACCTTGCGCCTCATACTGGTGCCGACGCTCATTAGCCTGGTTGTCACTCTATGGCGTTTGACCGGAGAGATGCTGAGTTGGTCCGAAAGCTTGTTCAATCGGCAAGCCGGCGGGGCCGGAGCCGTTGTCGGTATTACTTGGCTGGCACCGGTATTCGGGATTTACTTTGCGCTCGAGCTTCTCAAAGAGGGCAGCGTTCCTGCAAGCTGGAAAAAAGCACTTGGGCTCGCACTCCTCGGAATGATCATTTTGTTCACCGGAGGTGTTTTTCGACAGAAAATCGATTTCAACAACTGGATGGCGGGTTTAATCTTCGTGTGGTCGGTTGCTGTGGTTGCGGCCGCGGTTCAACTGCCGGCATGGCGGGACCTGTACAAAACGCTTTTTGCTTATGGTCTGGCCGCTCGGGTTCCGGTCATCTTGATCATGTTCTTGGCGATAGGCGGAAGCTGGGGAACCCATTATGACGCCGTCCCGCCTGGGTTTCCCGAGATGGGATGGTTTGCCAAGTTCCTGTGGTTGGGATTTTTTCCGCAGCTTCTTCAATGGATCAGCTTCACCCTGGTGACCGGTGTTTTCTTCGGCACCCTCGTCGCCGCGGTCATGAATCGTCTGCGCCCGGCCTCGGCATGAGCCGGCATCGAGTTGAAGAGATTAACGCAAAGGCGCCAAGACGCGAAGGATGGTGCGCCGATTCGGCGTGCTGCTGGTTCAAGGAGTTCCTTGCGACTCTGCGTCTCTGCGACTCTGCGTTGAGTTTTTCTCTTGCTTTTCGCCGATCTGTTTCGCTTTGGCAAGGGTTCTGCGCGCTTCACGCAGGTGCAACGCCTCTACCATTTCTCCCTCCACGATCGCGACAGTGCGGCCGTTTTCGAGCGCTTCCTCCATTGCCGCTACGATTCTCCGGGCCCGCTCCAGCTCGAGGGAGGTTGGAGAAAAAACCTCGTTGATCACCGCCACCTGTCCAGGGTGGATAGCCGTCTTGCCGTCGAAGCCTATCTGCCGGGCGCGCAGAGCACTTTGCTCGAGGCCGACCCGGTCCTGGTATCCGAACCAGGGCGTGTCGAAAGCCTCTATTTCGGCCGACCGGGCGCCATGCAGAATTTGACTGCGGGCGAAGTGGAGCTCGAGCTCTTCGGGATGGCGCCCCGCCCGCAGGCTTTCACGGTAGTCGGCGGCTCCGAAAACCAATCCGGAAACGAGGGGCGCCGAGCGCGCCAGCTCTGGAGCCGCCAGCACGCCCGCGGCGGTCTCCACCATCAGGTATAAGGGAGTCTTGCCCCCAAGGCGGTCATCAACCTCCGCCACCGACGATGGTGTTTCCACCTTGGGCAAAACCACCCCCGCGGGCCGGTGCTCGGAAACCATATCCAGATCCTTTTCGCCCCACGTTGACGAAGGTGCATTGACCCGAACCAGAACCTCCGCTCCCCCGAAATCGACATCATGCAAAAAAGCGGCGATCCGTTCTCGAGCTTCGTCTTTGGCATTGGGATGGACACCGTCCTCCAGATCCAAAACCAGGACGTCGGCGCCTCGACTTCCCGCCTTTTGGAGCATCTTTTCCGAGGAACCAGGAACATAGAGAAGGGATCGTCTGAGCATGTCTACCACCGCGGCTATGGTAGTCGACGGGAGACTATCCCGGCAATGGACAACAGCCCCGCTTTGCTTGAACCTTTGTGCCCCAGGCTGCGTATACCTCATTAGACCCGGGCCAAGAGCCCGGAGATGGAGGTCGAACAATGAAAGGACGACACTTTTTCTCAGTAACAATCATGGCGGTGTTTCTACTCACCGCCGGAGAGCTAGAAGCACAAAAACCCTGGATCCACGTTGAAGTCATCGAAGCGGGAAGCAGCCAATCCAAGGTTCACATCAACCTTCCCCTGTCGCTGGTTCAAGTGGCGCTCGATTTGGCTCCGGACAAGATCATCTCGGACGGTCACATCCACATCGATCATCACGGTCACAACGACATCTCTGTCCAGGACCTTCGTAAGATATGGCAAGAGCTTCGGGACTCGGGCGAAGCCGAGTTCGTGTCGGTGGACAAAGAGGACAAAACGGTCACCATCACCCGAGAGGAAGACACCATCCGCATCGACGTAGACGACCGCTCGTCCCAGAGCAGTGAAACGGTTCGTGTCCGGATTCCGATCCGAGTGGTGGATGCCCTTTTTTCGGGAGAAGGCGAGGAGCTGAACCTTCGCGATGCGTTGGAGGAGCTCAAGGACGAGCGCGGCGAAATCGTGCGGGTCGAAGGGCCCAACGAAGATGTCCGAATCTGGATCGATGAAAGGAGCGGAAAGTGATCAAAATCGCCGCTGTCCTCGCTTTACCTTTGGCCCTGGTGGGCACACTGGCAAGCTCGAGCTGCCTGGTTGTAGACATCCAGGAAGGTGGACCCGATGGCATGCATCTGGTCATTCCCGTTCCCCTTGCCCTCGCTCAAGCAGCGCTCAGCTTCGTGCCCAAAGAACACACCCGCATCCCTTGCCCGGAAGCGGCCGAATACATACCGTTGGCACAACGTGTCATCGAGGAGCTTGCGGACATCCCCGACACGGAGCTGGTGCGTGTGGAGGATGACAACGAGGTGGTGGTCATTTCCAAAGTGGACGGGAATCTGGAAGTCGAGGTCCACGGAGCCCACGAAGAGGTCTCGGTGAGTCTGCCTCTTGCCGCGGTTGCGGACATCCTGGAAAGCTTCGATGGCGAGACAATTGAAGCATCGGACGCGGTGGCCGCTCTACGCCGGGTGTCCGGGACCGACCTCGTACACGTGCGGAACGGCGACGAGGAGGTAAAGATCTGGATCTGGTAAGCCGTCGACAACCTTCCTCCCGACCACCGTTTATCCTGTGATAGGATGATCCTCTAGGCGCTCGTTTGCGTTTGCTCCGGAACGTGACGCTTGGTGGATCTCAATGGAACGAAAGACGGTCTTCTACCGAAACGAGCGGGTGGTGTCCCGCAAGATCGTGGACGAGCTCATACTGGTCCCGGTACGGCGAAACGTCGCCGAGATGGAGAGCATTTACACTTTGAACGACGTCGGCGCCCGAGTCTATGAGCTCATCGACGGTGAGAGAACGCTCCACCAAATCTGCAATATCATCGTCGAGGAGTTCGAGGTCAGTATCGAGGAAGCAGAGCGCGACGTAGTCGAGTTCCTGGAAAAACTGGTAAGCGTGGGGAGTATCGAGGAAAAGGCCTAGCGTTTCAGCGCTTCACCGACGTTTCTTGACCGGTGACGTGAGAGCCAAGTGAGGCTCGATGACCGGTTCCGCATAACGAGCGAAAGCCAAATCGACCAGGGTTTGGATGAGCTCGGGGTAGCTTCGTCCCGTCCGTTGCCAGGCCATGGCAAACTCCGCATAGGATATGAGCCAGGGGTTTGGATTGACCTCGAGCACATACGCGGTTCCGTCCGCGCCAAGCCGTATGTCGACACGGGCATAGTCCCGGCACTTCAGAGCCCGGTAAGCGGTCAAGGCACTGTCTTTCAAGTGCTTTTCGGTCTCACGAGGGATGTCCTCCGGAAAGAAAGGCTGTGTCACCCGGTAAATCCAGGTGTCCTTGTGCCACTTGATCTCGGTTCCCGCGATCCGAGGGACGCCTTTCGGCACTTGAGATAAATCGAGCTCCACCAAGGGAAGCGCCTCGGGACGGTCGTTACCCACCACCCCCACGTAAATCTCCCGGCCTTCGATGTACTCCTCGATCAGTGCCGCGCAATCGAACTGGCTGTGAATGGTGTCGATGCGCTCCATGAGATCCTTGACGTTGTGAACCACCGAGCCCGAATCGATTCCAATGGAGCCGTCTTCGTTTTGAGGTTTGACGATGAGGGGAAATCGAATGTCATCCGCCCACTCCGTTCTCCCTCGATAAGAGACGGCGAAAAAAGGCGTTTGAATGCCGTGAAAGGAGAGGACTTTTTTCGCCAGTGACTTGTCCTGAGCCAGGTGTAGTGCGTCCGGACCGCCGCCGGTGTAGCGCTTCCCCACCAGATCCAGGTACGCGGCAACGTGCATGTCTTTGGTATCGTCGCCGGCGTAGGACTCGGTGAGGTTGAAGATTAGATCCGCTTTTAGCGAGCCGAGATCGAGCAAGCTCGAGCGGTCCCCGTCCAAAACGTGGTAGAAAGGCTGGTAACCGAGGTGGCGTAGCGCTTCGTGAACTTCCTGATGCACTTCCTTTTCACGCTTGCGCCGTTTGGATGCAGGCTGGGTTTGGGCGGGCAATGGGTCTTCTTCCGCCCACCAGATTTCGTAGAGGACGCCGATGCGTTGTCTTCCCATTTGGGTCGACGAGATTGTA
>PVMS01000970.1_pt1 | contig 11640 bp, 13 predicted proteins | sample 1853461 | NCBI WGS metagenome assembly PVMS01 (sample SAMN08582032, study PRJNA380276) | Marine sediment metagenome, whole genome shotgun sequencing project. | isolation source: ocean sediment barecode stripped | collected 2017
ACCCAATTTCCGATATTCTCCAAATTATTGTAAGGCTCCTCGTCCCTAAGAAATTGGGCGAGGAATATAGCCGGACCTTTTATTGATGGCATGGGTAACTTCTCCTCTTCGATTATGATAATAGAAAAAACCTAAGATAAGACCAATTGCTGAGGAAAAACTCGGACATCAACATCGAATAATAAGAAGAAGGACGGCTGTAAATAAGTTAGTGAAGCAGGTGAGTGAAATTCCCCAATTTTCTCGAGAAAACACGAAGGTTTAGAGCGCACAAACATTGACAGTTACATGTAGAGTATAATTAGATTGTCATGTGGGTCAAGCATGTCTTAACAACCCAGATTCACCCCAGGAACCACAAAATCATGCATCAATTTCAGCGCAGCAGAACCCGAAAAATGTTAAAACAAAGAGGAGTAACCAGGGCTCTTTTTGCTAATCCAAAAAGTATCACCTGGCTCTCGGGATTCGCCCCGCCAATCCAGCTCGGCCCCCATATCTTTGCCGGAGGCCCGCCTCTTCTCTGGTATGAGGCTGGTCACTTTACGTTGGTGGTAGTGGACGCTTACCCTGACATAACGGATGAAATCAACAAAGAGCTGGATTGCACCGTTGTAAGCTATCAGGGGTATACATATAAAGAGACTCTTGGTGGGGCTGACCATCTTAAGGCAGCACTCCGGATGGTCCTGGGATCTGGCCGCAATGGAGCTAAGGCACGTGGAGCAGTAGGCCTTGAAGAGATGCATGTGCCGGTACACATTTCAGACCTCTTGTTTGAGGCAATTGGGGATCTAGGCAATAGAGTGGCCATCGACGGCTGGTTGGAACCGATGCGAAAAGTTAAGAACGCTGAGGAGATGGAGAAGTTAAGTGAGAATTTCGCCCTGGCCGATATTGGGCAAGCGGCCGTTCGTCGGGAGGTCCAGGTGGGCAAACGGGAGATCGATATCTGGGCCGCCGCTCATGGCGCAATTCAGAGAGCAGCAGGTCGAAGAGTGCCGCTGGGCAATGACTGTGTCGTCGGTCAGCGGGAACTGAACTTCACCGGCTGGCCATTGGACTACGAGATCAAATCCCAAGACACGTTCATCGTGGATCGGGGCACAGGAATAGACGGCTACTTCAGCGATGGCTGTGGGACATATTACCCCAATGAACCCACTCGCGAGCAGAAAGCTGCCCACCGAACAGTTGCGGATGCCCTGGATCTGGCTGTTTCGTTAATTCGACCAGGAGCTGTCGCGGGGGAGATCGATGAAAAAGTACGGCGCTTCATCATGGATGCGGGCTATCCCGACTACCCGCACCATACGGGACATGGGGTTGGCGTCTCCAGCCATGAGGCGCCCCGGATTGTTCCGTACAGCCATGAGGTGCTGGAAGAAGGCATTGTGCTGATGCTCGAACCGGGAATCTACCTACCTGGGCAGTTTGGTGTGCGCCTCGAGGATGGCCTCTTAGTCACTGCGGACGGGGCTGAAATATTGACCAAACACGATAAATCAATGCCGTGAATTGGGGAGTGGAGATTGGGGGTCGTTGAGCTTGTTTGTTTTATCTGTCAGGGCCAGTGAACCCAGAGCTACATGTGAAGGTGTGTTTATTCACTAAGTAGAACAAAAACTGAAAAGGTTTTTTCTTTACCTTTTAGCTCAAGGGTGCGGTGCTCTAGTTGACTTTTATCCAAACCAGCGGCCGCACCGGTGGCTTCGGAGATCAGAATTTCACCTTGTTTAGCGCTGGTGGAATGCCTGGCGGCCGACTTTGCGGTATCACCCAGGACGGTGATATCTGTGGTGCCTTCCTCCGACCCCATAGCACCGACATATGCATTCCCCATGTGAACACCGGCTCCTAATGGAATCCAGGGTTCATCTTGACCATAATGGCCGGTGACCGTTAATATTTCCCTGGCTGCCTCTACCGCCCTTTGAGCGTGGGCGGGCCCGGCAAATCCAGGGACATACATAGCCGCAACCTGATCGCCAATAATCTTATCAATCAGGGCATCGGTTCAAACCATCACCTGGGTGGCTGCCTTATAAAAGCGATTGATGACCCGGCTGTATTCCGTAGGATTCATCCCTTCAGCCAGTGATGTCGAGCCACGAACATCAGCGAACAACAGGGAAAGTTCTAGCTCAGCGCCACCCTGGTACTTTCTGGCAAATTCCTCGCAAACATTACACAACTGTGGATTAAGATTCGACGGTCGTTTGCCGTATATAAGCCGGACAACGTGGCTGCCGGCGCCTTGAAAGGGTGCGTAGCAGTTCTTGCAGCGCGGTGATCCAGGCAATACTCTGAATAACCTTCGCTGTCGACGCGCTGGTTTAAAATCCCCAGTAGTCAGTTAGGATCGCCAGAAATTCTCAACCATTTCCTCGTGTTCGGTTTTCTCTGTCACGCTAATCAAACACCTGTGATGATTTACCCGGATACTAAAGTTGAGCGAAGCCTAGTCCAGATTGGGATGGATAACAATATTGTTCCCTCCTGAATAAGGCGCACGCGGTCAGGGTGTTGCTATTGGGACCGAAAGGAAAGAGTAATCTATACGGACTTGAGAAGTATCAGGGATTTCTCGCATTCGATTACACTCAGGGCAGGCTCTTCGTTCTAAATTACAATTCGTTCACCGTCATTCCTATAACTTTACATTTAGAACGGTCGAGGAGTTAAACTAATGAGTTTGCAGAATCTTGACCCCGGCGCGAGAATGTATGGAGCGTTTCGACGGATGAATATCCTCGTAATATGGGTGATGGATATACGTGCGATACTATCTAAAGTTTCAGTTGTTAACGTCCTGTTTTTAAATAAGGTCACGGATGTTTAGCCGTAGATATTTTTTACAGACTTAGGATTGCGGATGGAAAGTGGTGACATATATCCGTCATGATCTGATTGCTTACTTTACCCCCGGGGAGAACGGCCGTTAAAATCGTTGATAACTTACTGATCGCTATGGGAGATGAGCTATACTGGAAAGCAATACCGCATTGAGGCAAGCTAATAATCATTCCAAACGGTTGCGATTTTTAACCTTGACATAATGATAACTCATTCCGAATTTAATTATGGTTACTCAACATGACTAATTTCCTCAAAATATATGAGGTGGGACCCCGTGATGGACTGCAAAACGAAGCAGTAAATATTGTCACCGAGGATAAGCTGCGTCTCATAGACGGCCTCGTCGCTGCTGGCTTAAAATCCATTGAACTGACCAGCTTCGTCAATCCAAAAGCGGTGCCCCAGATGGCGGATGCCGACGAGATAATGCGTCGAACCCTCGCTAATTACCCTGATCAAGATCTGCAATTTGCTGGCTTGGTCTTCAATGAAAGAGGTTACGATCGGGCCATGGTCACAGGGGCAAGAGCAATTTCCATTGGCGCCTCCGTTAGCGATGCCTTTAGCCAGGCTAATACTGGCATGACAACCGGTAAATCTCTTGAAAAGGCCAGGAAATTAATCGACTGGGCCAGGCGTGATAAGTTATGGGTGCGCATTTACATCAGCACTGCCTGGATCTGCCCGTTTGAAGGACCGGTACGGCCAGAAAAGACCATCGCTTATGCTGAAGAAATTTGGGCGATGGGCCCTGATGAGCTAGCCATAGCAGACACCATTGGCCACGCTAATCCCCTGGAAGTCGGCCTCTTAATGGAAGAGCTGGGAAAACGATTTGGTATGGATAAACTAGCCGTACATTTACACGATACCCAGGCCCTTGGGCTAGCCAACACAACGGCCGCCCTCCAGGCCGGCGTTCGTATTCATGACGCCAGTATTGGTGGATTGGGTGGCTGTCCTTTTGCACCTGGCGCCGCAGGCAATATGGCAACTGAGGATTTGGTCTTCCTGGCTTATAAAATGAACTATGGGACCGGTGTTGATTTTCCAGCGCTTTGGGAAGTAGTCTATCAGGTAGAGAAATTGATCGGACGGCCAATTGGCGGCCGCATTAGGTCCTGGTGGGAGAGTGAAGGAAAGCTGCAGAAAGAGGGGCCTCTCTGGTACCCCACGCCTTAATCCAACAATTTTACAGTTAGAGATATACTAGCGTTCGATGATTGAACTTGAGTTAAACCCTGAGCAAAAAGGTATGCTGGCAGGTGAGAGGGGAACTGCCAAGCAGATGGCCATGCGCCTTCTGGTAGATCTGGCTGCGGCCGCCGGAGCGAGGGAACTTGTGCCGGTTGCCAGCGCCCATATCTCCGGAGTTTCACCATTAACAGGGGGCATGGGATTACGCCGATTCTTAGCCACGCTCACCCAGGATGCCGAGGCCAAGGTGGCTGTTTCAACCACCCTAAACGCGGCTGGCTGCGACTCTCGACAATTCGAGGCTATGCGTATCGCAGTGCCCGGCTTTCTTGAACAAAGCTTAGAGATCATTAGTTTCTACACCTCCTTGGGTGTAAGATCGACTCAATCCTGCATTCCATATGAATGGGACGGCGTTATCACCAGCGGCCGGGCCGCCTGGGCTGAATCCAACGCCATCTGTTTCGGAAATTCATACTGCCAGCTGCGCACAAATCGGGAATCGGGCCTTTCGGCCCTGGCCAGCGCACTAACCGGATATACGCCCCGGTACGGCCTGTTGGAGGGGGAGGCGCGTCTCCCTAACCTGAAAGTAAACGTCACAGCAGAGATTTCCGATCCTACCGATTTTTCAATCCTAGGCGATTGGATTGGAAAGCAGCGCCAGCCCCACTGGAAAATGCCATTCGGCCCAATTCCGCTGCTCTATGGTCTATCAGACGAGTTAAGTCATGAACAAAAGAAAGCGCTAACAGCGGCGGCCGCAAATTATGGCTGCCCGCTGCTGTATATCGACGGGCACGGCGAAAAGGTCGAAGCTGTTGAATCTCAAGCAACCTTGAACTTTTCCGGTTCCGAATTAGCCGCTCGCTACCAGGAGCTGGCACCCAGGCAGCCAGTATCGCTGGTAACCATTGGCTGCCCACAGGCATCGATCGGTGAGATCCGGTCTGCCGCGGCCTTGCTTCAGGGAAAGACGGTATCGGCAAATCCTGAAGACGGTACAGATCTGCCACCGATTTGGATTTTCACATCTTCCGCCAATAGGAAAATCGCCGAACAAATGGGGTTGACGGAGATCATAGCGAACAGCGGGGCCCTATTACTAGAAAATACTTGCCCGGAAGTTGTACCCTATGACAATCGTTGGGTGAAACATATCTTGACTAATTCAATGAAGGCTGAGCACTATCTGAAATCAGGCTTAAACACCATACCCACTTCAGTCATGTCCCTAGTTAACTGTGTGGCCATTGCCACGGGCGAACGCCGCTTAGATTTATCTGAATCTTTCGACGGTGAACCGGCAAAAAGAGAAACCATTGGGGAACCGCAAAATTCAGGAAAAGCTTCATTCCCCCCCCAAAAAAATGAGAAAGTTCAAAGATCTAGCGGAGGCTTTCGAGCGTTTGGGCGCGGCCTCCCATCACAGGATTCCTATAAGGTGGTGGGAAGGGCTCTGGTAACTGATTCGCCTATCACCTTTTTAGGCTTCGTCAACAGGGAAACCGGTGTTATAGAAGAACGGGGACATCCGGCCGATGGGCAGAGCATGGCCGGGAAAATAGCCATATTCCCAAGGGGCAGTGGTTCCACTGTAGCCCCTTATGTCCTGCTCGAACTCTTCTACCGTGGAAGGGCGCCGCTGGCTGTCGTCAACACCGAGATTGACCAGCAAACCGCGCCCGCCTGTTCCCTCGAAGGGATCCCTTATGCTTATGGGTTCGACGCTGATCTTTTTGCGAATATTAGGGATAATGATCTGGTCGAACTAACCCGCCAAAAGGGAAAAACGGAGATACGGGTTCTGGCAAATTGATTTTCTTATCTAAGAGTAGAAGTGTATACTGGCATTTAACTGATTTGATTCAAAAATCAAGAGGTTTATGAAAGAAGATCAGCTTATTGGTAAGGTGATCAATAATTTCGAGATCCAGGAGATGCTCGGCCGCGGGGGCATGGGGATTGTTTATCGCGCCTACCATCCAGATTTACAGCTTCATTCAGCTGTAAAGATCATGAGACCGGATGTCGCCAATCAGCCCGGTTTTTATGAGCGGTTTCTCCAAGAAGCGCGAACCATCGCCCGTCTAAAGCACCCTAATATTGTCGATGTCATCAATTTTGGCTTGTACGAGGACAGCTATTACCTGATGATGGATTTCGTCCAGGGTCCCAACCTTCGGGAACTGCTTCGCGACAATAAGCGAGGGCTGCCATTGTGGGATGCCATCTACATATGCTGGCAGATCGCCGATGTCCTGGTCTATTCTCATGCGGCTGGTGTGCTTCATCGAGATCTTAAGCCTGACAACATTCTCTTAACCCGAAGCGTTCGTCCAAACAAGCCCTACCAGGCTATTGTTACCGATTTCGGATTGGTAAAACTTGGTCAGGGCAGTCTATTAGAAACCCAGGAAGGTATCAGCCTGGGAACGCCAGCATATATGTCGCCAGAACAATGCAAAGGTGAGGAAGTCGACGGCCGGACCGATATATACGCACTTGGAGTGATGTTATATGAATCGGCAGTCGGAACCCGTCCATACCCTGTTCGGAATCTCTTCGATGCTATTAAATTCCACAGCAGCGGTAAGATCGTTTCACCTCGGGCCCATAATCCGCAGATCCCCCCTGAAGTTGAAAGAATGATCCTGCACATGATGCACCCGAGTTTGAAACAGCGTACAGCCTCGGCTGCAGATGCTACCGATGAACTTGGAGAATTTGTCCTTAAGTTGAGTGATGATGGCCGGGGTAAACCTCCAAGCGCCGCTGTTACCGAACAGATCGTATCCGAAAGCGAAATAGAGGAGATCGTTGAACCCCTCGAGGAAGAGCCTTCTGAGCCAACATTGGTTCCCGATGATAAGGTTCAGGAAGAGTATTTCATCCAGGTGGCTTTCATGGAAAATTGGGACGTTAAAGTGTACCCCTTGGCTGCTGAATCTCTCCTTGTGGGCCGGTTGGCAGCGTCAGACATCGTCCTGGATCGTCCAGAAATGCGATATGTCTCTAAAAAACATTGTGAGATAAAGCTTGAAGATGATCGGGTCTTGATTCAAGATTTGGGCAGCACAAATGGCACAATTTTAGGGCAGACGAAATTGGAGCCAAACGTTCTCTACCAATGGAACCCGGGTATGACTGTCTTTCTTGGTCCATATAAGCTAGGCTTAAAAACCGAAGAAGATCTACAAAGTGTACCTTCACCGCCGACGGCCGAGCCCAAGCACATGCCTGAAACAGCGGTGAACGCGTCATATAAGGTTTCCTGTCCTGAGGCAGTGCCCAGCCGTCTTCCTTTGGTCCCCGAGAATCCAATTATAATAGGCAGGGCTTCTGATTGTGATATGGTGCTGAACAGCGCTCATGTATCCAAACATCACTGCCGGATTCAATTTACAGAAAACGGTGTTGAAATTGTAGATTTGCGCAGCACAAATGGCACCTATCTTAACAACCAGCGCATTCCCCCCCACACCCCTGTTCCTTGGGGTGACATTCGTTCCATATTGGTTGGCCCCTTCACTATCTCGCTAGAAGACAAAACCCCACAATAATTTTAAGATTTTATACTCGGTATTCACGCTGAGGGCGCTAAGATCTTATCTTTGAAGTAAATTCCAATCATTGGGATTCATTTAGGACGGTTTCTTTATTCTATTTTGACATGTCTTAGAATCTACACTTATAACTCAGTGGCGTATAGCGTAAATTATGGAGGTGCTTATGGCATACGATGAAGGGTTAGCGGAACGAATTCGAGATCAGCTCATAAACCAGCCTGGTGTTGTCGAAAAGAAGATGTTTGGCGGCGTTGGTTTCATACTTCATGGAAATATGGCCTGTGGTGTCAATAAAGAGGATCTGATAGTGCGTGTTGGTCCGGATAACTATGAGGATTCTGTCGCAAGATCACATACACGGCCATTTGATTTCACCGGCAGGCCAATGAAGGGTTGGGTTATGGTCAGCGCTGAGGGCTACGAGACAGACGATGCCTTAACCGCGTGGGTTAGCCAGGGCATTGAATTCGCTCTTTCGCTGCCGCCAAAGTAGCTGACACAAAGCAACTGCTAATGGCCGCTTCTCCGAAGACACATGGGTCTTTCAACTGCCTTGCCCTCAATCATCTGTGCTAATTCGTTTCCTGCAGCAAAAGGAAAGTATTGTAAATGGATCCAAGAATTGTTAACAACCGGGATTTACAGTTGTGGATTTGCAATATCGTGGATAGACTGAAAACCTGGAAATTCCTGAATCATGGGGGGATTTCAGCGATCGCTTTTCAGAATTTAAACACAGATCCGACGATGGGATCGCCTACGGCGTGATGGACAATTATGACCCTGAGCTTGGCGAGTTTGATTATGTTGCCGGTGTTGCCGTTTCCAGCCCAAAGGATCAGCCTTCAGACCTGGCTATCTGGGACATTCCTGAACAAACATATGCTGTCTAAGAAATCAACATCTGTCATTGGGGGTCTTCAACACAACCAAGTTGCAGATTGGATTGCTGTTCCATTGAGGGACCGGCTTGGTGTATAAAGTTCCTAAAATAGAATAATTAATACAATAATCACGATACCCAGCAAACCCACAGCTACGGCGCCAAACGCCAACCATCGCCGGAACTTTGGATAGTTCTCCTGAACGTAATTGGAGCCGGATTTTACTCTATCGGTTACGCCGTACCGGTCTAGAAGATAGCCAAGGCCTACCAACAATAATATCGCCGCGACTATTCCGACAATTATTAATATTATGGTGCTCATCCTACCACCCTCTTTTTAATCTCACCCCTGGTGGGATTCAATAATATAATGTCCTGCAGAATGATCCGAGAGACAACTGTATGGTAACTGAATTAGATCCCTGGCGCATTTATTATTTGTTGAGATCGTTTAAAAAGCTAACTGGGTTAGGAACTTTTGAAAACCCGATCCCCGTGACGAACAGGCTCAATTACTTTCAGAGCCACGTCATCACCAGGATTCGCCTCACCTACGCCTTGATGTTCTATCTGCAGTGATGTTACCTCCTGGTTAAAGTCTGTCGTATGACCGGTTATATGGATCTTGTCACCAACCACAATCCCAACTGAAAGATTTAGTACAGCTGCACCGACCTTATTAAAGTAGTGGGTCACCTCGCCAATTAAAATCTCATCCATAGCACCTTCTCCATGTTGAAAGAATTTCGATATCAGACACCCTCGGCTACATTATAGATCAAATATTGGCCAGGAAATCGATCTCAGCTGCTGATCTTATCACCTGTCACCGTAGCTGGCGCCCAACGATACAAAACCTCAATCTACTACCTTAATTTATCCATTTTTATGCATGTCTAATTTCCAAAGCGACTACCCTTTATTCACCGCCATCCGCTATAATATTGAACAGTGGCCGATCGGCCGCGAAGCTACCGTTTTTACCAGGAGCGTTTTATTTTAGGAGGTAAGTGATGGAGATCAAACGTGTTGGTGTTCTTTCGGCGGCAAAGATTGTGGGAGGGATCTACGCGGGACTTGGTTTAATCATTGGACTTTTTTCTGCCTGTTTCGGCTTAATTGGGATTGCCGGGCTAATTTCCCAAGCTGATGCTGAAATCGCCGGAATTGGAGCGGGCCTTTTCTTGGCCGGTTTGTGCCTCTGGCCGCTCCTGTACGGGATAATGGGTTTTATTGGCGGGGCAATAGGCGCGCTGATCTACAATGTTGTCGCTGGGTTTATTGGCGGCTTGGAGCTTGAGCTCTCGGAAAAGATGTAATTATGCTTAATGACCATTCAGGTCATTAAATTTGGCGGGTTTTTTAACTTTTTCTCTTAAGACCCCCTCGAGCGATCCAGAAAAACCAGCCGCCAAAGATTACTAAAATAACGACGCAGCCAACCGGGACTATGTAATCCTTGAGGAATAATACGGCGAAAAAGGCCAGAAAAGTCCCGACCAGGACACTTATAAATAGAATGAGCAGCCGCTTCACCATCATTTGCAGAAAGATTCTCCAAAGCTGTTTACGATATTCATATTATCTCTACTTCTAAATCAAAGATCTTGGCCAGGTTTTTTATGTCTGTAAGATTGTGACCGGTCATCAGCAGATAATGGTGGGATGAAACTGACTCAACAAGAGCCCGGCCGTCTCTGATCTTGATGATCCCGCCGTTTAAACAATCCGAGTTTGGATACTGAGCATAGCCCACAAGAGCACCTTCAGCCACCGTTATCTTCTGTAAGGATGAGTGTAACTTTGCCAGGGTGATGTCGCCCACCGGCAGCCGGGCGTCGATGGCCGTGGCATTCTCGTCTACGATAGCCAGGACCTTCGGCCGCAGCGTCCACTCGGTTGAGAAGACCCTTGGTAAGACACCCAGATAGCCACAATGAGCCACCAGAATATGATTTTCCGGTTCCTCAACGACCGGAAAATGGGATATGCGTTCGTGCTTCAATGCTGCTTGCCCCATCAAAAAGGGATAGATATTGGTCATCATGATGGGCACATCCAGCGATTTATGCAGGATAAACTTGGTCATCATTGACATGATATCCCCTTCGCAGCCCCATATTAGCTTATCCTCTTGGTACAACATGTTCCAGGCAAGACACGGCGTCGTATCCGAGTGATGGGATTCATTAAGGCAGTTGATGCCAATGGCCCCGATTTTTTCATCCTTAGCCAATTCTTCCTTTAAGCGCATGTAAACTTTCACAGCGCTGCCCAGCTGTTTCTTGGAGATATCCTCTGTAGCTAAATCCCATTCGGCCAACACCGCATCAGCTTCCTCGTCCCTTATTGCCCTCGCAGCCGCTCCCATTTCCTTGAAGCTCTTCTTGACGAGGGTAATCCCAAACTTAGCTATCAAGCCCTGAACACACTCATCTTCCCACCAGAAGAAACGTTTAAAAATGTCCCCCTGAAATCCATTTCCTGGCTTATCTTGAAATAGTAAAAACTTTGTCTCCTGGAGCTCGCGTTTGACCCCAAGACCGCGGCAAATATTCTTGGTTTGCTCCAGCTGATAGGGGGCCAGCAGGTTCACACCTTTTGACCTAAGGTAGCTCACGATCTCCCAATCCCACATATTCAACATGCCGAACTCCGATGTGGCTACCAAAACTGGCAGCTCCATCGATTGGAAGAGATGCGGTTCTCTGTAAACCTGGCCCAACAGCTGCGGCAACAAAGCGGCATCTGCCCCCGTCACCTGCGAACCAAGGGGAATCGGATCGAGGAAATCGGCTTCATCTTTCAAAAGAGTTTGGAGTTGGGATAACTGCTTATCGAAATCCTCGTCCCGACCGGGATCGAAATAAATGGGAGCAAGTCTGGCTTTCATCGAATATTCTCCTGGTAAAATTTCGCTGTTCTTCCGTCCTGGACTCCGGCCGTTGGCAATCTGTTCGGATCAGGTAGAGTCGTCAACTTTCTAATTTTGGCGGCCGCTTGACTGGGCCCGAATTCGAGAACTCATGAACCACACAGGCCTTGATTTGGCGGCTGAATCAGCAGCCGTGTTCGAGACCAAGTCCGCAGCTAATGCCGTGGCCGAACTCCAAACTGAAGATTACCCTA
>PVMS01081911.1_pt1 | contig 11640 bp, 11 predicted proteins | sample 1853461 | NCBI WGS metagenome assembly PVMS01 (sample SAMN08582032, study PRJNA380276) | Marine sediment metagenome, whole genome shotgun sequencing project. | isolation source: ocean sediment barecode stripped | collected 2017
TGTGCACCTGTCGTGTAAACAATTTGATGATAATGTCGTTTCAAATCTTCGACAAAAATGTCCTTACCAAGTTCCACATAGCCGAAGAACCTGAAGCCGGTCCGTCCAGCGATACGATCAAAAACCTTTGTGACAGACTTGATTTTCTGATGGTCAGGTGCAACTCCAGCGCGAACTAATCCATACGGAGTTGGCAGCCTGTCAAACATGTCGACTTCGACAACAACCTCTTTGTGCCTGAATAAGTGTTCTGCTACGTAAAATCCGGACGGGCCTGCACCAATGATGGCTATACGTAGTGGCAGCGATTCCGAACCAATTTGCGACATTGATATCTCCTAGATCGGTACAGAGAACGATAAAGCGCTAATCGTCATCAGCCATTAGCTGTGTTTCAAGGGTATCGATCTCGCCCAGGTACTCGTCGCGTTGGGCTTTTAGGATGTCTCCGATTGAAACAATTCCAATTAGCCGGTCCTCATCCTGAATCGGCAAATGACGAAATCTTCTCTCGGTCATAATGTGAACCACAGATAATACTTCGTCCTGAGGGAGACCGACGACAACATCGGAGGTCATTAGCTCACTAACTGGAAGAGAGGAAACATTGGCCATTCTTGCTGCAGCCCGAATGATGTCCCTTTCAGACAATATTCCTACGAGCTCCCCAGCCTCATTGAGAATGACCACGGCGCCAATATTGTGCTCCGCCAGAACATCTATCGCGTTCTGCACGGTGGCCTCGATCCCGATTGAAATGACGTCTCCGCCTTTCTTTGACAAGATGCTGCTGATCTTCATGGACTGGTCCTCCTGAATCAGGTCCCGATAGTTAGCTGGCGGAGCACAAGCGTTGCCTATATTAGCGAGGAATCACCGAAGATAGCGTATTACAGGCTGGACATCCGCCACCTGGACGAATAATAGCATATCCTGCCTGTGGATCGCCACTTGGATCGTAGAACGTGAAGTCTACGTTGAAGATTATTAGAAGCCTGACTCGTCCTTGCTGGTTTGACAGAGTGACTGCTTCTGCTAACCACTGGGCATGTTCAGCAACACTTGTGTTGGAGGCCCAGGCGAAATTGGCTGGAATGCTTCCAAAATCTTCGGCCGATAGGTAGCCTAACTCAGTAAAGCAGAGCGGCCTGCTGCTACCAAAAGCGCCAGAATAGACATTTGCCGTCGGTTGGTAGTACCAGCTATAGTGACTGCCCCCTGAGTGACCAGAAGAAACGGTGGGAGATGTTGCGCCAGCGTTGTGATGGACGCCTATGCAGTCCATATAGTTTGCTGCGCCGGCAGCCGCCATGCCGTTCACGTATCGGTCGTCGGCCCAGGCGTTGTGACCATTGTCGAATCCGGTCGGTGCCAGTGCTCCGCTAATCACCATTACGTTGGGGTTGACGCTCTTGATGGCGTTATAAGCAGGGGCAAGCATGTTATTCACGTATGAAGATGGATTGATTTGACCAGCAGGCCATTCAAAATCAATATTCATCTCGTTCCAGATCTCGATGGCATCGGGTGAGTTAGCGCCAAGAGATGCTACGCCACGCAAGAAATCTGTGAAAGCGCCAAAGTTAATGCTATCAGCCGCCGGATACGTATTGGCCCCGGTGATGCTCATCAACACCTTGAATCCGTTAGCATGTGCGTCACTGATCCTACCGGCTAAGCCGCCGGGATCATCACCTGGATTCCATTTATGTTGGAACTTCACCCAGGTCATACCAATGTCGCGCATTAATCCCGGATTGCTGAAACTGTGAGTCTGACCGCCGACTTCGAATCCGCTGTTACTCGACGGAGGTGGTGGCGGAGGAGCTGCTGGTGGTGGTGACGAAGGTGGCGTCCCTCCAGAGCCATCAGGAACCGTTAGCACCTGCCCAGCGAAGATGTAATTTGGATTGATGATATTGTTCATCTGGGCCAGGATCTGGACAGTGGTATTGAAGCGGAGGGCAATACCCGACAGGGTGTCACCCGGTAGGATCGTATACGTCCCACCGCTCGTTGGCGGTGGCTGCGGTGGAGGTGGACCAGGAGATGGGCCACCTTCTCCTGGAATGATTATTGATTCCCCCGCGTAAATCAAGTTTGGATTAGTGATGTTATTAGCAGCGGCGATCGCCGCCACAGTTGTATTAAATCGAAAGGCGATGCTGGAAAGTGTATCTCCAGGCTGGATCACGTAATTTGTTTGAGCGAACGCGGCCGAGACTAAGAGAAGGGATAGCATGCAGAGAAGAACTCCCCACAGAATCCAACGCGACTTGTTCATGATGTCCTCCAGGTACGACTATAGGCTGACCATGCAGGTGGTAAAGCTAGACATAACGCTTTATTTACCCAATTATATGCAACTGTACATAAACGACAAGCAATACCCTGGTCTGCTGCTTTCTCGCAAGAATTTGAGACGGCCGTTCTTGAGTAAATCCGCACAATTCCTTATTGCCGGCCAGAATTGACCTGGCAAATTCATCAATGGCTGGAAAACAGCGATCCTTCGGCCTCTATGTCTGAATAGAATCCCCGGGCATTAGGAATCAAGATAAGGTATGCTAGTAACCGTAGAGGTCGGCCGTTAGCTCAGCTCAAGGTAAGCAATGACAGAAATTTATGATTCAATAACTGATACAATCGGTAACACTCCCTTGGTTCGATTAGGTTCAGTTGCCAGTGACCTGGCCTGCACCATTCTGGCGAAAGTTGAGTTCTTCAACCCTGGCGGATCCGTTAAAGACCGGATCGGTCCCAATATCATCGCCGATGCTGAACGTAGTGGCAGGCTGAAACGGGGAGGAACGATTGTCGAAGCCACTTCTGGCAACACAGGAGTCGGCCTGGCAATGGGCGCGGCATTGAAAGGCTACCGCTGTATATTCGTCATGCCAGACAAGATGTCGCAGGAGAAAATACTCTTACTGAGAGCGTTTGGAGCAAGGGTTGTGGTTACCCCAACAGCCGTCGAACCAGACGATCCGCGGAGTTATTATTCTGTTGCAAACAGACTGGTAGAAGAAACGCCTAATGCAATTCTCGCCAATCAATATCATAACCAGGTAAACGTCGACAGCCATGTCCAGACGACTGGACCTGAGATTTGGCGGCAGACGGATGCTAAGGTGACCCATTTCGTCGCCGGTATGGGAACCGGAGGAACAATCACCGGCGCAGGTCGATTTCTCAAGAGCCAAAGTCCAAATATAAAGGTTATTGGTGTTGATCCTGTAGGTTCGATACTTTTCGATCTTCATGGTGGTAGAGAGGACTCAGTAGCCGAAGGTTATATGGTTGAAGGGATTGGGGAAGATTTCCTTCCTGGTACAACTGACCTTTCGGTGATTGACGATGTGGTCCAGGTCACTGATCGAGATAGCTTCTTGATGACCCGGCGCTTGGTCCGCGAAGAGGGGATCTTTTGTGGCGGGTCATCGGGGGCAGCTGTCTGGGGCGCAATCTGTTACGCCAGGGAGCATCAGTTGTCTCAAGAGGATGTCGTCGTCGTCATCTTACCTGATACCGGTGCTAGGTATTTGAGCAAAGTGTTCGATGACGACTGGATGAGGGAAAACGGCTTTCTGGAACCTTCATGGGCGAACCTTCGGGCAGCGGACATTCAAGAATCAAAGAGCGATTTGACGTTGATTACGGCTAGGCCTACTGATCTGATCACCGAGGTAATCGCGCTACTCAAGAAGAATGATGTATCGCAGGTTCCAGTGGTCAACGAGAAAGGTCTATTATTGGGAATCGTAACCGAAGTCGACTTGCTAAACCATATGTTGAGTCTTGATCACAAGCATACACCTGATGAGACCATCGAACAGATCATTGAACCAAATGTTCCTGTCGTAAGACCTGGAACCCCTCTTGAATCGCTGATGGGTATTTTCGCTAATAATAGTGTGGCCTTGATTGGCGAGAGCGATCGACTAGAAGGAATCCTCACCAAGATTGACTTACTAGATTTTCTGGCAAGCCAGGTCCAGTAGAACGGATTCTTCAATACTATAACCCGGAAAATCAGCTTAATATACTTGGGAATCGATAGATAGGACGTATTTTATTTGAGAGAGTTACTAAAGGAAACAAAAAAGGTTACTCGTGAGGCAGGGGAAGCGATAATGTCCTTCTATCAAGCCTCATTTTCCGTGACTGAAAAATCACCAGACAATCCTGTGACCGACGCGGATTTGGTCGCAGATGCTTTGCTGAAGGATCGCCTGATGTCATTGATACCGGAAGCAGGCTGGTTGAGCGAGGAGACTGCGGATGATCCCGTCCGGCTTCAGAAATCATTGTGCTGGGTGGTTGATCCGTTAGACGGAACGAAAGAGTTTGTCTTGGGCGTCCCGGAATTTACGGTATCCGTTGCTTTAGTCGAGGGTGATGGCCCGGTTTTGGCGGTAATATTTAATCCAGCATCTGGCGAACTCTTCGCTGCGCTTCGAGGCCATGGGAGTAATTGCGACGGTAGCATATCTCACGTGAGCGATCGATCTTCGTTGTTGGGAGCCAAGGTCGATGCAAGCCGCAGCGAACGGATGCGGGGTGAATTCGAATCATTCGAGACCGACATGGATATCAGGACCATGGGTAGCATCGCCTACAAGCTAGCCCGAGTATCAGCCGGCATTGCCGATGCAACCTGGAGTCGCGGACCTAAGAACGAGTGGGACATTTGCGCAGGTGTCCTTCTGATCCAGGAAGCAGGAGGAACATGTGTAGACCTCGACAACGCTCCAATACGATTCAATCAGGCCTTCCCAAAAGTTAATGGCATCATCGCCGATAATGGTCATTTGCACGATCAGATTGTAACTTCTTTAGCACCACATCGCTCCACAGCGAGAGTGGACTAAAGAGATGTCGAGGTAATATTCCGGTTAAGGGCGCTAGATCTTCTGAAATTCCGATCATATTCCCGGTCCGCTCCGTAACTTCTTTAATATCGGCCAAGGCCAGGTCAACGCTCACCATGTTTGTCATCCTGGCCACCTGGATCGACAGCTCTCCAGAGCATGATTCTTGGAGTGCTTGTCGCCCACTTGCGCTATGTTAAAATCCCAAGACTCTCCTTCCTTTCCAGGTATTGGAAAGAAATTCAGGACGGAAGATGGGCATGATTGCTGACACCGCCGCCAAGTTAAGCGACAACATCCAAAAGGTTATCGTCGGTAAGGACGAGATCATTGATCTAACCCTAATAGCCATGTTGTGCGAAGGGCATCTTCTGCTGGAAGATGTTCCTGGCACTGGCAAAACAACGCTGGCTAAGACGATGGCTCGATCTCTCGGGTGCTCTTTTCAGCGAATCCAGTTTACTCCAGATCTTTTGCCCTCAGATGTGACAGGTATCTACTATTACAACCAGAAAGTTCAGGAGTTTGAATTCCGACCGGGTCCCATTTTTTCACAGGTTCTTCTGGCTGATGAGATAAACCGGGCTACGCCTCGCACGCAATCAGCTTTACTCGAGGCTATGCAGGAAAGGCAGAGCACCGTGGATGTAGCCACCCACCAGTTGCCCAGACCCTTTCTTGTGTTGGCTACCCAGAATCCGATCGAACTCGAGGGCACCTTCCCACTACCTGAAGCTCAACTCGACCGCTTCTTAATGAAAATTGCTTTGGGATATCCAACTCGAGAAGACGAAAACAGAATCCTACTTCGCTTCGAACGGGTTGATCCTCTTGACGAGTTGGAGAGCGTCGTTGATCCGGCAACGATCATCGAGATGCAGACTCAAGTCAGGGAGATTCGCGTTGAAGCCTCGGTTCGTAATTACATCGTCAATGTCTGCCGGGCTACCAGAAATCACTCGGAGATAGAATTGGGTGCCAGTCCAAGAGCCACCATGGCACTCTACCGGACATGCCAGGCGCTGGCTGCGATTAGAGGTAGAGAATACGTGCTACCTGATGACGTCAAGACGATGGCCCCCTTCGTCCTAACCCACCGGCTCATCATTGCCGCCCAAACTCGTCTGAGAGGCCGGCAGCCAGAGGACATCATCAGAGATGTCGTTGGAACCGTTGCGGTACCGGTTGAGTCGTAACTAGTCAGTGGACCAAGTCTACGTAATCGTCAGGGAGAGCAAGGCCAAAGAAGAGCGAAGGGAGAGGGCTCAAGCGCTCAGGAATCTCCGCGACGGTAATCTTCCGGGGACCGATGAGAAGGCGAGAGCCCAAGGAGCTGTCGTACACGAGCGGGAGAACAGTATCTTCAGTGATGCCTGGATGCCCCTTGCCTTCTTATTATTAATCATCGGTCTCATGGCCGGGCGTAGCGCGCCTTTCCTGGCTTTAGGTGTAGGCCTGATCTTAATCTTCGGGCTTAGCAGTTGGTGGAAGCGCGCATCGCTAATCGGGGTAACCTACGAGCGAACATTTAATCGAAATCACGCCTTTCCTGGCGAGCCGGTAAGGATGACGTCGATAATGAGCAATAGGAAGCCACTTCCGCTTACCTGGCTGCAATTCCGTGACGAGCTACCGGTCGCGCCAGATGAAGCGGAAGATATGTCGATTTTGGCAAGCGAAATCACCGGAAGCTACATTTTGGAAAATACGATCTCCTTGAATGGATACGAGAAAACCCAGAGATCAATTAGCATCAGATTTCCGCATCGAGGATTTTATCGGATAGGGCCGGTCCAATATCTTTCCGGTGATATATTTACTCTTTTCACCGTAGCCAGACAGCACCGGCATTTCGATACGGTTATCATCTATCCGCGCGTTTGGCCCCTCGAGGAACTGGAATTGCCGGCAAAGGAGTTGTTCGGCGAGATGAAAGTGCGGCGCAGCCTGTTTACTGATCCAATAAAGACCCAGGGTATTCGCGACTATCAGCCGCAGGATCGTTTCCGCGATGTTCATTGGAAGGCGACTGCGAAACGTAATGAATTGCAGACCAAAGTATATGAGCCGACAACAGGTATGAACGTTGTCGCCTTCCTTAATGTAGCCACCTACCCTAAACATTGGATGGGGTTTGATCCAGATCTGCTAGAGAGAGCGGTCAGCGTCACGGCATCGATCACTAACTTCGTGGCGGAACAGAAATGGGGAGTTGGCGTCTACGCGAATGGCTCGGTTCCAGGCTCCGATCAGCCCATAAGAGTTCCACCAGGCCGGTCCCCAGATCAGCTCGTAAGAATCCTGGAAGCGCTGGCCGCGGTCACCGAATTCGCCACCGGTTCAATAGAGTTACTGATGCACCGGGAAAGCCCGCGGCTGCCGTGGGCTGCAACCTTGGTGCTCATTACGTCGGTAGTGACTGACGAGATGTTGGTTGGACTCATGCGACTAAGCGAGGCAGGGCGGCAGATAGCACTAATCTCTCTCGCATCCGATCCGCCGCCAAAAGATATTCGGGGAATTCGTGCTTATCATGTTCCTCCAAATACGCCTGCTTTCCAGAAGAATGTCCAGAGCGATTCATCAACGGAAGCCGCCCTTAGCTCTGTGCCGACGCCTGAAGCCGTCTATCTGGAGTTTGATGATCAAGTGTTAGAGGACGACGTTGAGTCAGATAGCTAATATACCGTTGAGATCCCAGGTATTTAACTTCTGGCATCTAATCCGCCACGAGCTGTTGTATGTGTTATGGGCTCTTATGGAGATCGCCATTATTGCGCCCCTGGCTCTGGCCCTAATGCCTTGGGCTCGATATTGGCCACCAACAACAGTTGCTCTTTTGCTTCTACTGCTCATGCTAATCCCTTTCAATCTCAGTCGTGTTTCGAGCATTATGCATATGCCGGTTCAGCGCCAGCAAATCTTGATGGTTGTGGGCCTGATATTGACCTTATTGCTCTCTTGGAGATTTTTGGTTTACCCAGATTATGAGCTACTTGATTTCGGCTGGTTGGCAGAGATGTTTGCTCATATCTCCGAATCTGGCAATCCTTTCAGATCTAGAGTGTTGACCGTTTTTGGTTTGGTGGTGATTGGATGGTGGCGAGGGATATCCCTCGTTGGTCGGCCTATCGACGTTCGCGATACGGGTCTAAGACTGCGAACAGGCATACTTCTCTCGGCGTTTCTCGTGGCTGGTGTCGCTGGAACTTACCTTGATTGGACGGTAACTCCGTTCATTCTTCTTTTTCTCTTCTCGGCGGTGTTAGCAGTTGTCTTAGCGAGAGTGGAGCAGCTCGAATATGACCGCAGCGGCCATTCCTTCCCACTTGGACCTCGGTGGATGCTGGTCGTGGTGTCGGTAGCGGGTCTGCTAACATTTGTCACAGGCATCATAGCCGGCGCTCTCAGTGGTGAATCAATTCTGGAAGTAGTTGGCTGGCTAGGTCCTATCTGGCTCGCCATTACCTTCCTTGCAGCTACGATTGCCTCGACGGTTAGCTATCTTCTCGTACCGATAATAATAGCTTTAGAGTGGTTGATAGGTCTGATTCCCTTCGATTTGACCCCACCTGCTCTTGCGACTGTCGAGTTGAATCTAGAGTCGCCATTTGCCACGCTGCAAGCAGAGGAAATGGTCGAACAAACACCTCAGTTAGTGGATTCTGCGCAGCGATTACTGCCAGTGCTTATTATGATATTCGTCGTGCTGTTGGTAGCACTCGCTCTTGGTCGCTTGTTTAGGGTGGCCCGTCAGCCAGCCAGTAGCGAGGCTGCACCGTTAAGCCCATTGGAAGGAATCGGCGGCCTTGATTCTCCGCGCGGGTTGCGTAAGCTACTGAATAGATTAGGTTTTCTAAGGCGGTGGCAGGCGGCGGCCTCAATCCGTAGGGTTTATCGAGCGATGAGCGAAATGGGCGCAGATCATGGTCATCCGCGCATAGAAACTGAGACGCCTTATGAGTACCTGGATTCTCTCGACGAAGCCTGGCCAGACCACAAGGAAGAGACCCGATTAATCACGGAAGCATTTATCCGCGTCCGGTATGGTGAAGTTCCAGAATCAAAAGATGAACTAGATCAGATCTTAATCGCCTGGGACCGGCTTCAAGAAAACGAACCTACGGAAGTCACCAGGGACTCATCGCAGATCGACCTGAAACGAACAACGTAGACATCTTATAGCGAAAGGATTTATGTCCACTTTGGGTTGACACCCACCAGCGCGAATGGTATCATCCGGCGAACTCAGCCGGACAGGAAAAACCCCCAGTACATGCAAGCCAGTCAAAGGAGTGAAGGGGATGAGATCGCGTACCGAGTTGATGGTTGATCGCCTGCGGGATCTCCAGGCAGGAACACCGGATATCGAAGCTTCAGCCGTCGTTAGCGTTGACGGTTTGACCATGGCGTCCTCGCTTCCATCGGGTGTTGACGAAGACCGAATATCGGCTATGTCAGCAGCCATGTTGTCGCTTGGCGACCGCATCGCAAGCGAACTGCGGCGCGGAAAATTGAACCAGGTCTATATCCGCGGAACAGAAGGGATTATTGTTCTAATGGCAGTTGGCGAAGAGGCTGTGTTGACTGTTATGGCCCGGAACACTGCAAAGTTAGGTTTGATATTTTTGGATATGAAACGAGCAACGGCCGACCTTGAGAGACTGATATAAGAGATTAAATGCAGCTTAAGATTCTCCAGATAACGAACTCGAAATCCAAGTAGAGGGGCATGTCACCCGTAATGACATGCCCCTCTCTTCTTTTATATCGCTGATGAGAAGCAAAGTCCCAGTTGAGATAACGGCGAACATTTGATCGAATATAGTTAACATAATCGGGGATTGGCAGATATTGCTGAGTCAGACGAGAGGATAAAACATGACGAAATATATCTTCTTCACGGGTGGCGTTGTAAGCTCCGTTGGAAAAGGGGTAACGGCCGCGGCCGTTGGGCGAATACTGAAAGCTCGGGGCATTTCCGTAACCGTTCAGAAACTCGATCCCTATATCAACGTTGATCCGGGAACGATGTCACCCTACCAACATGGGGAGGTATTTGTCACAGAGGATGGCGCCGAAACCGATCTGGATTTGGGCCATTATGAGCGCTTCATTGACGTCAACCTAAACCAGGATTCGAACGTCACGACAGGCAGAGTCTATGCTGAGGTTATCTCCAAAGAGAGACGCGGAGACTATCTAGGTGGAACAATTCAGGTTATTCCGCATATCACCAACGAGATAAAACGTTGCATCGCCGCTGTTGCGGCAAGTAGCCAGGCAGATGTGGTTATCGTCGAAGTAGGAGGAACCGTTGGCGACATCGAGAGCCTGCCCTTCATGGAAGCTCTGCGACAAATGCGTTCCGATATTGGCGCCGAAAACACCTTCTACGTTCATGTTACCTTCCTTCCATATATAAGTGCGAGTCGAGAACTCAAGACAAAACCTACACAACATAGCGTTCGCGAATTGCGGGGAATCGGTATCCATCCAAATGCGATAATCGCCCGGGCAGACCATGAAATTCCACAGGAACACATCGATAAGATCGCCCTGTTCTGTGACGTGGATACTCGAGCAGTGATACCGGTAGTTACCAGTGACAATCTTTACAAAATACCCTTACAACTGGAGGAAACAGGGTTGGGCGACTATATTGTCGAGTGTCTTGATCTGCCCAATGCCGAGCCAGATCTAAGGGGATGGAAGAAGATGATTGAGGAGATCTCCAGGCCAAAACGATCGATCCGAATCGGGATCGTCGGTAAATATGTTGAATTACACGACGCTTACATGAGCGTGCGTGAGTCTCTATACCACGCCGGAATCGCGAACCATCGACAGGTAGAAGTCGTATGGATTCACTCAGGTGATCTGGAGAAGGGGAAAGACTGGCATGAATTCGAAAGCCTCGACGGAATCGTCGTACCCGGTGGATTCGGATACAGGGGAATCGAGGGAAAGATCATCGCTGCCCGGTGGGCGCGTCAAAACAAAGTACCATATCTTGGCCTCTGCCTGGGTATGCAGGTCATGTCCATCGAGTTTACCCGTCACATTTTAGGCTCTGACGAGCCCAATAGCACCGAATTCGATGCCAAGACGCCCTACCCGGTGATCAGCCTTATGCCTGACCAGCACGGTTTGGCGGACATGGGGGGAACAATGCGATTGGGTACGTATCCTTGTGAATTGCAACCCGGCACCCAGGCTGCCAAAGCGTACGGGGAGCCGCTGGTTAACGAAAGACACCGGCATCGCTGGGAATTTAACAACAGCTTCCGTGAGCTCCTGGGTCAGAATGGCATGGTGTTCAGTGGATTATCCCCGGATGGAAGGCTGGTAGAAATTGCTGAATTCTCCGACCATCCGTTTATGCTTGGATGCCAGTTTCATCCGGAGTTTAAGAGCCGCCCCAACCATCCTCACCCATTATTCAAGGCCTTTGTTGGCGCGGCTTCCAGCCACCAGGAAAAACGCAATGGGCGACGAAACAACATCAAGGTCGCCATAAAGGCGGCCGACAATGGCAATAATCATGTTCCGGTAAACCTGATACCGAAAATCACTGGCGGGCAAAGTGTCGATAATAACAGGGAGAAAACGTCAATAGACTAGTGCTCAGTAAACAAAAACCTTGGATATTTGTCATGCTGAATGGAACGAAGTGGAATGAAGCATCCCTACGTTGTTTCTCGAGTGAGGCGCCAGGGATTCTTCGACTCCGCTCCGCTTCGCTCAGAATGACATGTTAAACGACTAA
>PVMS01031211.1_pt1 | contig 11638 bp, 10 predicted proteins | sample 1853461 | NCBI WGS metagenome assembly PVMS01 (sample SAMN08582032, study PRJNA380276) | Marine sediment metagenome, whole genome shotgun sequencing project. | isolation source: ocean sediment barecode stripped | collected 2017
AGGTTCAGGCACCATATCACTGATATCTCCGCCAAACTGGGCAGCTTCCTTTATAATGGACGAGCTTGTGAAAATCCAGCGAAGTCCGGTCATTAAAAAGACAGACTGTACCTCTTTGTTAAGTTTTCTCACTGCGGACTTTGTCTATAAGCCCAATGTATAAAGGGAATTAGTGATAACGTTCAGCCATCAGTTTGAAAAACAGATTTAAGATAGTCCTTTTCAAGGTCAAAGTATTGACCGACGCTGGCAGGGGTCAATTTTGGATACTGTTTGACAATTATTCAAAAAATCACAAACATGACTGATGAAATTGAGTTGTGCCATGCAGGATCAATTATCAGGCTGTGGTTCACGATAGAGCAGATAAATTGCCCGGTTATCTGATCTTAGGATATTTTTCCATAAGCTTGATTTTAACAGGCTCAGGTACCATGTCACTGATATCTCCACCAAACTGGGCAGCTTCCTTGATAATGGATGAGCTTGTGAAAATCCATCGAAGTCCGGTCATTAAAAAGACAGACTGTACCTCTTTATTGAGTTTTCTATTCATTAATGCCATTTGAAATTCACTTTCAAAATCTGAGATGGCTCTCATTCCTCTGATAATGGCTGTGGCATTTTTCATTCTTGCGTAATCCACAAGAAGCCCGCCAAAAGCGTCCACCTTTATTAAATTTTCACCATTAAAGCATTCCTTTGTCATTTTAACTCTTTCATCTACAGAGAATAATGCTTTTTTATTTGGATTATGCAAAATAGCAATAATTACCCTGTCAAAAAGTTCCAGGGCACGTTTTATAATGTCAATATGGCCATTGGTTAAGGGGTCAAAAGATCCAGGGTAAATTGCAATTTTTTCTTTGTGTGCCATTGATCAACCTTTCTTAATAAATGAAATCATTGTTTTTGAATATTTTTTTTGTCTGTAAATGTCAAGACCTGTGCCTGTAATATTCAGGTTTTCTTTATGTGACTGTTCGGTAATAATGATACTGTTTTTTCCCAGATGATTGAAAAAGGAGTCTTTTTGAAAGATATGCTCAATCAATTTATTGCCATAGGGAGGATCTATAAAAATAAAGTCAAAAGATTGATCATGGAGGATTTTTGGAATACTTTCCTTAATAATATCACAATCGAAAATCAAAGCTTTGTCTTCCAAACTGCAAAGCTGCAGGTTCTCATGAATAACATCACAGGATAAATCGACAAATGTGGCATGATCTGCTCCCCGGCTTAATGCTTCTATACCCAATGCCCCTGTCCCGGCAAAAAGATCAAGCACTTTTGCTTTTTTTATTTGGGATCCAAGAATATTAAACAGAGCTTCTCTTACACGATCTGATGTGGGGCGAATCTTAGATCCGTGCATTTTGACAAGTTTTCTGCCTTTGCAATCCCCGCTGATGATTCTCATTAAATATTTTTTTTTATGTGTCTTACAGAGGTACCAAGTTTTTTGGCTGTGGATTTTAAATCGCCTCCCTCTTCAGAAAGTTTTTGTTTTATAAATTGTGTTTCAAAATGTTTTTTTGCCTTGTTCAGGTTGTCTTCATAAATTGAAGGATCTTTTCCTGTTATCTGGATTGGTTTGCATGCAGGATTATAAGGCTGAGGCATATCTGCAATATCAATCAGGTCTTGTTTAACCATTATGGCAAGTCTTTCAACAAGGTTTTTTAATTCTCTTACATTACCCGGCCATTCATAGTCGGCAAGGAGTTTGAGAGCATTTTCAGAGATAGTTTTTTTGTTTTCTGAAGATTGTTTGGACAGTTTGTCAAGAAATGTATCCACAAGTTTTGGAATATCCTCTTTTCTATCCCTTAATGGCGTAACATGAATAGGTATTACATTAAGTCTGAAATAAAGATCCTGTCTGAAATTACCAGCCTTGATCTCCTTTTCAAGGTCTTTATTTGATGAAGCAATAAGTCTGACATCCATGTGAAGGGTTCTGCCCCCGCCAATTCTTTGAAAGGTTTTTGATTCCAGGGCTCTCAAGATTTTTGCCTGGGTCTTGATATTCATATCTCCTATTTCATCAAGAAAGAGTGTTCCTCCGGAGGCAAGTTCAAATTTACCTTTATTTTTTGATCTTGCCTCCTTAAAGGCACCTTTTTCATGACCAAAAAGCTCACTGTCAAGATTTCCTTCCGGAATGGCGGCACAATTAATTATAATAAAGGGTTGTTCAGGCCTTGAGCTGAATTGATGAATAGTTCTTGCAACCATCTCTTTTCCTGTGCCATTTTCACCTGTAATCAATATGGATGCATCTGAAGGGGCAGAATTCATGACCTCTCCATATAGTTTTTGAACAGCAGGGCTGGCTCCGGTAATGGAGTTTTTTTCAATACTCTTTTTTCTCAGGTATAAATTTTCTTCTTCAAGTTTTCTAAAGTTTAAAGCATTATTGATGGTAACCATGACTTTATCAATGGAGAGAGGTTTTTCCAGGAAATCATAAGCTCCTGATTTTGTGGCATCAACTGCAGATTCAATAGTACCATGTCCTGTAATCATCACCACAGGAAGATGCGGTGATGTTTTCTTTATCTCTTTTAAAGTTTCGATTCCATCCATTCCAGGCATCCATATGTCAAGAAGAACTATATCAGGAGATTGTTTTTCTATCATTTTTAATGCTTCATACCCGTTAAAAGCATGCATGACTTCAAATCCATCGTCTGATAAAATTCCTTCAAGGGACTCTATGATACTAACTTCATCATCTACAATTAAAACTGCAGGGTACATTTATGTTTTCTCCCAATTTTGATTTTACATCCCAAACCTTAAACCCTAAATCTCACAACTCAAACCTCAACAGGAAGCTCAATAATAAATTTTGCTCCTTTTGGTTTATTATCCTGAACCCTTATTACACCATTATGATCAGAAATAATAGACTGGACAATGGCAAGTCCAAGTCCCATCCCTGATTTTTTGGTTGAGAAATAAGGCTCAAACAGTTTGGTTTTTTCTTTATCTGATATCCCTTTGCCATTGTCACTAATTTCAATACTGACAATTTTCAGGATTTCATCAAAGGCGACATCAATTAAAATCAAACCATTTCTTTCTACAGCATGTACAGCATTGTCTATCAGATTGATGAATGCCTGTTTCATGTGCTGGTGATCAAGTTTTAAAATTGGAATATTTTCCCCAAACCTGGATTTTATTTCAACATTTTCAAGACTTTCCTGATATAAAGTAATAGTTTCAAGAACAATATTTTCAATTTTACATCGGGCAATATTGGCATCCGGGAATCTTGCAAAGGCAGAAAACTGGTTTACAAGGTTCCTTATCATGTCAACATGTTTTACAATGGTATTGGTACAATTTGTAAAGACCTTGTCGTCAATTTGATCGCCATATTTACGTTTCAGGCGTTGAGCTGATAATTTGATGGGTGTTAACGGGTTCTTTACCTCATGGGCAATTCTTCTTGCAACCTCTCTCCATGCAGCAACCCGCTGGGCTTTTTCAAGCTGGGTAACATCGTCAAAGACAAGCACAGCACCAATATTTTGATCAGAATCATTTTTCAGCAGATTAAAATTTAGTGAAAAATGTTTTGGAGTTCCTGAAATAGTAGCGGATAGAGGAAATTCAAGAGTCTGATTCCCCTGGGACACCTGGTTGTAAATTTTATTTGCAATTTTCAGGTAATCATTTTTTAAAATTGTTTTAAAATTTCTATTTAAAATGTCCTGGCTTTCAATATTCAGCATGGATTCAGCAGCTTTGTTGATTGTTGTAACAATACCATTGTTGTCAATTGCGATTACACCTGCAGAGATATTTTTTAATACAATTTCAATATAATGGCGGCTTTTTTCAAGTTCAAGATTCTGTAGTTTGAACATCTGCTCTGAAAGCGCAATTTGCCGTCTGCCTGTGGCAAGCTTCTTGGTCATGGAATTAAAAGATTTGATAAGTGTTCCTATTTCATCATCTGTCTCAAAATCAATTTTATAGTTCAAATCACCGTCAGTGACCCGTTGCGTTCCTTCAGCAAATTTCATTAAAGGGATAGTAATGGATTTTGCCAATTGAAATCCAAACCAGATAGAGCAAAAAATAACAAGAAGTGCAACAATTGAAAGTGCAATATAATATGATATCTGGGCAGGCTTTTTTGCAAGTTTTAGTTGCTGATACTCTTCTACACCTTTTTGAATGGATTTCAGGTTTTGGGTTAATTCAGGTGGAACCAGGGTGGAAATGGCAATAAAAGCAGATGCCTTACCAGGGTCAGAGCCAAAGGGTATGGCTGAAACAGTCCTTAAACATTCGCCTGGTTTGAGATTTTGTGAGATTGTATTGCTCAATAATCCTTTGGGTATGTTTGTCAATTCATTGCTGGTTAGAAGACCAAAATGGATATTTGTCAGCTCATTTGCAAGGGAGAGGCTGACACGCCTGGCATCGTTTGTGTATATTTCTACAGCGTGGTGGTTAAAAGCTCTTTGTATTACTTGAGTATATCGTGTCAGTTTTTTTTGGTTTTTTTTGTTTAAAAGGTTACGGGATTCAATCTGGAAGGCTGCCCTTTTAGCGAAGAATTCATTTTTTTCTTCAATATATTCATAAAGTTTTTGCCCCACAGCCAGTGAAGAGTTAAGAGTCTGCTCAACAGGGGCGTTAAACCAGAATGCAGTACTTGCTGAAATAAAATGGATGGAAAAAAAGAAGAGAACTGTTGTGGGCAGAAGTGCAATAATAATAAATGCCGTTATCAGCCGCGTTTTAATTTTTGAACCAAAAATATTATTCTTTCTTTCATAATAGAGTTTTGCAAGATTTCTAAAGACAAGTAAAAGTAAGGCAAGCAGCAGTAATAAATTAGTGTTTATAAGAATAAACATTAATATTGTGCTGGATAGGGGTAAATCTCCGCCAAAATTGGTGATCCGGGTTTCAATAAACGTCAAGATCCCGACTGTGATCAGGATGACAAAAATTAGAAGCAACTCTCTTTTTTTTCTGGTTTGTCTGTCGTGTGAGTATTTTGATTCAGCCATATCTATCTTTTTGGCAGGGTTAAGGCATCAATTAAATTTAATAGGTAAAATTAATTACATACCAGTTTGTTTCAAAGTCCCAGAAAGAGACAAAAAATAGAACATAGTGTAGTGATAATGGCAGCGTTACTCTATCAAGCTTTGCTTTAATTCTCAGTTGATATTTATCCCCTTTGGTAAGTTGATTCAATGGCAGGATTTTTAAATTATCAATTTCCGTCATCAAGGATTTGGCTTCCTTAAATGTTTGAGCAATGACTGCATCTTTGTCTTTCCAGGATCTTAATACTGAAAAATTTTTTTTCAATGAATTATACTTTAGAGTAGATTTGATTTGAATATCTGATATTTTTTTATCAAACCATGATCCTTGAGTTTTGTACAGGGTGACATAAAATGAAAAAGTGGTTGGAATTCCGTTGAGTACTGCCTCATTTATTTTTGGTGTAAATGCTTTTTCAACATCAAAATATGTTAAAAGATCATCTCTTGTGTTTGCAAGTTTGATATTTTCAATCACAGCATTGTTTTCAGCCAATGCCGTGGCAGGCAATAAAAAGCATAGCATAATGGCTATGGATATTCTTAATGTAATATTTATTTTATGGAAAAGTGATCCTGTCATTAGCAGTAAATTTTTTTATATTTTTGCCGGTCCTGTTTCCCAGGCATGCTTATTTTCTAAAAGCTTTTTAATGAATAAATGATTCATGGCATGCCCTGATTTATGTGTGACAATATGACCCTGAATCGGCATACCAAGGAGTGAAAAATCTCCAAGACTGTCCAGAAGTTTATGTCTGACAAATTCATCAGGGTATCTTAGCCCTTCTTTATTTAATATTCTATCTTTATCAATAACAATGGCATTGTCAAGACTTCCACCCTTGGCAAGAGAAAATTTTTTTAAAAGCTCCAGATCTTTGACAAATCCAAATGTTCTGGCCTGGCTGATTTCTTTGCCAAAATTGTTTTTTGCCCTGTCAAATATAATTTCCTGTTTTCCTATTAAAGGGTGGCTAAAGTCAATTTTACAGGTGATTTTAAACATAGGTTCAGGGTATATAACAACTGATTTATCACTGTCTGTTACTTTAATTGGTTCTTTCACAATTATAAAATGCTTAGGGGCAGTCTGTTTTTCAATGCCTGCTTTTTCAATGAGTTGTGTAAAAATCCATGCACTTCCATCCATGATGGGGATTTCATAATCATCAACTTCTACAAGGGCATTGTCTATTCCAAGGCCTGCAAAGCTTGCCATTAAATGTTCAATGGTTGATATAATGGCACCATTGATCCCGAGAACTGTTGCAAGGCTTGTATCAACAACCATTTTGAAAATTGCCGGTATATCATGGGTGCCTGGCAGATCAGTTCTTCTAAACTTTATGCCATGGTTTTCAGGAGCTGGTTTTATGGTAAGATTTGTCTTTTTTCCTGAATGTACTCCTGTGCCGGAAACAGACACCTTTTGCGAGAGTGTTTTTTGTAAATGATATTTTGTCATTAATTTTTTATAATTATTTTATTTTAAATTCAAAAATTTAGTTTGCTATATATATCTGATTTTAATACACAAAGCAAATGAGGTTTTTTCCCAAAGATATTCAAACTTGTGTTTGAGTGGAAACCTGCTAATTTGTTCTAGTACAAGGCGGAAAAAAATTTTAACCACAGACATACAAGTAGTATTTTGAGGATTAAAATTTTTTTCCAACGCCGTAATTGGGCAAATTAGCGGTTTGCGGTCGGCACAAACTATATAAAAAGGAGATGTTGTGTTAGCAAAGGTGGATTCATGCTCTTTAACAGGGCTTGATGGATTTATTGTTGAGGTGGAAGTGGATATTGCCTATGGGCTCCCGGTATTTAATATTGTAGGCCTGCCTGAAATTTCTATCAGGGAAAGCAAAGAACGGGTTAAAACTGCCATTAATAATTCCGGATATACTTTTCCCATGGAGCGACTTGTGGTCAACCTTGCACCTGCTGATATTAAAAAGGAGGGAACAGGCCTTGATCTGCCAATAGCCATTGGTATTCTTGTTGCATCCGAGGTGATTCCCTTTGACAAAGTAAAAGAGTATCTTATCTCTGGGGAATTATCCCTTAACGGGAAAATAAAGCCTGTAAAAGCTGTACTTTCCTATGCATTAACAGCCAAAGAGAAGGGATACAAAGGTATCATCATACCTTGCGAAAATGCAGATGAAGCTGCCATGGTGGAAGGTATTGATGTCCTGCCGGTAAAAAACCTGTCTCAGATTGTTGATTTTTTTACAGGTTTTACAAATATTGCAACACACAAGATAGATTCGGCAGGGCAGATAGACTCCTGCGGTGTGGAGTGTGGAATGGATTTTTCCGAGGTAATGGGTCAGCAGCATGCCAAACGAGCCATGGAAATAGCCGCAGCAGGGTTTCATAATATTATCATGACAGGTCCGCCCGGATCGGGTAAAAGCATGCTTGCAAAACGTCTGGCAACCATTCTGCCTGAATTGACATTTAAAGAAGCCATTGATGTGACAAGAATTTATTCTGTTATGGGGCTGCTTGAAGACAAATCTCCATATAATCTGTCCAGACCCTTTCGATCCCCCCATCATACTATTTCCAATGCCGGTCTTGTGGGAGGCGGAGCAAAACCAAAACCTGGAGAGATCTCTCTTGCCCACAATGGTGTATTGTTTCTTGATGAACTGCCGGAGTTTAAAAAAAATGTTTTGGAGGTCTTAAGGCAACCCATTGAAGATGGGAAGGTTTCCATTGCAAGAGCTGGAATGAAGGCAACTTATCCATCCCAGTTTATGCTGGTTGCTGCCATGAATCCTTGTCCATGTGGATATTTGTCAGACCCCACAGGAAAATGTACCTGCACTCATCCCCAGATCCAGAGATACAGATCAAAAATTTCAGGGCCGCTTCTCGACAGGATTGATATTCAGATTGAAGTACCAAAAGTTAAATATGAGGATCTGTCCTATAATTTAAAGGTTACATGTAAAACCAAAGGTGAAACCTCTTTTAAAATAAGAAAAAGAGTCAAGGAAGCCAGGAAATTACAGGAGACAAGATTTGAAAGATCAAGTGTCACCTATAATGCAAGGATGCACAGCCGCCATTTGAAATCCTTTTGCAGCCTTAGTGCACAATGTGAACAAATTCTTGAACAGGCGGTTAATGTTCTTGGTTTTTCAGCTCGAGCCTGCCACTCGGTGATCAGGGTTGCAAGAACCATTGCAGATCTTGAAAACAGACTGGAGATTAAAAGACACCATCTTGCTGAAGCTATTCAGTATAGAAGTATGGACAGGTGATTATTTAAAAACTTTTGGCCCTTTTACAAGAGAAGCATTAAAAATTAATAAAAAAAATTATTAAAATGCAGACTTTCTCTTGCAAAATCCAGGAAATATATTATAAATACCTGTAGTGTTGGACAGCCACGTGACAGCTATAATGAAGCTACCTATATTATATGGGATTCAGACGGATATACAATTGAATCAAGGTTTGTTCCCTATGATTACCACAATGCTGCAAAAAAGATAAAAAGAGCAGGCATACCAAAACGATATGCTGAGGGATTGAGAAAGCAAAAAGGAGAACTTAATGCACAAATTATTAAATGACAGCCCGGGAGAAAAAATTATGCTTCTGGGTAATGAAGCAATTGCAAGAGGTGCCATTGAAGCTGGAGTGGCCTTTGCCACTACTTATCCTGGCACACCATCTTCTGAAATATCTTTAAATCTTTTCCAGATGTCCCAGGAGACAGATTTGTATTTTGAATACAGTACCAACGAAAAAGTAGCATTGGAAGTTGCAGCAGCAGCAGCCAACTCAGGACTTCGCACTTTCTGCATGATGAAGCATGTTGGATTGAATGTTGCGGCAGATCCTCTGATGACTCTGGCCTATGTGGGCGTTACAGGCGGGATGGTTATCCTTACTGCTGACGATCCTTCCATGTTCTCAAGTCAGAATGAGCAGGACAACAGGTATTATGCCAAATTCGGTAATCTGCCAATGCTTGAACCCTCTTCAGTGCCTGAAGCCAAAGAGATGATCAAATATGCCTTTGATCTTTCAGAACAACTGTCTCAACCTGTTCTTCTGAGAACTACCACAAGGATCAATCACTCCAATGCCTTTGTAACTTTTGGTGACATAAAACCAAGACAAACCAAAGGAGAATTTATCCGGGAACCTTCAAGGTGTGTAACAGTGCCGGCTGTTTCAAGGCAGCTTCATGCTAAAGTCCTTGAAAAAATGAGCAAAGCACAATCCATTGGTGAAACATCTGAATTAAATATAATTGAGGGATCAGGAAAATTTGGTATTGTCACAAATGGTGTGAGTTTCCACTATGCACAGGATGCAGTCAAAGATCTTGGTATTGAAGATAATACAAAGATTCTGCGTCTTGGGTTTTCCAATCCAATGCCTGAAAAACTCATAAAGGATTTCCTAAAGGATTGTGAAAAAGTCCTTGTCATTGAAGAGGGCGAGCCTTTTATGGAAGAAGCTGTGAAAGCTTTTGCCCAGGAAGATGGCATAATAATTCCCATTAAAGGAAAATCTGAAAAACTCTTCTCACGTCTTTATGAATATGATCCAGCCATGGTAAGGGAAAAAACAGCCCTCTTTTTTGGTGTTGATTATACTCCATCTAAAAACCTAGAAAATGCAGATGTTCCTGAAATTCCCATGCGGCCACCAAATCTTTGTTCCGGTTGTTCACACAGAGCAACATTTTATGAGGTAAAACAGGCAGGCAAGGATATGGATATTATCTACCCCACTGATATTGGCTGTTATACCCTTGGTTTTCTGCCTCCTTTAAATATGGGAGATTTTGTTATCTGCATGGGATCTTCAGTTAGTACATCCTGTGGATTCAGTCAGGCAACAGATCAAAAAGTGGTCTCTTTTATCGGTGACTCCACATTTTTTCATTCAGGCATTACAGGACTGGTCAATGCTGTGTTCAACAACCATAATTTCACCCTTGTAATTCTGGAAAATGATATCACAGCCATGACCGGGCATCAGCCTCACCCAGGCGTGGATATGGAGAGGTTCGGTCTTGGCGGATTTGGCAGGATTAACATTGAACAGCTTGTAAAAGCTCTTGGAGTTAAACATGTTTCCATAGTTAAGCCCTTTAAGGTGAAAAAGAGTATTTCAATAATTAAAGAAGCTCTGGAATACAAAGGTGTTTCCGTGATTATTTCCCAGGAGCCCTGTGCACTGTATGCAAAAAGCATGAAACTTCTCAAACCGAGGGCATTTAAGGTGTCTGATAAATGTGTTGATCACAAAGACTGTATCAACACCATTGCCTGCCCGTCATTTTTTATTGAGGATGGCAGAGTTAAAATCGATGCTGATACATGTGTGGGATGTGCTGTGTGTGCTCAGATATGTCCTGAAAATGCAATCACACCTTTAAAAAAGTAACTTTTAAAATATAAGGATGATATAAAAATGGAAACAACAAGGTTAATCATCGTAGCCGTGGGAGGTCAGGGAAATCTTCTGGCATCCAAGGTTCTCGGTGAGGCTGCACTGATCTCAGGTGTGCCTGTCAGGATGAGTGAAATACATGGAATGGCCCAGCGTGGCGGAGTCGTGGAATCTGCCATAGTTTTTGGAGATGCCACAAGTTCAATTATCTCAGATAATGAAGCTGATATCCTTCTCGGATTTGAACCTTCTGAAACATTAAGAGCTTTAAACAGATGCAACAAGAATACAAAAGTAATTACCAATACAGCAACACTGCCCCCTTTTACAGTATCAATCGGCCAGGGTGTTTATCCAGATGTTGAAAATATTAAAGAGCTTATCAGCGATAAATGTGCAAGCCTTATTGCCATTGATGCAATGAAACTTGCAAAACAGGCAGGAAGTCCAATGAGTGTCAATATTGTTCTTCTCGGCGCTCTTGTGCAGTCAGGAACTCTTGGTTTTACAAAGGAAAATGTCATAAAAGCCATTAAATTAAGAACCAAAAAGTCTTTTCTTGATAAGAACCTTGAGGCTTTTGAACTGGGATTTAAGGCTGCTGAGAATTACAGCGGTAAGAAAAAATGACAAAGAATAGAAAAAAAATTCAGATAATTAATGGTCCTAATCTGAATATGTTGGGAAAAAGGGAACCTGAAATCTATGGTTCCCTCTCCCTAGATCAGATTAACAGTGAGCTTGTGTCGCTTGCAAAATTTTTGGGGATAGAGCTTGATTTTTTCCAGTCCAACCATGAGGGTGCCATTATAGATAAAATCCATGATAATTTTAATGCAAATATTGACGGCATTATTATTAATCCCGGAGCACTGACCCATACCAGTATTGCCATCAGAGATGCTTTGCTTTTATTGTCCTGCCCAATTATTGAAATACACCTCTCCAATATTTACAAAAGAGAAGCTTTCCGTCATAAATCTTTGCTTGCAGATATTGTTACAGGACAGGTTTCAGGCTTTGGAGCCTATGGCTATCAAATGGCATTAAATGCAATGGCAGATATGATTTAAGTGGTGCCCGACCGAAAACCGCTAATTTGTCCAATTACGTCGTGGGGA
>PVMS01142949.1_pt1 | contig 11637 bp, 10 predicted proteins | sample 1853461 | NCBI WGS metagenome assembly PVMS01 (sample SAMN08582032, study PRJNA380276) | Marine sediment metagenome, whole genome shotgun sequencing project. | isolation source: ocean sediment barecode stripped | collected 2017
AGAATTTGAAATGAGTAAACTCGGAATAGTGAATGAATAGCAAACAACTCAGCGACCTTGTCGTAGATGCGTTAGAAGAGGTAAAAGCGAAAGATATCGTCAAACTTGATGTTAGAAAGCTGACCACAGTCACGGACTACATGATTGTGGCAAGCGGAACGTCGAATCGTCACGTCAAGGCGTTGGCGGATGTGGTCGCGGAGAAATCCAGACAGGCCGGTCATCGCCCCCTGGGCATCGAAGGTGAAAACGGCAGCGAATGGGTACTGCTGGATCTGCAGGACGCACTCGTCCATGTCATGCTGCCGCGCGTGCGCGAGTTTTATAACCTCGAAAAGCTCTGGTCGCTTGGCCCGGCCAGCGACATGGCCGCGACAGACGGGTGACGTATGCACATCCGTCTTATTGCGGTCGGGGATCGGCAGCCATCCTGGGTCGATAGCGCTTTCGACGACTATGCCCGGCGATTGCCGCGGCAGTGGAAATTTCATCTGAGCACGGTTGCCACGTCGCAGCGCTCCAAGGGCAGGGACGCGACAAGCGCGGTCGAGGCTGAAGGCCGCAAAATTCTCGATTCCCTCAAAGCCGCCGAACAGGTGGTCGTGCTCGACGAACGCGGCACCCAGGTGAGCAGCACCGGACTGGCTGACAGGTTATCTTCCTGGCAATCCGCGGGACGCGACCTCACGTTTGTCATCGGCGGGCCCGACGGCGTTTCGGAGGCCGTCACGTCAAGAGCGGATTTTCGCTGGTCCCTTTCCAGTCTGACACTTCCGCACGGACTGGCGCGGGTATTGTTCGCCGAACAGCTATATCGGGCATGGACCGTGTCGACTTCGCATCCGTATCACAGACAGTAATGGATATTCATCTCGCATCCTCATCGCCCCGGCGACTCGAAATTCTCACGGCTATGGGGCTGAGGTTTACGGCCGCGGGCGTCGATATCGACGAAACACGATACGAGGGCGAGCCGGTCGCCGACATGGTGGTTCGGTTGGCCATAGCCAAAGCCGCCGCTGCGCGCGAAAACCTCGACCAGTCGCTGCCGATTATCGGCGCGGATACGGCCGTCGTCATTGGCGATCAGGTACTCGGCAAGCCCGGCTCACAGGACGAGGCTGCGCAAATGCTCGCCTCCTTGTCCGGCCGCAGCCACACGGTACTGACAGGGGTTGCCCTCGATTATGCCGGCATGGTTCGAACCACAACTTCGCTGACGGAAGTACGATTTCGGGAAATCAGTCCTGACGAGGCCCAAAGCTACTGGCAGAGTGGAGAGCCGCTCGACAAAGCCGGAGCTTATGCAGTGCAGGGCATTGCAGGGATATTCGTAGAGGAACTATCCGGAAGTTATTCCGGAGTCGTCGGCCTGCCGGTATTCGAGACCGCAGCGCTCCTTGCCGATGCTGGACTGGAGGTCCTGTCCCGAAATCCGGAGCAGCTGCATGCCTGACGAGTCACCAAAAGAGGAGATCCTCGTCAATGTTACGACCAGCGAGGTGCGTGCGGCGTTGCTTGAGAACGGCGTTCTTCAGGAGGTCTTCATCGAACGCCCGGCTCGTCGCGGGCTGACCAGCAACATATATAAGGGTCGCGTTATTCGCGTGCTGCCCGGCATGCAGGCGGCATTTGTTGATATAGGCCTCGAGCGCACGGCGTTTCTGCACGCCTCTGATATTGCCAGACACCGGAACGGAGCAAACGGCGAAGCCAGCGTACCGCTGCCCGATATCAGGGAGCTGGTTCACGACGGCGGGGAAGTCCTCGTGCAGGTCGTCAAAGATCCCCTGGGTAACAAGGGCGCGCGTCTGACGACACTGATCACCTTGCCGTCCCGCTTTCTGGTTCTTATCCCGCAGGGCGAAAACGTCGGCATTTCGGCCCGCATTGAGGACGAAGACGAACGCCAACGCCTACAACAATTCTTCGAGGGGCCTGTGGCAGACCTGCACTGTGGCGTCATCGTGCGCACGGCTGCTGAGGGCGCCAGTGATGACGCATTGCGCGCCGACATGCAGTTCCTGAGCAAGCTTTGGACGGTCGTTCAGGAACAGTGCAGGAAAGGTGAGGTAAAAACACTGGTCCATGAAGATTTGCCGTTACCGGCCAGAGTTTTGCGTGATCTTGTGACCAGCGATGTCGAGCGAATCCGCGTCGATTCAGAGGAGGACTTTAATGCGATGAAGTCCTTCGCGGGCACGTTTTTGCCCGAGATAGAGCCGATAATCGAACATTACACGCGACGCCGGCCGATATTCGATCTGCACGGCACCGAAGACGAAATAAAAAAAGCGCTGGACCGCAGCATACCGCTGAAATCCGGAGGCTATGTCATCTTTGATCAAACGGAGGCGATGACCACGGTCGACGTCAACACGGGCGGGTATGTCGGTCACCGGAACCTCGAGGAGACGATATATCGGACAAATCTGGAGGCGGCGGTTACGATTGCCCGGCAGCTTCGTCTAAGGAATTTGGGCGGTATCATCATCATCGATTTCATCGATATGGAAGAGGAGGGCCACAGGCTTCGGGTCATGCAGGCATTGGAGCAATCGATGGTTCGTGACCATGCCCGTCATCAGATCACACCAATATCTCCGCTCGGGCTGGTCGAGATGACGCGCAAACGCACGCGTGAGAGCCTGCAGCATATTCTTTGCGAAGATTGCCCGACTTGTGACGGCCGCGGATTCGTTATGACGGCTGAAACAGTGTGTTTCGAAATCTTTCGCGAGGTCATCAGGCAACATCGCCAGTTTACCTTCGACGAGATACTGGTCCTGGCACATCAGGACGTCATCGAGTTACTGCTCGATGAACAATCGAACGCATTGGCTGAGCTGGAGGGGCAGACAGGCAAGGCCATTCGCCTGCAGCCCGAGGCGCTGTATTTGCAAGATCAATTCGACGTTGTCCTGATATGACGCAGGCAGTGACGAGACGGCCATGATGAAATTGCTAAAACGACTGGCCAAGTATCTTTCGTATTTCGCGGCGGCGGTCGTCATTCTTCTGGCGATCGCGGTCGGCCTATTCAGGCTGATGTTGCCCAGGCTTCCGGAATATCAGGAAGAAATAAAAGGCTGGGCCAGTACCGCAATTGGCATGCAGGTCGAATTCTCCGGCATGAACGCACGCTGGCGACTGAGTGGACCGGAAGTCAATTTCTACAATGCCGAAATACTGCGACCGGATGGTTCGGGTAGTCTGCTTGACGTCGATGAACTGACCGTCGGTGTCGGCCTGATGCGCCTGCTGGTCGATCGCGAGTTGGTGGTCGACCGAGTAGTGATAAGCGACACAAGCCTGGCTCTGCGCCAGAGTGAGGACGGTTCCTGGGCGATACAGGGCTTGCCGCTGGATAGTTTCATCGGCACGCGTCGAGAGTTGCCGGAAGGCGGCGGCGCCGTAACTGTCATCGGACAAGATATCGAGCTCAGCTTTTGGCCGCGCGTCAGCGATCATGCAATCGAGTTGTTTGTCGACCGCCTGCAAGTCAGGCGCAACGATGTGCAGTTGGACATGGACATTACCCTTGATCTGCCGGACGATCTTGGTGAGCGCATCGAGGCATCGGCAAACCAGCGACTGGATGAATCGACGGACAGTGGCGTGTGGCAAGTGTTTGTCGAGGGCAGGGAGTTGGAGCTGGCCGGCTGGACGCGTTTTCAGCCGCCGGAATTTCCCGACGTGCGGTCGGGTCAGGTCGATCTGAGTCTGTGGCTTGAGATTTCGGCAATCGGCGTCCGCAGCGCTACCGCGAACGTCGTTGTTTCGGAGTTGACCGTTGACGATGCAGATGTCGATATGCCTATCGACATACAGGGCCGCTTCGAATTCACAAGAGACTCCAGCGGCTGGTTGCTGGCTGCCGATAATTTCAGACTGCAGAAGGCCGCCGGCGAGTGGCCTGCTTCCTTTATTCGCGCGGACGTCGTAAACGACGACTCTGGCAAGATCGTTGCGATCGATGCGAATGCTTCGTTGATCAATCTGGACAATCTACGACTGTTGAGTCCCTGGCTGCCCGAGGCACAAAGATCGATGTTGGCCGCGTACGCGCCGTCCGGCGTGATACACGGACTCGAATTGCGGCTCGCGGACCTGGGCTCGGATGCTGTTCGATTCGATGTGTCCGCTGAACTCGAGGAAGTCGGCATCAGGGCGCGAGACAAATTCCCCGGTGTCAGCGGATTTAGCGGCCAGGTTCGTGCAGATCGCTCAGGCGGCCTCGTCGAGATCGACTCGCAGGATTTGCGAATCGATATGCCGGCGTACCTGTACGAGCCGATCTATTTCGACGATGCAATCGGCACGGTCATTTGGCGCCAAAACGATGCCGCGACCATTATCCTGTCTGACAGTGTGCGCCTCCGTAACGCAGACATCGACGCCAGGTCGAGCCTGCAAATCAACTTGCCGGCTGACGGTAGCTCGCCGCTGATTGATCTGTCCAGCAACTGGAGTATCAACGACATCTCGGCGGCGCCACGCTATATTCCCGGCAAGGTCATGAAGGGCAACCTGTACCAGTGGTTTGACGGATCGCTGATCGCAGGCCGCATCCCCCGCGGCACCACCCGATTGACCGGACCACTCGACAAGTTTCCATTCGACGATGGCGAGGGAATCTTTCTTATCGAGGCACATGCCGAAGATGCGACGCTCAAGTATCACCCGAGCTGGCCGGCGCTCGAACACATCAGCGCAGACATCATCATCGAAAACATGCGCTTTTATTCCGACCACAACACGGTGAACACCCTGGGCAATCAATCGGTCGACGGAACTGTCGAGATTGCCGACATGAGGGTGCCGGTACTGGAGGTCAAGGCTTTCGCCACCGGTACGCTTGAAACCATTCGCCAGTTTTGCGCCAACAGTCCCATTAACAAAATTTTCGGCGGGCAACTGGATCGATTCAAAGTCGAAGGGGACGCATCCTTCGATCTGCAGTTGCGTTATCCAATCATGGACAAACTGGCCTATACCTTTTCGACGAGTATCCGTAGTAACGATGGCCGCTTGGAAATTGGCGGCTTTGCGCCGCCAATTACTGAACTGAACGGCCTGGTTACTGTTACCCGCGACACCATAGGATCCGAAGGGCTGTCTGCGCGGTTTCTCGGCGAACCGGTGAGTATCGATCTGACGCACGCCGGAGAAGACATGCCGAAGCACGCGGCGATTGCATCCATTACGGGCACGGTGACTGCCGACGCGCTGATCGGGGAGTTCGGCTTGCCGCTCAAGGGCCTGCTGGGCGGCGCGAGCCGCTATAACGCGAAGATACTGTTTCCGCGCGGCAAGATAGAGGACCCGGAGCCTCTGCATATTGCCGTGGAGACCAATCTCAGCGGCATTGGGCTCGATTTGCCCGCACCCATGGGCAAAACAGCTGGCGATACGCAAGCGACGGTCGTGAACATTGAATTTCCTGCACCCGACCGAATCCATACATTCGGCAACTCCGCCGATGATTTCAAATGGGCATTGAGCTTCCACAAGGAGGATGAGCAGTGGGACTTTGACCGGGGCGTGCTCGCGCTTGGCGGTGCAGACCTGATCGAACCGGATACACGAGGGCTGCACATCATCGGTGAGACACCGGAAATCAGATTGAGAGACTGGCTCGAGATTGCACCGCAGGAGTCCAGGAATACTGGTGGCGGCGACCGCATTCGCTCGATCGATCTGTTTGTCGATAATATTTACGTCATCGGACAACACTTGTCACGGCACCGCGTGACACTGGAACGTGGTGCCGAGGAGTGGTTCATCGAGCTCGATGGAGAGCAGATGGTGGGCTCCCTGGTGGTGCCCTACGATTTTGCCGGCGACAAGCCACTGGTGGTGGACATGCAAAAGCTGATATTGCCGGGCAGTGAGGACGAAGATTTCGATGAACGCGAGCAGATGGATCCACGCAGCCTGCCGTCCATCTCCATAAAAGTGCAGGAGTTTGCCTTGGGACAGCGTCACCTCGGCAGTCTCGAGGCGGAGTTCGCACGTACCGTGCGGGGACTGGAAGCTGTGAGCATCACGGCGCGAGATGAAAGTTTCGAGATAACCGGTGGCGGACGATGGGTGGTGGGGCCGACCGATGACGATGGTCAGCGCAGCTACCTGACCGCGAGGCTCGTCAGCACTGACGTTGAGAAGACGACAGACCGCCTGAATTATCAACCCGGCCTCATCGGCAAGGACATGGAGGTCGACTTCGATGTCAGCTGGCCCGGCGGTCCGCGAGAAGACATTCTTGCGCTTCTGGACGGCGAAATCACGATTCGCTTCGGCCACGGGCAACTGGACGATGTAAAACCGGGAGCCGGACGCGTCTTCGGCCTCATGAGTGTCGTCGCACTGCCGCGACGGTTGTCGCTGGATTTCCGCGACGTATTCGCCAAGGGATTCAGCTTCGATGAAATTACGGGGAGCTTTCGCATAAAGGCCGGGCAAACAGCTACCTGTGATCTCAAGCTAAAGGGCCCGGCGGCGGACATCGGAATCATTGGTCTCGCAGGCCTGGCAACGCGCGACTACCATCAGTCGGCGATCGTCAATGCGAGTGTCGGCGACACCTTGCCGATCGTCGGTGCGCTTGCCGCCGGTCCACAGGTCGCGGCGGCATTGCTGATTTTTACGCAGATATTTAAAAAGCCCTTGCAGGGAGTCGGACAGATTTATTACAACATCGAGGGCTCCTGGGACGAACCGACAATTGAAACTACAGACGCCGAGGCGTTTGCTGCGACCTATGCCGCCGCCGGTTGCCCGCCGGTAAGCGAGTAGCGAATAAATGTCCGATACAGCAAGAGTTGCGGCTGTGCAGATGAACAGCAGTGCCGACGTGGCGCAAAATCTGCAGGTGGCCGGACGATTGCTCGCGGAGGCAGCGGCAGACGGATGCGTGCTGGCTGCCCTGCCCGAAAATTTTCCTTTCATAGGAGCTCGCGGCAGAGACAAGCTGCAACACGCTGAAGAGTTGGGGTCCGGGCCGATTCAGGACTTCCTGAAAGCGACTGCGCGAGAGCATCGCTTGTGGATCATTTCCGGCAGCATTCCCCTCAAATCCACTCAGGACGATCACTGTTACGGCGCCTGTCTGGTCGTGGATGCCGACGGCAATACGAAGAGCTGCTACCGCAAGATTCATTTATTCGATGTGGATTTGCCCGACCGAGACGAATCGTACCGGGAGTCGTCCAGTCTGACTCCCGGGGCCGATCTGGTCGTTCAGGAATCACCCGTCGGGTGCCTGGGGCTGTCAATCTGTTACGATCTTCGCTTTCCGGAACTGTATCGAAAGCTTACGGAGATGGGCGCCGTCGCGCTGTCGATTCCAGCCGCGTTTACATTGGTGACGGGCAAGGCGCACTGGCATACATTGCTCAGGGCTCGTGCCATTGAAAACCTGGCCTACGTGATTGCGCCTGCCCAATATGGTCAGCACAGTGACGGCAGAATGACTTATGGCCACTCGCTGATTATCGATCCGTGGGGCCGCATACTTGCGGAGTCGGCAGAGGGTGACTGCATCATTGCAGCCGATCTGGACATGGAGTTGCCGCACAAGCTGCGGCGAGAATTTCCTACCCTGGAGCATCGAGTCTTCAAATAAAGGACCAATGCCGAATGAAGCACAGCAAGACGAGTGACAACGCGATAGATGAAGTGATGACTCGCGTACTCGAGCCTGCAGGGCTCGAAGAGCGCCATTTAAGTGGTGCGCTGGGCTCGATCATGACGCGAAACATCGATACCGCCGATCTGTATTTCCAGATCAGCCGCCAGGAAAGCTGGACGGTCGAGGATGGAATCATCAAGGCAGGCAGCTTCAATCTCGATCAGGGCGTCGGCGTTCGTGCCGTCAGCGGCGAGAAGACCGGCTTTGCCTATTCCGATGAGCTAATGCTGCCAGCCCTGGAGCAAGCCGCGAATGCGGCGCGAGCAATTGCGCGTCAGGGTCAATCCAATGCTGTTCAGGCATGGTCGCGCAGCGACCGCCAGGATCTGTATTCCTCGCAGGATCCGATAGTGAGCATCGAGGATGAGCAAAAGACGGCATTGATCGGAGACATTGACAAGAAAACCCGGCAACTCGACAAGCGCATCGAGCAGGTCATTATCAGTCTGAGCAGCAGTCAGGACCTGATTTTAATCGCGACTTCCGACGGCAAGCTGGCAGCCGACGTTCGGCCGCTGGTTCGTTTGAACGTGAGTGTCATCATCGAGGACAACGGCCGCAGGGAGCAGGGCTATTCGGGCGGCGGCGCGAGAGCCGATCTCAACTATTTTCTGGACGGCGATTTGCCGATGGAGTACGCCAGGGAGGCCGTACGCCAGGCAATCGTGCAACTGGAGGCAGTTCCGGCGCCGGCCGGCACGATGCCGGTCGTACTTGGCCCCGGCTGGCCGGGCATTCTTCTTCATGAGGCCGTGGGTCACGGGCTGGAGGGTGACTTCAATCGCAAGGGCACTTCCGCGTTCAGCGGGCGCATTGGCGAACGGGTTGCGTCAGAGCTTTGCACGATCGTTGATGATGGCACGATCGTCAATCGCCGCGGATCTCTGGCGATCGATGACGAGGGCACGCCGGGGCAGTACAACGTTCTGGTCGAAAACGGCATTCTTCGCGGCTACATGCAGGACAGACTGAACGCACGACTGATGGGTGTCGAACCGACAGGTAACGGACGCAGAGAGTCTTTCGCACATATTCCGATGCCACGCATGACCAATACCTACATGCTTGCGGGCGAGCACGACCCGAATGAAATCATTGCATCGGTCGATAAGGGTTTATATGCGCCGAACTTCGGTGGTGGCCAGGTCGACATTACGTCAGGTAAATTCGTTTTTTCTGCGAATGAGGCTTATCTCATTGAGAACGGAAAACTCGGCGCCCCGGTTAAAGGTGCAATGCTGATCGGCGACGGTCCCGATGTGCTCGGTCAGATTTCAATGGTGGGTTCCGATCTCAAGTTTGATAGCGGCGTTGGTACCTGCGGTAAGGAAGGACAATCGGTACCGGTCGGTGTCGGCCAACCGACGCTCAAGATTGATCAGCTCACCGTCGGCGGAACCGCATAGCATCGGCGGAGCCGCACAGCTTATGTAACATTACAGAATCCGTGATTCGCTTCACTGCATGCGCATTATGTCCTTAGTAATGTATGCGGCCCACAAGGAGGTGCAGGCATGGGTCTGGAAAATACAATCACGGAGCAGGATTTGGACGCGGCGTCCCAGGAATTTGTGCAGGGTTTTCGCAATGACGGTAAGGAACTTGAGCCGGATTTGGCTGTAGACGGGCTTTCGGAGTCCATCATTGCCAAATTGATACGCTTGATTACCTTTCGCCGCTCCTGAAAAAACGTCTTTTAAAACAAAGCGTTATAATTGTCCGATCCGGCGTGGGGAATTGCTGGACTAATGGGCGACGGCAACGCAAAATTATCGGCCTGCAATAATAAGAAGGGACACGATATGTGGGTGTCCAAACCTATCTACGAGAGCCTGCCTTACTTCTATCTTAGCGTTGGCGGGATCTCCCTCGCTGCATCGATGTACCTCAATCATTGGTACTGGCCGACGATTTGTTTTGTCGTTGGTTTGGGCTGTCTGGTTGCCGGGCTGGTTATCTGGCTGAAGCGTCGTGATCACCGAGATCATGACCGGCGAACGAGCCACAGTCACGACAACTGAATTCACGTTATCCTTTTTGCTTCTTCGGCCGCGATTCCTCTTTGCGAACTTTGTTTCTGAGGTCGGCGTAAACAAGTTCGTGTAGTCCCAGCGTGACCGTGTCGCCATGCCTCAGCAAATGTTTCTTGATTCGTGTCTCGCCGAGGAAAACGCCGTTGGTGCTATTCAGATCCTCGACCGTGCAACCGAAGTCATCGATTGTAAGTTGCGCATGATGCCTGCTGACGAACTTACTCTTAACATAGATCTCGTTGTCCGGTGATCGGCCGACGATGACCCTGCCTGCCTCGAAGAAATGCTCGGATACCATTTCGCCGTCGTGTCGAACCTCAATTCGAGCGAGAAAGTCAGGTTGCCCGGCAGAAACCACCTGTGACACCTGCTCAAAAGTTCCAGTTGGGTACTCGACTTCTTTCCAGTTGAGTTCTTCGATCGCCGACATAATGTCGTCGAGTTCGACCGATTTCTTATCGTCGGCGAACGCACACAGGAGTGCGGTGTCACACAGCGTATTGATGAGACGCGGTACGCCACCCGTGTATCGGTGAATGGTCGGAAAAGAGTCCTCGGCGATGAGTGCCTTGTCTCCTCCTCCGCCGACTTTTAGTCGGTGTTCGATATATTCGCGCATCTCGCGGCGGTCCAGCGGGCCGAGATGAAACCGCAGCCGGACGCGCTGCACGAGTTGTTTGAGACTCGGAGAATCCAGGGTTTCCTTGAGTTCGGGTTGCCCGGCCAGGATGATTCGGAGCACCTTTTCCTTGTGCGTCTCGATGCCGGACAGTAAACGTATTTCTTCAAGTACCTTCTTGCTCAGGTTCTGTGCCTCATCGACGATCAATATTACTTTCTTGCCATTTGAATACTGCTCGATGAGAAACATGTTAAGCATGTCGAGCAATTCGACTTTTCGTTTGTTGAATGGCTTAAAGCCGAATTCGGCGAGTACCGCTTGCAGGAACTGGGTCGGAGTCAGTTGTGTCTGCGAAATGACCGCATAGACGATATTGTCCTCGATCTCGCTGAGAAACGATTGCAAGAGTGTGGTCTTGCCCGATCCGATCTCGCCGGTTACGACCACGAAACCATCGGCCAGCCAGATCGTTGACTCCATGTAGGCCTTGGCGCGGGCGTGTTGCTTGCTCCAGTAGACGAATTCGGGATCCGGCGTGAGCCGGAAGGGCTGTTCTTTCAGTTTGAAGTGCTCTACGTAGGACATTTATGGTTTTTATTATGCCGCCTAGTACCAGATTATTAAGAATACACGCTAAGCGGTCAATTTTTCACGGATTTTTTCCAATTTGCTGTCCCGCTCTGAGGCACTTTCGGCCAGTACAGTGACATGGCCGAGCTTGCGGCCGGGCCTCGGCTCCTTGCCATAATCGTGCAGGTGACAATCCCCGGCGTCGAACGAGAATGCCGGCATAGTGCCGATCAGGTTGATCATGCCAGTATGCGCAACGGCTGCGGTTTCGCCAAGCGGCATATTGAGGATGGCCCGAAGATGGTTTTCGAACTGACTAGTTTCGGCCCCCTCGATCGTCCAGTGACCCGAGTTGTGAACTCTCGGCGCAAACTCGTTTGCCAAGAGCCGTTCACCCTGGACGAAAAGCTCCAGCGCAAGCACGCCGACATAATCCAGTCGGTTTAACATTTTGCTCAGGTATACCCGCGCCAGGGTGGCAATGGCCGCGTCGGTATCCGGTGCCCGCGACATCCGCAAGATGCCATCGCTGTGACGGTTTTCCGTTATCGGATAGACGCAAATATCACCGTCGACGTTGCGAGCGCCGATCGCGGAAACCTCGCGGTCGAAATCGATCCACTGTTCGGCGATGAGCGAATTGGCCTGCAAATTTTCACACGCAGCAGAAATATCGGATTCACCACGAATGACCGTCTGCCCTTTACCGTCATAACCAA
>PVMS01081295.1_pt1 | contig 11636 bp, 9 predicted proteins | sample 1853461 | NCBI WGS metagenome assembly PVMS01 (sample SAMN08582032, study PRJNA380276) | Marine sediment metagenome, whole genome shotgun sequencing project. | isolation source: ocean sediment barecode stripped | collected 2017
CACTGCTGCAAATAACAGTAAGCATATGCCTATTTTCTGCTTCAATACCTGATCCACCATCTGGCTAACAGTCTGTGCTTACAGATCATTGCCATGATCGAGTCAGCGTAGTCGACCCACACAAGCAAAAAGCAGCCGCAGGTAGTCATAGATCTCGGTTACGGTGCCTACAGTGGAACGCGGATTGTGCGAGGTCGATTTTTGTTCGATGGCAATTGCCGGCGACAGACCTTCGATATGATCGACATCCGGTTCTTCCATTATGCAACGAAATTGTCTTGCGTAGGCAGACAGCGACTCTACGTAGCGCCTTTGACCCTCCGCATATATTGTGTCGAAGGCGAGCGATGATTTGCCCGAGCCTGACAGGCCCGTAACAACGATGAGCTGGTCGCGGGGAATATCCAGATCGATATTCTGCAGATTGTGGGTCCGGGCTCCCCGGATACTGATATATTGCATGGTGTTGCCACTGCGATGACCGAACCCGTGAATATAGCTTGTTTTGTCCGTCCGCGCGTTAGCTGCTTACTTTACAAAACCCCTTCCCGGGCAGACTTGCAGAAGTTGGTGACAGGTGAGTTGTATTTGCCGTGATAGGTGTTACTCGCTCTTATAAGACACCTGTTGTTGGCATCAGTGTCTTCAACTTGGGTGCTTAGAGGGGCAAATTCTGCGAGCTGTAGCCATCTATTTCCGGTACTTTTGGGCACGAATGCGCGTGTGTTTTGTGCCCTTAGAGCATACAATAGGTCAGTCCCGTCGTTAACGATGGAATATTGATAAATTAACAAATAAATCAAATAGTTACGTATAGGGGTTTAGTATGTCGCGCGGAGTCAATAAAGTCATTCTCGTCGGAAATCTGGGCAAGGATCCGGAAACCAAGTACATGCCAAGTGGCGACTGTGTTTGTAATTTCACGCTTGCGACAACGGATTCCTGGAAAGACAAGCAAAGCGGTGAAAAAGTAGAGAAAACCGAGTGGCATAACATCGTTATGTTTCGTCGCTTGGCCGAAGTGGCCGGAGAATACCTTCGCAAGGGGTCGCAGATCTACATCGAGGGCAAACTGAAAACCCGCAAGTGGCAGGACAAAAACGGTAATGATCGCTGGACCACCGAGATTGAAGCCCGCGATATGCAGATGCTGGGAAGTCGTGGCGGTAATGCCGGTTTAAGCGCTCCGGCTGCTCAGCCTTCACCATCGCCTGCTGCAACAGCACAAAACGATCAGCAACCCCCTATTATTGATGACGATATTCCATTCTAGGCTGTCGTTCTGGCCGTACATTAATGGGCAGTATTGGTGTGGCTAGCTGATAGCTGATGACTTGCTTGCAAGTCGTTGGCGCAGACCGTGACCAGCCCGGAAATAAGCCCTCATAATCACTATATAACCATTAAGTATCAGTTACTTTGGGTGCATGTGCTAATTTACGCGCCCCTGAATCAAGCCTTGGCCTGAAACTCAGGTAGACAATAATTATTTAACGGCGGTTGTAGACTGCCCGCGGGATATTTTCGGCGCATACACCGATCGGGTGATGCGCCGAAAATATTTTTATCCCACGTCTTTTTTGACAATAATCTTTTAGGAACGGACAACATGGGTGCTTTCAAAGAGCCACACGGCGGCGAACTCAAGAACCTTTACCTCGGTGATGCTGATGTCGAGCAAGCTAAACAAGCAGCTTTAGACTACACGTCCTGGGATCTGACTGATCGTCAGCTTTGCGATATTGAATTGATCCTCAATGGTGCTTTCTCACCATTGGAGGGGTTCCTGACGCAGGCCGAATACGATGGTGTAGTCAACGAAATGCACCTGCCCAGCGGTGTCCTGTGGCCTATGCCCATCACGCTCGATGTTAGCGAAGAATTTGCTGGCAGTGTGAAGGCAGGCGAGCAGCTCGCTCTGCGCGATCCTGAAGGTGTGTTGATTGCCTTATTGGAGATCAATGATATCTATACGCCTGATAAGGCGAAAGAGGCGCGCGAAGTGTTTGGCAGCGAGGATGAAGCCCATCCTGCGGTGCACTATCTGAATAATGTGGCTGGCCCGGTTTATATCGGCGGTAAGCTGCAAGGCATCGAGGCACCAACGCACTATGACTTCAAATTGCTGCGTGATGATCCAGCTGATCTGCGGGCCCGTTTCGAAAAATTGGGTTGGCGTAAAGTTGTTGCATTTCAAACTCGCAATCCGCTGCACCGCGCTCATCAGGAACTGACCTTCCGCGCTGCCAAAGAGGTGGAGGCCAACTTGCTTATTCAGCCGGTTGTTGGTTTGACCAAGCCAGGCGATGTTGATCATTACACGCGTGTGCGGTGTTACGAAAAAGTTCTTGAGCAATATCCGGAACAGACCACTACGCTGAGCCTGCTGAACCTGGCCATGCGTATGGCGGGTCCTCGCGAGGCGGTTTGGCACGGCATCATCCGTAAGAACTATGGTTGTACACACCTGATTATTGGCCGCGATCACGCGGGTCCGGGTAACGACTCCAACGGCGATCCTTTCTATGGTCCTTATGATGCTCAGGAACTGTTCCAGAAGCATGAAGCAGAGATTGGCCTTTCCATGGTGCCCTTCAAGATGATGGTCTACGCTGAGAATAAGGCGCAGTACATCCTTGCTGATGAAGCGAGCGATGACGATAAAGTACTAAGTATTTCCGGTACCGAGTTCCGTCGCCGACTGGAAGAAGGGCTTGAGATTCCAGATTGGTTTTCATACCCGAAGGTGGTAGAGGAATTGCGCAAGTCGTATCCGCCGCGCCACAAACAGGGCTTCACGGTATTCTTCACTGGTCTGTCAGGTTCGGGCAAGTCAACAATTGCGAATGCGCTGCTCGTCAAGATGCTTGAGGCAGGTGGCCGTAACGTGACGCTGCTTGATGGCGATCACGTTCGTCAGCATCTCTCCAGCGAATTAGGTTTTTCCAAGGAGCACCGGGACTTAAATATTCAGCGCATAGGCTATGTGGCCAGCGAAATCACCAAGCACGGTGGCATCGCGATTTGTGCCCCGATTGCCCCGTATACAGCCACCCGCAGAATTGTTCGCGATATGTGTGAAGATAGTGGCGGTTTTATAGAGGTGCATGTTGCCACCTCGCTGGAGACTTGCGAGGCACGTGATCGCAAGGGGCTGTATGCCAAGGCACGTGCGGGCATTATCAAGGAGTTCACCGGTATCAGTGATCCCTATGAAGAGCCTGAGAATGCCGAGGTTATCATCAAGACTGAGGAACTCAGTGCGGATCTGGCAGCACAGCGCATCCTTGTGAAGCTGGAAAGTTTGGGCTTCATACGCTAGGCTGAAATTCTTCCAAACAGTCACACGAGGCGCGGGGAACACAGGTTCCTGGGTATGCCAGGCAAGCTTTATATAAAGACCTTCGGGTGCCAGATGAACGAGTACGATTCCACCAAAATGGCGGACGTGCTGCGTGTTAGTCATGGCCTCGAGTTGACTGATGATCCCGTGCAGGCTGATGTACTGTTACTGAATACCTGCTCTGTGCGCGAAAAGGCCCAGGAGAAAGTTTTCTCCCAGCTCGGCCGCTGGAAAAAGTGGAAAACCGATCGCCCTGAACTTGTCATAGGTGTGGGGGGTTGTGTTGCCAGTCAGGAAGGTGATGCGATTACCGATCGTGCACCTTACGTTGATCTTGTATTCGGCCCTCAAACCCTGCATCGACTTCCTGCTATGTTGGATGAAGTGCGGAGCAAGGGGTCTTCGGTAATCGACGTCAGTTTTCCCGCGATCGAGAAATTCGATAATTTACCACCCCCGCGTACCGAGGGTTCCACGGCATTTGTGTCTGTCATGGAAGGTTGCAGCAAGTACTGCAGTTTTTGTGTGGTGCCTTATACAAGGGGCGAAGAGATCAGTCGTCCGCTCGACGATGTCGTTGCCGAAGTTGTAGAGCTGGCGCGCCAAGGCGTACGCGAGGTAACCCTGCTTGGTCAGAACGTCAACGGTTATAACGGCATCACCTTTGATGGAAAGTACGCTGACCTTGCGACACTCATCCATTATGTTGCGGCGATCGAAACTATCGAGCGTATCCGTTACACCACATCACATCCCCTGGCATTCAATGATCGTCTGATTCAGGCCTTCGCAGATGTACCGAAACTGGCTAACTTTCTGCATTTGCCGGTGCAAAGCGGGTCAGACCGGATCCTTGCGCTGATGAAGCGGGGGTACACAGCGCTCGAGTACAAGCAGAAAATACGCAAACTCCGCGAGGTGCGCCCGGATATCTGTCTGTCCACCGACATCATCGTGGGATTTCCGGGCGAAACCGATAGGGATTTTGAGGCAACGATGGCGCTCGTAACAGAAATGGGCTTCGATCAGTCCTTCAGTTTTATTTACAGCGCGCGTCCTGGCACGCCCGCTGCAGCCTTCCCCGATGACTGTGACTTGGACGTCAAGCAGGCGCGACTGAGTCAGCTGCAGGCAAGAATCAACGAGCAGGCTCATGCGATCAGTGAGTTGATGGTGGGTACGGTGCAACGCGTGCTGGTCGAGCGGCCCTCAGTTCGCAATGCTCGCGAGATGGCTGGGCGTACCGAAAACAATCGCTGGGTGAATTTTCAGGCGAACCCGGATGTTATCGGTCGCTTTGTTGATGTCACTATTACTGAGGCCCGGCCCAATTCCCTGCGCGGGCGCCTGTACCTGAAGACGGAAGCCGCTTGACGTTATGCGAGGTTGTAATCTACTTAGCCTTTGAATGCCGCCATAAAAACCCGTGAATTCCTGCTCGAGCCCACCAATAATCGTGTGTTGGCCAATCTCTGCGGACAGTTTGACGAACACCTTAGACAAATAGAAAAGCGCCTCGGTGTTCGAATCAGTAACCGTGGAAATCACTTCCGTGTGGTTGGGACGCAAAGTGCTTCTGTCAAAGGTGCTCGGGTGTTACAGGAACTGTATGTAATGGCGGGCCAGGAAAATCTTGATTCGCAACGTGTGCATATGTGTTTACAGGAAACGACCATGAATGATGAAGTGACTGACTTGAGTGTTGATGTTGGTGCTGAACCAGATCAGCCATCCGGGGACGCCGAACAAATCATTGCAACGCGCCGTGTTCGCATTCAGCCGCGTGGCCGCAACCAGAAAAGCTACGTTTCCAATCTTCGCAGCAAGGATTTATGTTTCGGTATTGGTCCGGCAGGAACCGGAAAAACTTATCTGGCGGTAGCCAGTGCAGTGGAGTCACTGGACCAGGAACGTGTTCGCAGGATTGTCCTGGTGCGGCCTGCAGTTGAGGCGGGGGAGCGATTGGGATTTTTACCCGGAGACATGTCGCAGAAAGTTGATCCCTACCTGCGGCCGATGTACGACGCGCTTTATGAGATGTTGGGGTTCGACCAGGTTGCGCGGCTAATTGAGAAAAACATTATTGAGATCGCACCACTTGCGTTTATGCGAGGTCGTTCGCTGAATGAGAGCTTCATCATTCTCGATGAGGCACAGAACACTACCGTTGAACAAATGAAAATGTTTCTGACGCGTATGGGCTTCGGATCCCGCGCTGTCGTAACGGGCGATGTTACTCAGATTGATTTGCCGCATCACCAGGCTTCGGGTCTGAAGCAGATTGCCGAGGTGCTAAAGGATATTGAAGGTGTGTCTTTTGATTATTTCACCTCACGTGATGTGGTGCGCCACTCGTTGGTGCAGCGAATAGTCGAGGCTTATGAAAGCTACGAACATGACAACGGCACGAATCAGGGGGGCAACTCAGAATAGTGAACGCCAATGCTTGCCTGGTCCGGGTTATATTACAAGTGGCGGTCGACGCCACCGATGAATTGCCCGACGAACAGGCTTTCGGGAATTGGGTTAATGCTGCGTTGAACGCGAGTGGAACGAGATTGCCAGAGAATGCGTGCGTTACAATCAGAATCGTGAGTAGCGCCGAGAGCAGCGAATTGAACAGTAATTATCGCGATGTTCAGCGGCCCACTAATGTATTGGCGTTTCCGGTCGATGACTATCCGATCCCTGAGGGCGTGTATGACGAGGCTGAATTGGGGGATCTCGTGATTTGCTATCAGGTGGCAGTGCGGGAGGCCGAAGAGCAACAAGTTTCCGTTGCAGCCCATTTTGCGCACCTGGCTGTACACGGATCGTTGCACCTTGTTGGTTACGACCATGTGAATAATGATGAGGCGGTTGTGATGGAGTCTCTGGAGCGACAAGTTCTGGAAGCCAAGGGCTTCGATAATCCTTATAAAAATGATGACCGGAATTTACGGGAGGCTTGAGCCGGCAGGCAAACAAACTTATGAACGATGAAGCATCAAGGCCGGATGAGAACGACAGTCTGATTGTTCGGGTTGGCCGACTATTAAGAGGTGAGCCTGACAGTCGGGATGATCTGATTGAGTTGCTGGATGACCCACGTTGGAAATCCGTACTCGAAAAACAAGAATTGCATATGCTTAAAGGCGTTCTGCAAGTATCCCGGATGCAGGTACGTGAAGTGATGATCCCACGTTCGCAGATGGTTGTGCTGGAGCGTGATGCTCCAATGGATGAATTGCTGGGTAGCATGGTTGAGAGTGGTCACTCGCGGTTCCCGGTGATAGGCGAAGATCGCGATGAAGTGGTCGGTATTCTGCTTGCCAAAGATGTACTCCGGTTTTTTGTCGAATCTCCGGGAGAAACGCTGGACCTGACCGGCTTTCTGCGCCCCGCTACCTTTATACCAGAGAGCAAACGGCTTGATACGCTGTTGCAGGATTTTCGCAGCAGCCGAAATCATATGGCTATTGTTGTAGATGAGTACGGTGGTACCTCGGGATTGCTGACAATTGAGGATGTGCTCGAGGAAATCGTAGGCGAAATTGACGATGAGCATGACCCTGAGGCGGCCGAGCCTATTGAACAGCAGGGCAGTCACTGGAACGTCTTGGCCCTGACGCGAATTGATGAGTTCAACGAATATTTTTCATCGAGTCTGGGCGATGATGATTATGAAACTATCGGTGGGCTTGTTATGCGTGAGTTCGGTCGTCTTCCCCGGCGTGGCGAAATAGTACATCGTGGAGGATTTGGCTTCAGAGTTCTGCAAGCTGACCGCCGTCGTATTCACCGACTGGAAGTAACACGGGAAGAAATCGCGGAATCCGTCGAGTGAATTTTCCTTACCTGCATTATTTTGCAGAGTTCTCACGTAGCCGCTGGGCAGCCTTCTTTGCTGGCGTTGGACTTGTGGCGGCGTTTGCGCCGTTTGGCTGGTACTGGCTGGCACCCTTGCTGCTAGCAGTCCTTATCCTCTTTTGGGAAAAATCAGGCGCGCGGCAGGCAGCGTGGACAGGGTTTGCATTTGGCTTTGGACTCTTCGCTGCGGGCACGTGGTGGCTCTATATCAGCCTGAATATACTTGGCGGTCTGTGGCCACCACTGGCACTGTTTCTTATGTTGGTGTTTGTGCTGGTTAATGCCAGCTTCCCGGCACTGGTTGGTTACATCGTTGTTCGCTGTTCGCCTGCGAGCGGGCCACTGCGTTGGCTGGTTTTGTTTCCTGCAATATGGACGCTTGTCGAGTGGTTGCGTGGCTGGGTACTGACCGGTTTTCCGTGGATGAGTATCGGTTACAGCCAGGTTGAAAGTCCGCTGGGCGCGATCGCGCCGATTGCGGGTGTGTACGGCGTGACCTGGCTCGCCGCGTTGCTTGGTGGGTTGCTGGTTATGATCGCGTTAAGTGTCAGGAAACTACAGCTAATCGCGGTGGGTGCGATTGGCTGTTTAATTGCGTTTAGCATGACATTGCATGAGCGCATATGGACGCAGGACACGGGCAACGATTTTCATGTGCGACTGGTGCAGGGTGCCATACCTCAGGATAGAAAATGGTTGCCGGAACAGCGTCAGCCGACCCTGGACCTTTACCGTGAACTCAGTATCAGCGAAGCACCACTTGATTTAGTGGTGTGGCCAGAAGCGGCGATACCCGCGTTCCCGTTTGAGGTCAGTGACTTTCTGCAGGCAATGCACGATGAAATGTCTGCACGAAATACACAACTGTTTGCTGGCATTCTTACCTACGATATTGACCGCGACGTATTTCTGAATACGCTGTTGGCGATGGGTGCCGAGCAGGGCCAGTATCACAAGCGGCATCTTGTGCCTTTCGGTGAGTATTTCCCGGTACCGGAATTTGTCCGACGGTTGATGCGCTTGGTGAATCTTCCTTCGGAAGATGTATCGGCGGGCAGAGCTTACCAAGAGCCCCTATATGCCAAGGGCGTACCGGTGGCAGTGTCTATCTGTTACGAGATCGCGTATGGATCCGAGCAACTGGACTTCTTCCCCGAGGCGCAACTCATTGTCAACGTGAGTAACGATGCATGGTTTGGCGACACGATTGCGCCGCATCAGCATTTGCAGATTAATCAGTTCAGGGCTCGGGAAACCGGGCGCTATCTGCTGCGCTCGACCAACACAGGACTCACCGCCGTGATCAATCCCGCCGGCCAAGTGGTTGAGCGCATCCCGCAGTTTGAGCCCGGCGTTATTAATGCCACGGTTCGTCCCCACATGGGTTTAACGCCCTACATGCGGTTTGGCAACTGGCTGGCCATAACGGTCATGTTTGTGTTGACGGTCGCCGGTGTCTGGCTGTCGAGTCGCCGAAAGCACTGAAAACCCGCCCAGTTAATGACTTTCCTGCTCTATCCATTCATGTGGTGGGTGGGCGCTCTGGTGTATCCTTGCCGGTCTGTTTGCCATAGTCAGGTGAAGCCACGGAGGTAGAGTTGGAAACGGCACCCTATAAACACGCAGAAATAGAAGCCGAGGCCCAGCAGTTCTGGGAAAGCAACAAATGCTTTAGCGCGTTCGAGGATGACGAGCGGGAGAAGTTCTATTGTCTGAGTATGTTTCCGTATCCTAGCGGACGGCTGCATATGGGGCATGTGCGGAATTACACCATCGGTGACGTCGTGTCCCGTTACCAGCGCATGCAGGGCAGGAATGTCATGCAACCGATGGGTTGGGATGCATTCGGCTTACCTGCCGAAGGTGCTGCTCTGAAGCACGGTTTGCCGCCGGCGCAATGGACCCGAGAAAATATCGCCTATATGCGCGCTCAGTTGCAGAGCTTGGGATTTGCCTACGACTGGGATCGCGAATTGGCCACCTGCGATCAGGATTACTATCGCTGGGAACAATGGTTTTTTACCCGTTTGTTTGCAAAGGGCCTTGCCTATAAGAAGGCAGCTGTCGTCAACTGGGATCCGGTTGACCAGACAGTGCTGGCCAATGAGCAGGTCATTGATGGTAAGGGCTGGCGTTCAGGTGCTGTGGTCGAGCGTCGGGAAATACCCCAGTGGTTTCTGCGCATTACCGATTACGCGGATGAACTGTTAGCGGGTCTTGATGACTTGGACTGGCCAGAACCGGTCAAAATTATGCAGCGTAACTGGATCGGTCGTTCCGAGGGCGTGGAAGTCGATTTCAGCGTGGCGGACTCGGATCAGGTTTTGCGCATCTATACGACGCGTCCGGACACATTGCTCGGCGTCAGTTACATGGCCGTCGCGGCCGAGCATCCTCTGGCCCTGGCCGCTGTAAAAGAGAACCCGGAACTGCAAGCTTTTCTGGACGAGTGTCAGCGCATTGCTGTGTCAGAGGCAGTCATTGAGACGATGGAAAAGAAGGGCATGGCGCTTGATGTGCATGTCATACACCCGATTTCGGGCGATAAGGTGCCTGTCTGGGTCGCGAACTTCGTGCTGATGGGGTATGGCACGGGTGCCGTTATGGCCGTCCCAGCTCACGACCAGCGGGATTTTGAATTTGCTAAAAAATACGGACTGCCGATACGTCAGGTGATAGAGCCGGCCGGAAGTGAGGCCTGTGATATGGAAAAAGAGGCTTTCGTAGTGAAAGGTGTGTTGACGAATTCGGGTAAGTACAACACGCTGAGTTCGGCAGATGCATTCAATGCTATTGCCGATGATCTTGAAGCGGCTGGCACAGGTGGGCGCCGCACCAATTATCGCTTGCGTGACTGGTTGATATCCAGGCAGCGTTATTGGGGGACGCCGATACCAGTGATAAATACCGAGGACGGTGAGCAAAAACCTGTAGGTGATGCGGACCTGCCAGTCGTATTGCCTGAGGAGATTACGCTGGACGGAGCAGGATCACCGCTGAACAGTATGTCCGAGTTTCTGGACACGGTAGACCCGGAGACCGGTAAGGCCGCCCGCCGGGAGACCGATACCTTCGATACTTTTATGGAATCGTCCTGGTATTACGCACGTTTCTGCTGTCCGGATGCATCCTTGAGCATGCTCGACGAGCGTAGCAACTACTGGTTGCCTGTTGATCTGTATATCGGTGGTATCGAACACGCCATCCTGCACCTGCTGTATGCGCGTTTCTTTCACAAGTTGTTGCGAGATCAGGGCCTGGTCAAGAGTGATGAGCCTTTCAAGCGCCTGTTGACCCAGGGCATGGTGCTAAAAGACGGCGCCAAAATGTCCAAGTCACTTGGCAATACGGTCGATCCGGAGGGGCTCATCAATGAGTATGGTGCTGACACCGTGCGTTTGTTCATGATGTTCGCAGCTCCACCGGAGCAAACCCTTGAATGGTCCGATGAGGGCGTCAAGGGCGCCTTCCGTTTTATCCGCCGCTTGTGGGGCAGCGTGCAAACGCATATCGAAAGTGCGGCTGGGAATGAGCAGGTAGACAAGCTTAGGCTTGATGACAGGCAGAAAGAGTTTCGCCGCCGCGTGCATGACACGATCGCTAAAGTCAGCGACGATGTGGGGCGTCGGTATACTTTTAACACAGCTATCGCTGCTACGATGGAATTGATTAATACGGTAAACAAGTATGAGTTGCACGATGTAATTGATCATGCTTTGGTCCGCGAAGCGCTGGAAAGTGTTGTTTTGTTACTGTCACCTATTGTTCCACACGTGTGCCATAAAATGTGGCAGCAACTAGGGCACAAGGAAGCGGTCATTGATGCCCCGTGGCCAGTACCCGATGAATCGGCACGTGTGTCTAGCAGAGTGACGCTTGTGGTGCAGGTCAACGGCAAGTTACGGGCTCGCGTTGATTTGGCAGCCGACGCATCGAAAGAAGAAGCCGAATGCGCAGCACTAGAAGACGTAAATGTGCAGCGGTTTATTGCAGGTAAGGAGATTCGCAAAGTTATTGTTGTGCCAGGGAAGCTTGTTAATGTGGTGGTCTGAGCGTTGGGCTAGTGTTTTGCGTCTGGCTGCATTGTTGGCAGTCTCGCTGCTTGCTGCGTGCGGTTTCCGGTTGCAGGGTGCGGGTGGTTACCCCGATAGCATGGCATCTACTTATATAGATGCGCAGGATCATTACACGTTGTTTTATCGAGATTTGCGTGTCGCTCTTGAGCAAGGTGGCGTGACATTGGTGGCCTCACCAGTCGCTGCTGATACTATTTTTCGTATAGAGCGTGATTACACGGGTCAGAAAGTTCTGACCGTGTCTACTCGCAATGTTCCGACGGAATACGATGTGTTTTATACAGTTAGTTACTCGATTTGGATGGCAGGTAAAGAAATTAAACCATCTCACACGCTGACGTTGACTCAGGATTACACCTACGATGAAA
>PVMS01133103.1_pt1 | contig 11634 bp, 12 predicted proteins | sample 1853461 | NCBI WGS metagenome assembly PVMS01 (sample SAMN08582032, study PRJNA380276) | Marine sediment metagenome, whole genome shotgun sequencing project. | isolation source: ocean sediment barecode stripped | collected 2017
GGCACACGAATATACGCATTCATGGAATGGCAAGTTCCGGCAGCCTGCAGACCTGTGGGCTCCTAATCTCAATGAGCCGATGCGTGGCAGTCTGTTGTGGCTATACGAAGGACAGACGCAGTACTGGGGCTATATGCTTTCTGCTCGCTCAGGAATTCTCAGTGCACAGCAAACACTGGATGCACTGGCGATAACGGCGGCCTATTACGACAACCTTGCCGGCCGCGAATGGCGCGCACTTCGCGATACCACCAATGATCCGGTTGCCGCTCTGCGCAGAGAACAACCCTGGGATAGCTGGACCCGGAGCGAGGATTACTACTCCGAAGGCCAGCTGATCTGGCTTGATGTCGATACCTTGATTCGCGAGATGTCCAAAGGCAGGAAATCGCTGGACGATTTCGCCAGCGCATTCTTCGGTATCAATGACGGCAGCTTTGTTCCGGTTACTTATGAATTTGGGGATGTTGTTGCAACGCTGAACTCGGTACAACCCTACGACTGGGAGACCTTTCTGCAAACCCGGCTGGACAGTCACGGACCCAATGCGCCGCTCGACGGCATCCGTCGAGGAGGTTACGAGCTTGTCTACACGGACACGCCATCGGCGTACTTCGTCGATTCCGAGACGAGCGGCGAGAAGTCTGATTTCAGTTATTCCATCGGCATCGTTATCGCGGCCGAAGGAGATGTTACGGACGTATTCTGGGGGAGCCCGGCGTTTGCAGAAGGCTTAACTATCGGTAACTACATCATCGCTGTTAACGGCATTGCCTACGATAGCGACGGCCTGAAACGGGCGATCAGCGATGCGCAGCAGACCGGAGCCAGTATCGATCTTCTAATCAAAGATGACGTTCACTACCGCACGGCCTCGTTAGATTACCGCGACGGGCTGCGTTATCCGCATTTGCAGCGTGTTGGTCGTGGGCGCGCATCGTTGGATGAGATTCTCGCGCCCAGACGTTAAATGATATTGCTGGTGTTCTACCGGCAACTACGACGAAATAGTCAGGCCAACGGATCTATGTTTGCGTTCAGCCGGAACAGGTTGGTCGGGTCGTATTGCTTCTTAACTTTCAACAGACGCTCGTAGTTGCCCTGATAATTCGCGTTTAGTAAACGCTGCGCTTCATCCGAGACTTCGTTCGTGTACCAGCCGTCGGTGTAGCCTTCGACGCCGCTCCAGTACTTGCGAATGTAATCTACGTGCGGAGTGGAATCCGTATCCAGCGGCCAGACGACGAACTTCAACATGTTCGCCAGGGACTTGCGATGGGCAAACGCTGTCGCATCTGCGGCCACACGTCCAATAGCACCAGCAGAATGCTGGAAATACAGTGTCGTGCTCCGATCTGGGTCGCCTTCGAATCCATCAACGAGTTGATCCGCCAGTTCGGTAGGGAAATCGTTGATGAAACCGCTCTTCATGTATTGCCCTTCATTGCGTGGGTCGGTGTCATCCCACGAGCGCTGGACGTCGACGTAATCGGCCGGCGCAATGCCGTCGAACGCCGGGTTGCCAAGTGCGCGGATCGGTGCGAGAACCTGATCGGCTTTCGCCGCAGGCCCGGAATAACAAATGCTCAGCCCGACGCCGTCGCCCTGGCCGGTCATGGTCTTCGACATGAATGCATCGCAATACAGGTCATCCGGTGCGGCCTGTGAGAATTCTGCGTAGAAGCGCATGATCTCGCGCGCGCGTTCCAGCGGAAAAACGATTTCACCCGCGGTAACTTGACGTTGCATCGGGTGTAGCGCGAATTCGAAGGACGTGACGATGCCGAAATTGCCGCCACCGCCGCGCAGTGCCCAGTAGAGATCGGGATTTTCTTCGGCGCTGGCATGTTGAAAAGCGCCGTCCGCCGTGACGATATCGAAGCCCTTGACATTGTCGAGCGCCAGACCGAAGCGTCGCGCCAGACGGCCAAAACCACCGCCTAATGTAAGTCCGCCGACGCCGGTATGCGAAACGGTTCCGGCTGTTGTCGCCAGACCGAGCGCCATGGCCTCGCGGTCGAGTTCACCGAGCAGGCTGCCACCAGCGACGTAGGCCGTTCGCGATTTCGGGTCGACGCGCGCGTGTCGATAGGACGACAGATCAATCTGCATGCCGCCCTCGCAAGTCGATTTGCCAGAGTAACTGTGCCCACCGCACTTAACCGCAAGCAGTAGCTCGCGTTCGCGGGCAAAATCTACGGCGTTCTGAATGTCGACAGCGCCGCTGGGCTGCACAATCAGGGCAGGGTGGCGATCGATGCCGCGATTCAATACGCGCCGAGCGATGTCGTAATTTGCGTTACCGGGCAATAGAAGATCGCCACGAAGACTGTCCGACAGCTCTTTTACGGCCGCCTGTTCTATGGCGATGCTCGAGCCAGCTCCGGTCACTGCAGCGACCTCGCCCGTGACTTCGGTCATTTGCGCCAGTGCGAGTCGCATCGGCAACGCCGAGGCCACGCCAGCCGCAACGGCGGAATGCAGAAAGTGCCTGCGATTCATAAATCTCCCCTTTTGATGTTCTTCTTATTATTGCCAATGACGGCTTGTTCTAAGGATAGCTCAAATTCGAGCAATAATTGTGCTTAGGGTGCGCTGCCGAATTTCGTCAGGAACCGGTCCAGCTCATTCGCAAACGTTTGCTTATCGCGTTGACTGAAAGCAGCCGGCCCACCACCCATCTCAACGCCGCTGGAGCGCATGGTGTCGAGAAAGTCGCGCATATTCAGGCGTGCGCCGATGTTTTCGGTGGTGTGCATTTCGCCGCGAGGGCTCAGTGCGTGGCCGCCTTTTTCGATCACTTCGGCGGCTAGCGGAATGTCACTTGTGATAACGAGGTCGCCAGCGGCCAGACGTTTAACGATCTCATCGTCGGCCACATCGAATCCGTGTGGCACTTGAAGCGTATTGATATTGGCCGAGGAGGGCGTGCTCAGCGGCTGGTTCGCGACCAGCGTAAGTTGCACGCCGGTCCTGTCCGCGGCGCGGAACAGGATTTCCTTGATCACGACCGGGCAGGCGTCGGCATCAACCCAGATCTTCAACTGGCTGAGCTCAGAATATTGCCCGTACCAGTAACAGGAAGCCTATTGAAGCGAGCGGGATGCCAACCGGGGCACCAATGATGCTGAGAGTAATTGCAACACCACTGACCATCAGTCCAATGCCGAGCAACACGCACAGGAGTCGGCCGATCATCTCAAGCACAAATGTCAGAAAACGCCAGATGGCATAAAACGGCCACAGGAGTAGTGGCACACCATTGCTGGAGGAGTCGCTCATGCTTGTTGCTTTGTTACCGCGCGTTAATGCAATTGCGTCAATGCCGCAGGATCAACATGTGGCAAGTGATGTTCGCATTCTTCTGTCAGGTGCTCTGCGTTTCTGACCCAGTTGCAGGTCTCACAGGTGCAGGTCGTCTCGTTGTGATGCAACTCACTGTATAGCGACTCAACAAGCTTGATGCCTTCACGCAGGGTCGCGCTCAGAATCTCATCCGTTTTTTCATCAAATTTGCGAAAGTCCTGCAGGCAGGTTTCCCAGCCGCATGTGCCGGCTCCGTCACAGTGGTTACAGCGTTCGCCGGTTGCAGCGTGGAGATTCTCGTGGGGAAAGTTACCGTCTTCGATGAGTCGCATGACCAGCAACCTGGGATAGATAAGCGCTTCTATGAGTTTTTCTCGCATTGCTATCTCCTATGGACTGTCCGTCCATACTAGGCCGATCGGGCGATGGTCTCAACTGGGAAGCGAGAGGGCTATACTCAGGGGGTATTGATGTCTATTTCAGGTGAGCGATATGAGAATCAAGTACGCAATTACGTTACTCGCAGCTGTACCGTGTCTGGCATTGGCTCAGGGCCAGACGTCCTACCAATGTTCCTTTGGTGAATTGCAGCGACGTGTCGAGATACTGACCGAGCCGGGAGTTTCGGTGCCTTGCGAGGTGCATTACTACAAGGACACCGAAGCACCAGGCGAGAAACAGGTGCTTTGGAGCGCGGGCAGTCAGGAAGGCTACTGCGAGGCCAAGACCGAAGAGTTTATTGCAAAGCTCGAAGGCTTTGGCTGGGATTGCGGCCAGGGCAGTGAGGTGATGCCTGCGTCAGAGCCAGAGGCAGAAGCGGCACCCGAGGCAGAGGCAACTGAAGAGAGCGAAGAGGCACCTCCGGTGTATGACGATACGGATGTGCTGAGTCCAGGAGACCCGTCGGATTGAATTTCCTCAAATCACTGTTCGTCAGCGTGTACATGACGGCGGCCATGATGGCCGCTGTCTATGCCGGCTGGATGTTATGGCTTAGCCAGGACTACCTGACCTGGGGCGGCGTTCTGCTGGTCACGGCCCCGTTCGTGCTGGTTATTGGTGCGCTGATGTTATTCAGGCGCATTGCCCGAACCAGCGCTCATTTCGCGTCATTAATCATCCTTGGTGTTGTTGGCGTCATGCTTTCGCACACAGGATACGCACGGGGGCGGCAGTATTGTTGGACCCGTGCTGGCAGTTGCTGGTTTCGTCGCGTTCCTGGCCTATGTCTACTGGTATTCCGTTTTCGGCAGAGGCGAAAGCCACAGGTTGACTGTTGGTAATGTGTTGCCTGAATTCGAGTTGAAGAACGTCGCCGGTGAGTTGATTCAATCGTCTTCACTAACGGACAAGGTTGCCATCTGGTTGTTCTATCGCGGTAACTGGTGCCCTCTGTGCATGGCACAAATCAAAGAGCTGGCGGTACAGTATCGGGATTTGCAGGAGCAGGGCGTTCGCGTCGCACTCATCTCGCCGCAACCACATAAGAAAACGATCGCACTCGCCAAAAAGTTTGATGTGAGCTTTGATTTCCTGACTGACGAAGATAATCGCGCAGCCAGGGAATTGGATATCGCTAACGACTTCGGTACGCCGATGGGAATGCAGATGCTGGGTTATGCGAGCGAGACGGTGTTGCCGACGGTCATTATTACCGACGTTGGCGGGCGCATCTTGTGGGCGCATGAAACCGACAATTACCGGGTACGCCCTGAGCCGGAGCAGTTCTTGTCAGTGCTACGTGAGCACCAGATCATTCAATAGCATGCGGTGGTGGTAATATTCGATGTAGATGGACAAGTTTCTCGAAGCTGCCATTGCCGAAGCCCGCAAGGGGCTGGAAGCCGGTGGCATTCCGATTGGTTCGGTGCTCGTCATAGATGGTGACATCGTTGCCCGCGGCCACAATCAGCGCATTCAGAAAAGCAGTTCGGTCTTGCATGCCGAAATGGACTGTCTCGAAAACGCCGGCCGGCGAACCGCATCCGACTATCGCAAAGCTGTGTTGTATTCCACATTGTCGCCGTGCGACATGTGCAGTGGCGCCATCTTGCTTTACGGCATTCCCAAAGTAATCATCGGCGAGAACAAGACCTTCCACGGTCCCGAAGACTATCTACGTTCCAAAGGCGTCGAAATTGAGATTCTCGACGATGACGAATGCCAACAGCTGATGCGCGATTTCATTGCAGCGAACCCGGCACTGTGGAGTGAAGACATCGGTGAAACCTGACATTCAATTTACTGAAAATCAGCGATTCATCAGGTTTTGCTCAGTTTTAAAGTGCGTCTTTAGGGCATTCTGAGCGTCGATTTTCTCAATGCAATGAAAAGGGGTGGGCATGATTAGGCTATTGATTCTTGGGGTATTCCTGGTGCTTGGTGGCTGCGGTGGTGGGGGAAAGAAGAAAGAACCGCCACCTCTGAACCAAGCGCCGACGGCGACTGCCGGTGCGGATCAAATCCTGACGCTGGCGGCGGGTGCGACGACGGTTGATGTGACGCTCGACGGCTCGTCTTCGACGGATGATGACGGCACGGTCACGGATTATACCTGGAGCGGTCTGCCGGATCCCGCCGACGTGGTTGCACCGGTGGTGACGCTGGAGGCGGGGATCTACGAATTCACGCTGCTGGTCAGCGACGATGATGGGGCGGTCTCGGCGACGTCGGACACGGTGAGCATCACGGTGAATGAAGCGATTGAAGCGGCCCAGGCCGCGACAGCACAAGGAACCATCCAGGGAGCCATCGAAGGCAGTCTCGTCGTGTTTCGTGGTGTGCGCTACGCCGCACCTCCAATCGGGGACCTTCGATTCAAGGCGCCGGCGCCAGCCGCTGCATTTGCAGGCGTTCGTGATGCGCTGAGTTTTGGTGCCAATTGCATTCAGGCCCTGGGTATTGGAGCGACAACGGGCGAGGAAGATTGCCTGTTCATGAATATCTGGTCGCACAACGACGACGTCGTCCGCCCTGTGATGGTGAATCTGCACCCGGGTGGCTCAAACGGCGTGGGTGGGGACATGTCATCGATCGAGCCGGGCGAGTTCGCGGATGCCACGGACGTAGTGGTTGTCAATCTGAACCACCGTCTCAGCGTCATGGGTAGTCTGGCGATTGACGAGTTAATTCAGGAAAACCCACGCCTGACGGCCGGGAATTATGGATTGCTCGACGTCATCGCTGCGCTTGAATGGGTGCAAGCGAATATCGCGGAGTTCAACGGGGATCCGAATCGCGTCATGCTGTTCGGAACCTCGGCCGGTGGTTTGGCCACCTGTTTGCTGCTTGGCTCGCCAGACATTAATGGCCTGGTACATGCCGCATCGATTCAGAGTGCGCCCTGCATCAGCAACTTGCAGGTATTAACTGCAGCTTCTCCTTTTGAAAGTCGTTTTCCTCCGGCCGTAGATACACACCGCGAAATTCTCACGGCAACCGGATGCGATGTTGCTGCTGATATTCCAGCGTGTCTTCGTGGCTTAACGGCGGAAGAACTAATTCTGGCAGGTGAGGCGCAAAACGTTGCGGCCAACCGTCCGATCTACAGCTATTTGGTTGACGGTGTGGTCGTGCAAGCCGGGCCGTTTGATGCAGTCGAAAATCAGATCGCCGGGGATATCCCCCTGATCGTCGGCATGGCAGAAAATGAAGTCGGCACGCGCTTCGATAACATCTCAATGCCGGACGATGCGGCCTATCGCGCCAGGATTGAAGCGGTGTTTCCGGACCCGTTAGATGATGATCTGTACGCGCTGTACCCGTCGGCTGACTATCCAACTCCTTTGGACGCCTGGAAAACGTTGTTTGGTGACTTCGCTTTCAGTTGCAGAGCGGAGTACATGGCTTTCAACGCAGTGTCCGGCGCACCGAGCTATTTGTACGAGATCACACGCGGCTTTGACCCGGCCCTGGGCGGGACACACGCTATCGATTCACCGTACCTGTTTGGCACTTTTGATGTTTTTAGCTACACGCCGGATGTTCAAGCGTTGGTGATAAGCGACGCGATGCGGTCAGCATGGTCATCACTCGCCCATGATCCGACAATGGCGCCGACAGTGGTCGAAACCGCGGGATTCACCTGGCCGGCCTATGAGGCCGCCGGGGCGACCTATGTAGATTTCGGTGATCCACCGCACGGCGGGCCCGGTCACCGAGGTGGACGATGTGCGGCGTTGCGGGCGGTATTAAACTGAGATCGCTAGAACCTCTCTGACAGACCCGGTATTGGGCTCCACTGCCAGTGGTTTGCCAACCGCGGTCGCCGCGCTGGCGATGTCCTTCAGGCCGCTTCCGGAGACCAGGCAGACTACAAGTTCGTCTGCGTCGATCGTCTTGTTGTCGGCCAGCTGTTTCACTGCTGCCCAGGGCGCTGCGGCCGCTGGCTCGGCAAAGACACCAGTGCTTCGGGCGATCTCGGGGATGGCCGATAGAATTTCCTGGTCCGGAACCGTAATCGCTTCGCCGCCGGATTGAAGAATACTTTTCACGGCGGCCAGCCCGTCGCGCGGACGGTCGACAGAGATAGAATCGGCCACGGTTATCGCTTTGACTTCATCGACGACGACGTTCGACCAATCCGGGCTCGAATCGCCCTGGTCGCGAAGCCGCCGGACGGTATTGCAGATTGCGGCACTGTTCTCCGACTGCGCACAATCGATTTTGGGTAGGCGATCGATGAGGCCCGCCGCGTGTAAGTCCCGCCAGCCCTTCCACATGCCGCTCAGCAAATTGCCATCTCCGCTCGAGACGACAACCCGGTCCGGGACAACGCGACCAAGGTCTTCCCAGATCTCGTAGGCACAGGTTTTCTTGCCTTCGCGCGTGAACGGGTTGTAGCCCGTACTGCGATTGAACCAGCCGAATTCATCCGACGCTTTCAGGCAGAGATCGAAGGCATCGTCGTAATTACCACGGACCGCCAGTACGGTGGCGCCAAACGCCAGAGCCTGAGTGAGTTTGGCGACGGGAGCTGTTTCGGGCACGAACACGACTGCACGCATGTCGAGCGCGGCGGCGAGGCAGGCGAGCGAGGAGCCCGCATTTCCGGTACTGGCGACAGCAATTGTTCTTGCGCCGACGTCCATCGCGCGCCGAAGTACGATTGCACTTGCCCGGTCTTTGGTCGATGCACTCGGATTGGATGTTTCATCTTTAAGGTACAGATTGCGTAGTCCCAGCGATTCGCCGAGGCGAGGTGCTGCGATCAGCGGTGTTCTTCCAACCTTCAAGGGAAACGGCGCATCAAGCCTGCTGACCGGCAGGAACGGTGCATAGTCATAGTCGGGCACGAACTCTTCGCGAATATCGGCATAGTCGTACGTAATTTCGAGGTTGCCGCCACAAGCCGGACAGACGAAATCGGCAAAGTCCACTGATTGCGCTTGGGCGCAGGCGATACAACAGTAACCGTTCATGTTCATTCCGCGGTCAGGGCACGATGTGCGTGCCATAGATTCCGTGCAGCGCACCTTCAAGGTGATGCGGTTGTGTGATGATGACTTCCTTACCGCCGTTTTCGAGAAACCTGATCGCGCTCTCGATCTTCGGTCGCATACTGCCGACGGCGAAGTGACCTTCCTGCAGATACTGGCGACACTCCTCCAGGTTCATCTGGTCTATTTCAACTTGTTCCGGCGTACCGAAATCAAGTGTGGCCTTGTCGACATCGGTTGAAAAAATGAGTACCGAGGCGCCCAGTTCCAGTGCCAGTAAACAAGAGGCGGCATCTTTGTCGATTACAGCGGGGCGGGGCCGCAAGGTCCCGTCCGGCTTGTAAATGACCGGGATACCACCGCCACCAACCGCAACGACCAGTGCACCGCTATCGATCAGTGTGCGGATGGCCGGAAGCTCAATGATCTGCAGCGGTTTTGGAGATGGCACCAGGCGACGCCAGCCACGGCCCGCATCTTCTGCTATCGCCCAACCGTCATCTTGCTCGTGTTGTTTCGCTTCCAACTCAGTCATGAACGGGCCGATCGGTTTGCTGGGCGTCGCAAAACTCGGGTCATCCTCATCGACGACGACCTGCGTCAGAATAGTAACAACTTGTTGTTCAATCCCCTGCAGCAGAAATTCATTCTGTAAAGATTGCGAAATCTGCAGGCCGATCGACCCCTGTGTGTCGGCCACGCAATTGGCCAGCGGAACCTGGTGTAGTACGTCTTTGGCAAGTTCCGAACGCAGTAGTATGAAGCCGACCTGAGGGCCATTGCCGTGGGTAACAACTACTTTGTAGCCCTTGTTAACGATGGGCGCGATGTAGCCGCTGGTTTCACCCGCGGCACGGTACTGGTCCAGCACAGACATATGGTCCGAGTCTTTGATCAGTGAGTTGCCACCGATCGCAATCACCACCAGGTTGTTCTCAGGATTTTCCACGTTCTTCACCATTCGTCACATCGTTAACGCCATGAGGGCCTTCGCTGTATGCAGCCGGTTGTCGGCTTCCGGGTAGACACGTGACTGCGGACCATCAATGACGGCATCGGTAACTTCACAGCCCCGATCGGCCGGCAGGCAGTGCATGTAGATCGCTTTTTCTTTTGCGCGAGCCATCATCGTTTCATCGCATATCCAGTGCTTGTACTGTTGTGCGACATTCATCGCCTCTTCCGGTTTACCGAACAGCGACTCGACGCCCCAGCTCTTCGGATAGACGATATCGGCGTCAGCGAATGCCTCTTCCATGGTGTTCACGACCTCGAATTTGCCACCGGAACGTTCGGCGTTGTCACGGGCCAGTTGCATTGGTTCGTCCATCAATGTGTATTCCGGTGGGTGGGCGAGCGTCACGTTCATACCGAAGCGGGTCATCAGCATGATCAGCCCCTGAGGCACGGACATCGGTTTCACATAGCTCGGGGCGTAGGCCCAGGACACGGCGATCTTGAGATCTTTAAGGTCTTTGCCAAATTCCTCACGAATGGTCATCAGGTCGGCAAGGTTCTGGCAGGGGTGATCAACATCGCACTGCATATTGATGACGGGAACGTCGGCCCAATGCGCAACATCACGCATGTAGGACTGGCCTTCGCCCGGAACCAGGTCGTGACGAATGGCAATGCCGTGCCCGTAACCGGACAGGATCGTACCCATGTCTTTCGGGCTTTCGCCATGTGCAATCTGCGATGTTTCGGAATCGATAAAGTGCGCGTGCCCGCCGAGCTGCGTCATGCCAGCCTCAAATGAATTGCGGGTGCGAGTGGACTTGTCGAAGAAAATCAGAAACGCCGTCTTGTGCAGCAAATGCAAAGTCGGAATATCGCTCTTGAATTCTTTCTTTAGCTGGTCCGCCGTATCCAGCGCGAGTTCGATTTCTTCATCAGACCAGTCTTGTGTCATTAGCCAGTCGCGACCTTTCATATGGTCGGGAATCGGCTTCGCTGTGCGAGTCATTATGATGTTACTCCCTTGTTACCCTTCGCGAACTGATCGACGAGGGCCGAGTAAAAGGCGGTGCAGCACACGAGGTGTTCAATCTCGGTTTGCTCGTTGGGTGCGTGGGCAAAGTGCTCATGACCGGGCCCGAAGCCGATGGTTGGAATATGATGCATTCCGGCTGTGGCGACTCCATTGGTGCTGAACGTCCAGTGTCCAACTTCAGGTTCTTTGTCGAACGCAGCCCGGTATGCAGTCATGGCCGCTTGTACTTCCGGTTCGTCTGCTGCCATCTCCCACGTGGGGTAGTACTTTCGTGTGGGGTACGTTAAGCCGGTATAACTGGGCACTGCGTAGTCGAGCACGGTGACCGTTGCCTCTGCTGCCTGGACTGAGGGTAAGGCAAGAATCTCTGCTACGGAGGTGTCTTCTGTTTCGCCAATGGTCAGGCGTCGATCAAGATGAATCGTGCAGCCGTCCGCTACTGCACAGAGACTGGGCGAGGTAGAGCGGATCTCGCTGATCGTGACGGTGCCTTTGCCCAGCGGGTCATGAGGCTGCAGTTGTTCGTTGAGTTTCTCGATGTCTGCGACGATCCCGGCCATCTTGTATACGGCGTTATCCCCGCGCTCCGGAGCAGAGCCATGACAGGAAACACCGGATGTGTGAACTTCCATTTCCATGCGGCCGCGATGTCCACGGTAAATGCGCAGGCTGGTTGGCTCGGTAATTACGACGAGGTCCGGGCGCAGCCCGTCTTCGTTGATAATGTATTGCCAGCACAAACCGTCGCAGTCTTCTTCCTGCACGGTCGCGGTCGCGTAAAAGGTCACATTCTCGGGAATGCCGCGTTTCTTCAATATTGCGCCCGCATAGATACTGGAGGCGACACCACCTTTCATGTCACTCGTGCCGCGTCCATACAGAATTCCGTCCTCTATA
>PVMS01076441.1_pt1 | contig 11629 bp, 11 predicted proteins | sample 1853461 | NCBI WGS metagenome assembly PVMS01 (sample SAMN08582032, study PRJNA380276) | Marine sediment metagenome, whole genome shotgun sequencing project. | isolation source: ocean sediment barecode stripped | collected 2017
CTGCAGAATCGTGACTGGTTGACCGAAACACAGCCCGGGCTCTAAGCGAAAAGAATGACCATAAAAATAAGCACCAGTGGAATAGTGGTTCATGACTGAAAAAGACAGATCGCCACAAACAGCCGCACATTGGCATGAGAAGTAGGCACGTAGGGGTTGCGCGGATGAATAACCAGCGAGACTCCCATCGCCTGGAAGCTGCGCCCGGTCAGTTCCGGCCTGAAAGCGCTGGCGGAGGGCGGAAGGTTGGCGCCGTACACGTGAGAAAAATTGACGCCGGCTTTTTCAAACACCGCTCCGTCAACCAGGACACGGCTGCGACCACCGCCGCCCCCCGGGCGCTGCCATTCATCGGTAATAAAGTCGGCTGCTCCATCCTCTGCCGCCAGGGCATTGCAAATATCGTCCTGTAACCGAAGAAGATAGGATTTAACCTGGTCTATCTGCATATCTAGTGTACCTGTGCCTATCGCCGCCGCATTATGCGCGGATAATTCGTCCGCTGGCCAGATCTTTTATGGCTGTCGGCCGCCCGCTTCCCCCGACCGTACCCGGCAGCAGATAATCCAGTTCGTCACCGAAATAGCGCCGCACCTGGAATAATTCCTGCACCGCTCGCCGGCCCGCCGGGTTGGCGGAAGTCGATACCAGCGGACCACCCCAGGCCTGGCAAAGGGCGCGAACCACGGGGTGGTCACTCACCCGCAGCGCAACCGTATCGTGATCCCCGTGTATCCAGCATGGCACCAGGTCGCGGTGCGGCAGGACCCAGGTCGCGGGTCCCGGCCAACTGGCGGATAGCCGCTCGCTCAGCTCATCGGGCAATTCCTCCAGCAGCGCGCCAAACTGGCTCGCGCAGGCCGCTACCAGAATCAGGCCCTTGGCAAGCGGCCTGTGCTTGAGCGCTAGCAGGTGTGTCACTGCGGATTCATTGCCCGGATCACAGCTGAGCCCCCACACGGCCTCGGTGGGACAGGCGATGACACCGCCACTATGCAGGGCGTGAAGCGCCAATCGGAGGTGCAAGGAGGCGGGAATAAATGGCAAAATCAGCCCTTCTTCAGAGTTTCCTGCAGGGCGGCGTCCTTGGCATAGATGGCCTCGGCGTTGGCCGCTCGCTCATCGCTCAGCCGGCGGGCCAGATCCGGATCGGATACTGACAGGATTTGCGCGGCCAGGTAGGCGGCATTTTTAGCGCCGGCCTTGCCAATTGCCACGGTCGCTACAGGAATTCCCGCCGGCATTTGTACGGTGGCCAGCAGCGCGTCCAGCCCGTCCAGCGAGGCATTTATCGGCACGCCGATGACCGGCCTGACCGTGGCGGCCGCGACCGCTCCCGCCAGGTGGGCCGCCATACCGGCGGCGGCTATATACACCGCACAACCGCGCTGCTGTGCGTCCACCACAAAATTTTTGGTGACTTCCGGGGTGCGATGCGCCGAGGTAATTCGGGCTTCGAATGGAATTCCAAAAGAACGCAGCACTGCGAAACAGGCTTCCATAACAGGCAGGTCTGAGTCCGACCCCATAACTATCGCCACAAATGGCTTGCTCATTGACTATCTCCGATCAAACTGGCGGTAATCTCTAAACAATAAGAGCGGCCCGCCGAAAAAGAGCGCGAAATTTAACCAACTGTCGCCGACTTGGCAAGCCCGTTTTGTAAACAATATACGACGGCATGATAATCGCCGTATGGGGTCGTATGAATTTCGTCCTACGTGGGGTCGAGTTCATTCAGACTCATGTAAGATCGAATTCATTCGACCCGCGGTCATATGTGACAAATAGCTGACCTTATGTTTAACTGCGGATATACCCCCCGGCACTGCGCGCCACCAGCCCGGCCAGCTCCAATGCGGACAGGTCCGACAACACCCGCGCAATGGGCAGCCCGCTACACCGCGCCAGTTCATCCACGGTGCTGAGTTCGTAGCCCACCTGACCCAGCAACTGCTGCAGGCTCTTCGGGACATCCCCCGAGGCGGAATCCGACCCCTGCGGCGGGGTAAACAAATCCTGTTGCAGGGTATAAAGCGGCCCCAGCTCCTCCAGCACATCGTCGATAGTCTGCACCATCTTGGCGCCGTCGCGAATAATGCGCAGGCAGCCCTGGCCGCCTTGGTGGAGGATCGACCAGGGCAGGGCGAAGACTTCCCGCCCCTGCTCCAGAGCTGTACCGACGGTAATAAGCGAGCCACTGGGCAAAGCCGCCTCCACCACCAGCACCCCCAGAGACAGGCCGCTGATGATGCGATTGCGCTGCGGGAAGTTCTGCCGCCGCGGAGGCGTCCCCGGCGGAAATTCCGTTACCAGGCACCCCACCTGCTCCAGCTCCGCCGCCAGCTGCCGGTGCCGCAGCGGATAAATGCGATCTATGCCAGTGGCCATGACCGCAATACTTTTGCCGCCGGCGCGCAGCGCGCCACGGTGCGCCGCCCCGTCAATACCCAGGGCCAGGCCGGAGCAAATATGCAGCCCCGCGTTAGCCAACTGACCACTCAGGAGTTCGGCGAGGCGCAGCCCTGCGGGGCTGGCGCGGCGACTACCCACTACCGCCAGCTGTGCCTCCTGTAGCAAGGACAGGTCGCCGCGCACGTATAACAGGGGAGGGGGGTCGGCAATGGTGCGCAACAGCGGAGGATAGCGCTCATCAGACAGGGAAAGGGTTAGCGCGCCACAGGCGGCCAAGGCCGCTTCGGGCCGGGTATCGGCAACATTCATACATCATCCTTGACGTCATGTCTGTCGGTGAAAACACGGGGCTTATTGCCCCGTGCGCCGCCGCATCCTGCGGCGACTTGTTAAATCATCAGGGGTTTTTGACCTTGTCCCCTACATTCAGGGGCCGGCTGGACTTGAGTATGATGGCGTAGCTGGCTTTCTCGAAAGCCTCGAATACCATCGCCAGGCCCGCGCGCGAGTCCGGTAGCTGCACGCTGACCTGCGCCACCTTGTCCAGAACCACCGCGCCAGACCGGTAGACCGCCAACACATGGCCAATCTCCAGACCATCGCGCTTGCCCTTGTTGATCACCACAATATTCATGGCGCCGATCTGGGTAAGCCCCCCGTCCACGGCGATCATATACCCGTCTTCAATTTCCTTTTCCGGCGCCCGTGGATGAAACGTGGCGTCCAGAATGCGCTCTGCCAACGGCAGCAGCCGATCGGCGATACGCACCTCTTCAGTAATCCGGGTGATTTCCAGTTCGGTGATGTCCTCCTTGTTACTGCTGAGTAACTTGGCGTTGCCTATATCCTGGGCCTGATAGCCCAACAGTTCCTCTGTGATCGGATCTATATAGGTATCGCCAACACGGAAGATGCCGTAGGCCCGTTCGCCATCCGGAAATGGCCCTCGTCCGTAGACCAGGTCGCCGGGGGCGCTGAGTAAATTTCGCCTATCGCCAGCGACGATATAGGCCGAATCGTTAAGCCCCTGCGCGTCCATGATACGGTGGTATCTCAGCCATGGACCAATTTCGTCCAGTGGAATAATGGGAATGGCCAGGTCCAGGGGACTCACCCGCATATTCGGGGTAAGCTTCACATTCCTGCCCCGGCGCATGCGCAGACGCGGTTGTCCGTCGATCCATACCAGATACAGTTCGTCCCCGGGGAAGATCAAGTGGGGATTGTCGATCTGGGGATTAACTTCCCACAATTCCGGCCAGAGCCAGGGCTCCGTCAGATACATGCCGGATATGCCCCAAAGGGTATCGCCCTTTTTAACAATATAAACTTCCGGTACGTCTTCGTTGAGTTCTACTGCTGCTTGTAACCACCCACTGAATAGGAGTGATGACAGCAGCAGACAAATCGCGAGTGCCCTTATTTTCATTTTTTCGTCCCTGCGTGGCCTTGTTATTGTCTGCCCATCGCTATTAATAATAGCAGATACATCTGCAGCACATATTTCCCGCCATGGCGGCATTAACTGCGTCAGTCCCTGTGGTTTCCCCGGGTCAGTGAATAGCCAATTCACCTGCAAACCAACCGATCCGCAAGCTCATGACGCCCCTGCACTGACACCCGTTCTTCACAGGTAGTATAATAGCTACAGTTTGCTGCCACGAATTATCGCTGGCAAGCCCTAATGTTATTAATTCACGCAGCCAATTTCAGCCATTCCTGGCGACTTAGTGAGCAATCCAGACCATGGCAGTACTTGAAATACTCGAATTTCCCGATCCGCGCTTGCGCACCGAGGCCAAACCGGTGGCCCAGGTAACCGCCGCCACGCGCGCTTTGATAGACGATATGCTTGAAACCATGTACGACGCCCCCGGCATCGGCCTGGCAGCCACCCAGGTAAACGTCCATCAGCGCATACTGGTCATCGATATATCTGAGGAACACGACGAACCACATGTTTTCATCAACCCCCGGATAACCGTATTGGACCCCGAGTTGGGCGAGTACGACGAGGGTTGCCTCTCGGTACCGGGCTTTTATGAGACGGTCAATCGTCCGCAAGCAGTGGCAGTAACAGCCCTGGATCGCAATGGCGAGCCCTTTAGCCGGGAGCTAAGCGGGCTGCTGGCCATCTGCCTGCAACACGAGGTAGATCACCTTAACGGCAAGCTTTTCGTCGACTACCTGTCGTCCCTCAAGCGCCAGCGTATTCGCAAGAAGCTGGAAAAAAGCCAGCGGCAACGAGGCTGATCGCCTGTGTCAAAACCCCCCCTGCGGATCATTTTCGCCGGCACGCCTGAGTTTTCCGCTATACATCTCAAGGCCTTAATAGATAGTAAGCACCAACTTCTTGCTGTTTACACTCAACCCGACCGCCCCGCCGGGCGAGGCAAGAAGCTACAGGCAAGCCCGGTTAAACGCCTGGCCCTGGAGAACGACCTGCCGGTTTTTCAGCCCGCTTCCCTGAGGGGTGTCGCCGACCAGCAAAGGCTCGCTGAATGGGCCGCAGATGTATTGGTCGTCGTCGCTTACGGCCTGATCCTGCCACAGGCCGTGCTCGATGCGCCCCTTCGCGGCTGCTTGAATGTACACGCCTCCCTGCTACCCCGGTGGCGGGGGGCTGCGCCGATACAGCGCGCTATCGAAGCGGGGGATCATGAAACGGGCGTTACCATCATGCAAATGGACGCCGGCCTGGATACCGGCGGGATGCTGGCCACAGCCAATATCCCGATCGGCGACCACACCACAGCGGCCAGCCTGCACGACGAGCTCGCGACCGTGGGCGCTCCCCTGCTGTTGCAAGTGCTGGATGACCTCCCGGCCTATCAGCAAAACGTGTGCGAACAGGATAATGCGCTGGCTACCTACGCCAGTAAAATTCAAAAACACGAAGCGCAAATCGACTGGCGCCAGGATGCGCGGCTACTGGCGCGCAATGTGCGCGCTTTTAATCCCTTCCCGGTGTGTTTCAGCACACTGGGTAAGGAGCGGGTAAAGATCTGGGCGGCCAACGTAACCGCTGCGATCGCCACGGCGGAACAGGCGCCCGGGACCATTTTGCAAGCCGCAAGGCAGGGCATCGTGGTCAATTGTGGTAGCGGGCAGCTCACTATCACCCAACTGCAACTTCCCGGCGGCAAAGCGCTGTCCGCACAACAGGTGCTCAACGCCCGCGGCGAACTGTTCCATCCCGGCGCAAGATTCAGTTGCCTCACGGCGGACGGGAACTGATGGCCTTTGATGTCCGCGCCGCAGCGGCCCGCGTTATCGGCGAGGTGCTGGCCGGCAATTCCCTGAACCAGGTTCTGCCCCCCATGCTGAACCGGGTCAGCGACCGCGACCGGGGGCTGTTGCAGCAATTGTGCTACGGTACACTGCGCGATGGCCCGCGACTGCAAGCCACACTTGTTCAATTGCTGGACAAGCCTTTGCGCGATAAAGACCGGGACATACAAGGCCTGCTGCTGTGCGGGCTCTACCAGCTGGACGGCATGCGCACTCCGGACCACGCCGCGGTGGCGGCCACTGTCGGGGCCACCCGGGCTCTTAAAAAATCATGGGCCAAAGGTATGGCCAATGCGGTGTTGCGGCGCTATCTGCGGGAGCGCAAGCAGCTGATCGAGACACTGGATGACGCTGCGCGCGCCAGCCACCCCGCATGGCTCTACCACCAGCTACTGCTACAGTGGCCACAGTCTGCCACCACCATTATAGATGCCAACAACCAGCACCCGCCCATGACCCTGCGAGTAAACGGCCAGCGCCTGTCCCGCAATGAATACCTCAACACTCTGGCGCAACAGGGTATCGAGGCACAGGCCGGAGAGCTCTCCCCACAGGCCATCGGGCTATCCCTGCCCCGGGATGTGCTGGAACTACCCGGCTTCACCGCAGGGGACGTCAGCGTGCAGGACGAGGCCGCGCAGATGGCCGCAGGGCTGCTGCGATGCGCTCCCGGGGAGCGTGTGCTGGATGCCTGTGCCGCTCCCGGAGGCAAGGCCTGCCATATTCTGGAGTTGCAACCAGAACTCGGTGAACTGGTAGCCATGGATGTAAATGAACAGCGCCTGGAAAAAGTAACTGAGAACCTGCAGCGCCTGGCGCTGTCCGCCACACTGCTGGTAGGCGACGCGACTGCACCTCCCGCCGAGCTACAAAAGGAATCCTTCGACCGTATCCTGGTAGATGCCCCCTGTTCCGCCAGCGGCGTGATTCGCCGTCACCCGGATGTAAAATTACTGCGCCGGGAGAGCGACATCCCCCTCCTGGCGGCTCGGCAACTCGAAATTCTGCAAGGCTTATGGCCATTGCTGAAGCCCGGCGGCACGCTCCTCTACGCCACCTGCTCGGTGCTGGACGAGGAAAACAGCCAGGTCGTACAGGGATTTTTGCTTGGCGCCGGGGACGCCAGGCTGTGCGCTGATAATGAACACTGGGGCGAGGCAGTGGCCTGCGGCCGCCAGCTGTTGCCCACACCGGCCGGCCACGACGGATTATTCTATGCCCTGCTCGGCAAAATTCGCTGATACTTGTGCACTATTCCCCGCCGCTGGCACTTACATTCAGCGGTCAGTTTCTTTAAGGTACACAAGTACTTAGCGTAATTTGAATACAACGAGCCATGAAGATAATCATACTGGGGGCGGGTCAGGTAGGCGGCACACTCGCCGAGCACCTGGCCAACGAACAAAACGATATAACGGTGGTGGACACCGACGGTGAGAAACTCCGCGCGCTGCAGGATAGGCTGGATATCGGCACTGTCACCGGCGGCGCGTCATACCCTAATATCCTGAAGAAAGCCGGTGCCCAGGACGCCGATATGCTGATCGCCGTTACCAACAGCGATGAAATCAACATGATGGCCTGCCAGGTCGCCCACACGGTATTCAATACACCCACCAAAATCTCCCGTGTGCGCTCACCCAATTATCTGTCGCACCAGGATCAGTTGTTCAACCGCGACAATATTCCGGTGGATGTCATCATCGGCCCGGAGCAGCTGGTTACCCAATACATACAGCGCCTGATAGCCAATCCAGGCGCCCTGCAAGTACTCGATTTCGCTGAGGGTCGGGTGCAGTTGGTAGCAGTGAGGGCCTATCACGGAGGACCTATTGTCGGCCAGGAGCTACGGGAAATCCGCAAACACATGCCCAAAGTGGACACCCGGGTTGCCGCTATTTTCCGGCAGGACCGACCCATTATTCCCGAAGGCAGCACTGTGGTCGAAGCGGGTGATGAGGTCTTTTTCATCGCCGCCAAAGAAAATATTCGAGCGGTGATGTCTGAGCTACGCAAGGTGGACAAGCCCTACAAACGGGTGATGATCGCCGGCGGCGGCAATATCGGTGCGACCCTTGCATGGAATATAGAAAATAGCTACCAGGTGAAAGTGATCGAGAAGTCCTACAGCCGCTGCCGCGTGTTATCCGAGCGCCTGAAGCGCAGCATCGTACTCAATGGCAGCGCCTCCGAGCCGCAACTGCTCTCTTCCGAGAATATTGAGGCCACCGATGTCTTCTGCGCCCTGACCGATAATGATGAATCCAACATCATGATGTCGATGTTGGCCAAACGCATGGGTGCCAAAAAAGTCATCACCCTGATCGCGAACCCGGCCTACGCGGACCTGGTGGGAGACGAGATAGACATCGCCATCTCTCCGCAGCAAATTACCATCGGCAGCCTGCTGACACATATCAGGAAAGGGGACATCAGCAATGTGCACTCCCTGCGCCGGGGCGCCGCCGAGGCGATCGAGGTCACCGCGCATGGTGACGCCTATTCCTCCAGGGTGGTTGGCAGGCGACTGGACGAAATCAATCTGCCTGACGGCGTCACCATTGGCGCTATTGTTCGCGAAAAAGAGGTCATCATAGCGCACAGCCATATTGTGGTGGATCCCGACGATCACGTTATTCTATTCCTGGTCGATCGCAGCAAAATCAACGCGGTGGAAAAGTTATTCGCCGTGGGCTTCGGGTTCTTTTCCTGATGTACCGCCGCGCGGGAGCAGGGCAGTAATGCACCTGAGCGTCACCTTCAAGATTCTCGGCGTACTGCTGATGCTGTTCAGCAGTGCGATGCTGCCGCCACTGATAATGGCCCTGCTGGCAGAAGACCACACCGTCACCGGATTTTTATCGGCGCTGCTTATCACCTTCCTGTCCGGCCTGGTAATGTGGCTGCCGGTAAAAAATGCACAGCACGAACTGCGCATCCGCGACGGTTTTCTGATTACTTCTCTGTTCTGGACAGTGCTGGGCCTGTTCGGGTCGCTGCCCTTCGCCCTTACCGACACCTTGGATCTGACACCGACCGAGGCCGTGTTCGAATCTATCTCCGGCCTGACCACTACCGGGGCGACGGTCATTGTCGGCCTGGATGACTTGCCTCGATCCATTCTTATCTATCGCCAGCTACTGCAATGGCTGGGGGGCATCGGTATCATCGTGGTGGCCGTGGCGGTGCTTCCCATGCTGGGCATTGGCGGCATGCAGTTGTACAAAGCGGAAACCCCCGGCCCATCCAAAGACAGCAAGCTCACCCCGCGTATTACTGGTACAGCCAAGGCGCTGGCATCGGTATATGTGGCCCTGACCCTGGCCTGCGCGGGGGCCTATTACCTGGTTGGCATGTCGGAGTTCGACGCACTCTCCCACGCCTTGTCTACTGTCGCTATCGGTGGCTTTTCCACGCACGACGCCAGCATGGGCTATTTCGAAAGCGACGGCGTTTTGCTGGTATGCAGTGTTTTTATGTGTATCTCCGCGATCAATTTCGGCCTGCACTACATCGCCTGGCGCGGGCGCTCGGTTAGTGTGTATTCCTCAAACTCCGAAACTCGATTTTTCCTCAGCGTGCTGGGCGTCTGTATCGCTATCACCTGCGGCTACCTGATGCTTACGCACACACTGGCGCCGGGGGAGAGCCTTATCCACGGAATATTTCAGGCGATTTCCATCACCACCACTACCGGTTTCGCTACCCAGGATTTTGCCGCCTGGCCCTCTTTTTTACCCATCATGTTATTGATGTTCTCTTTTATGGGGGGCTGCGTCGGGTCCACCGGCGGCGGCATGAAAGCCATGCGCCTGATGCTGATTTACAAACAGGGTGTTCGAGAGCTTAAACAACTGGTGCACCCCAATGCGGTCATCCCGCTCAAGGTGGGCAACCGTCGGGTCGAGGCCTCCGTGGTCAGTGCCGTGTGGAGTTTTTTCGCGGTCTATACCACCTCGTTTATCGTGATCATGCTGCTGCTGATGGCCACCGGGCTGGATTTCACCACGGCTTTTTCCGCGGTGGCCGCCTCCCTGAATAACCTCGGCCCTGGCCTGGGTCAGGTGGCGGCCAATTACAGTTCGATCAGCGAAGTGGCCAAGGGCCTGCTGTGCTTCACCATGCTCCTGGGTCGCCTGGAAGTATTTACCCTATTGGTACTGTTTACACCAATGTTCTGGCGAATCTAGCAGGCTACTCAGCGTGGGGAGCTATTTCTTCATGCCGCGACTCTTACGAATCATCTCATTTGCGGCCTGGATTTCCTGGGAGCGTTCCGTGGCCAGCTTTATCATATCCTCTGGTACACCCTTGGCGATAAGCTTGTCAGGGTGGTTTTCGCTCATGAGTTTGCGGTACGCCCGCTTCAATTCCTTGTCACTCACACCACTGCTGACACCCAGCGCGGTATAGGCGTCGTCGAGGCTGGTGCCAGGCTGGGCGGTAAACCCCCCTTTGCCATGAAAATGTTCCTGCGCCTGGGCCATACGCAGCAATTGCTCCAACTGCGCCATGCCCAGACCCATTAAGGTGGCGATGCGAGCCAGGGCGTCATGTTCGGCGGGGTCGATTTTATGATCCGCTAGCGCCACGGAAATAAGGAACAACATCAAGGTTTGTTGCAGCTGGCGCTGGCGGCCGCAGGCCTGCACAAAAGCCGATACCGCCGGTTCAAGCTGGAAATCACCCGCTGACCCCTGCCGAAACAAATCGATAGCGCGCTTACGCTGCGCCGCACTCAAGCCCATCTGGGTAAATATTTGCTCGGTGTGCTCTATTTCCCGCTGGGAGACCCGGCCATCGGCCTTGGCCAGATAGCCGGATAACAGAAACGTTGTTTCAAAAAAACTGGTTTTGATGCGCTCGATATTCTCAGGCGACCCAAACTGCAAGGTTTTGACCAGCCCCTTATCGAAGCTGTGGCCAATAAACACACCGATAACCAAGCCAACAATGCCGCCAACCAACAGGCCCAACAGGCCCCCTACTATTTTGCCGTAAATCATGTGCTTCCTTTTCAGACAAAGCGCGTATTATGCCGCCAAAAGAGCCTGTATAATAGCCGGCTTTTTGCACTGATCTCACGGGCATGCCAGTGGTACAAACACAGAATAAAATTCTTACCTTTCAAGAGCTTATATTGAAGCTACAGCAATTCTGGGCGGCACAGGGCTGCGTGGTTCTACAACCCCTTGATATGGAAGTGGGTGCGGGAACCTTCCACCCGGCCACCTTCTTGCGCGCGCTGGGCCCGGAAAGTTGGAACGCCGCCTACGTACAACCCTGTCGCCGCCCCACTGATGGGCGCTACGGGGAGAACCCGAACCGCCTGCAGCATTACTACCAGTTCCAGGTCGCCATGAAGCCGTCACCGGAAAACTTTCAGGAGCTGTATCTGGAGTCGCTAACTGCCCTGGGCATAGATTCCACCATCCACGACATACGCTTTGTGGAAGACAACTGGGAGTCGCCCACCCTGGGCGCATGGGGCCTGGGCTGGGAGGTCTGGCTCAACGGCATGGAAGTCACCCAGTTTACCTATTTTCAGCAGGCCGGCGGGCTCGAGTGTTACCCCGTGACCGGCGAGATCACCTACGGTATCGAGCGTATCGCTATGTACCTGCAGAATGTCGACAGTATCTACGACCTGGTGTGGGCCGATGGCCCCGCGGGGAAAGTGAGTTACGGCGATGTCTTTCACCAGAACGAAGTGGAGATGTCCCGTTACAATTTTGAAGAGGCGGATGTGGCGTATTTATTCAGCTTCTTCGACCAGTGTGAAAAAGAAGCCCTGCGCCTGGTGGAGAAGAACCTGCCACTGCCCGCCTATGAAATGGTGATGAAGGCTTCCCACAGCTTCAACCTGCTGGATGCTCGCCACGCCATTTCAGTCACTGAGCGCCAGCGTTTTATTCTTCGGGTA